>Ga0315338_1000580_pt1 | contig 76341 bp, 68 predicted proteins | sample ASW8metaG_FD_204518 | JGI IMG/M metagenome (GOLD analysis project Ga0315338, IMG submission 204518) | Ammonia-oxidizing marine archaeal communities from Monterey Bay, California, United States - ASW #8 | ecosystem: Environmental > Aquatic > Marine > Coastal | place: USA: California | collected...
TTTCATTTTATTGGAACTTATACTTTTTTCTTTTTATGACGATTAGCGCGCAAGCGTTTTTTACGCTTGTGAGTATTCATTTTACGCTTTTTACGTTTTTTACCGCAGGGCATGTCACCTCTTTATTTTTTAAGATTTTCGTTAACGTGGGAACGCATATATTTAGCCGGTTTAAATGTTGGTACGTGTCGTTCTGGTAAATAAATTGCTTCGCCGGTACCAGGGTTACGGGCTTTTTTGGGCATTCTGTGTTTTACACCAAACGTACCAAAACCGCGTAATTCAACCCGTTCTTTTTGACCGAGAGACTCAACGATGGTGGCCATGACACCATTCATCACTGCTTCCGTTTCCACTTTGGTCAATCCGGTTGCTTCTGAAACAATATTAACTATATCCTGTTTAGTCATTGTATCTACTCCATTCGCCAGCGATATGCCGGTAATTCATCGAACCAACCGCTGACCGTTTGCCCCAAGTTACCAGAAAACCAGTCCAAGAGTGAGGGGCGTTTCTTATTCACTTGTACTGTTTTTGGTTTTCCTGATATCTGGCCCATTGATCCCGCAAGTACGATTGCATCTTCAAAGGTACCGATAGCATCAATCAGGCCTAATTTTATTGATTGCTTCCCGGTATAAACGCGACCATCAGCCAATTGAATCACATCGTCTTCCGTCATAGCACGATTTTGAGAGACAGCTCTGACAAATTGACTGTACATATCTGAAACCATATCATTCAAATGAGACCTATCCGCCTTTGTTACTGCCCTTGAATATGAGCCAACATCTTTTAATTCACCACTTTTTACCGTTTCAAATTCTATTCCTACTTTATCCAATAATTCTGTCATAACGGGGTAATTCAAAACTACACCAATACTTCCTAAAATTGTACCGGGATTGGCCATGATTGAATCACTGCCCAGTGCCACATAATAGCCACCAGACGCAGCGACACTACCCATACTCGAAACGATAGGCTTTTCTCCCTTTATAGATTTTATCTTTTCATATATCTCCTGTGTAGGCGCTACAAGGCCGCCAGGAGAATCAATTCTAACTACAATTGCAGCAACATCCTTTCGATTACTAATTTTTTCTAACTGCTTTACTATACCTTCAGCGGAAACGATTGGGCCACTTATATGAACGATACCAACTTTTTTCCCAACTCCATCAGAACTGAAACCAGTAGACCAAGCACCAATTCGAAAGGCGAGAAGTAGAGTAAAGAAACTGCCAAGACCCCACCACAGCCATTTCAAATTTGATTTAGGTTGCTTTAGCCCTGTTTGATCCATAAAGTTAACTTTTGACCTGGATAAATATGCTGGCCATATTTAAGGCCATTCCATTTTCGTATGGTAGAAGCGCGTGTACTATAGTCCTGGGCAATGTGGCCTAAAGTATCCCCCTTTCGTACTTTATATGTTAATTTATTGTAGCCGGACATGGCAGATTTTGGAATAGATGCCAGATTCATGCCAGGTACAGGAATGGTCAGTTTTTGATCAATCCGTATCATACTTCTATTTCTAATCTTATTCACTGCAGCCAGATCATGAACTGAGACACGGTATTTTTTAGCAATCGTCCACAGGCTTTCACCGTTCCGAACCTTGTGAGTTATAAACTGAGGTGCAAATCTTTCATTCTCAGGCAGTGCATTATAATTATTTATAAATCGATTTTTCCTTCCTTCAGGAATTTTCAATTCATAAGCTTCCTTAGGAGTTGCTGACTGTCTCAATTCAGGATTTAATGATTGTATCACTTTATATGAGGTTTCAGCTGATTGAGCCAAAACTGTTAAATCTGCACTTTTTTCAATAGTAACAACATCATAAGAAAGAGCTTTCCCTCTTTTTTCTTTGTTGTAAAAACCATATTTTTCAGGATCTTTTGCTAAAATGGTAACTGCTAAGAAGTAAGGCATATAGTTACGCGTTTCACGAGGCAAAGAATGAAGTTGCCAAAAATCTAGTGTTTGATGTAAACGTGTTGCTCTACGAATTCTACCTTCTCCAACATTGTAGGCTGCAAGAGCCAAATACCAATTATCAAATTCACCGTATAAATCTGTTAAATAAGCACAAGCTGCTCTAGTAGCTTTTTCAGGATCACGTCGCTCGTCTATATACCAAGTTCTTTCTAAGCCATATCTTTTTCCTGTAGCATAAACAAATTGCCACATACCATTAGCGGCTGCCTTAGAATAGGCTTTCGGGTTTAAACCTGATTCGATCATTGCTAAGTAGATAATTTCAGGTGGAACATTACATTCTTCTAATATTTCAGAAATCATTGGTCCATATACATCTAAACGATCAAGCCATATTTGAAATTGCCGACGACCTTTAGTTTGAAAATATTTAATAAACTGATCCACCTTCTGGTTACGAACCAAAGGAATATGACCATCCCTATCATCAATTACTGTGAATTGGGTTGCGCCCATTTCCACTTCCAAAGGCTCAGTCATAGACGTTACATCCATCCTCATATTTTCTGCTGTAACTGCAACCTCGGCTTTATCTAAGGTATTAAACCTTTGTGTATATAACTCGACCAGTGATTCTTCAAATCGGTTAAATTCATCACGATCCTCATCATCCATTTCACCATACTGATCTGCTTCACTCAAAAAATCAAATATGCGATTTAAACTATAAACGACCTCTAGAGTATCCAACATAACATCAGCAATGAAGGCTTCAGAAAGAAGCACTTTAACATCTCGTAATAATTGAGGTAACCGATTCTGGTTTGACGGTTCTCCATTTCCATTTTCATAAGCTTGAGGTATGGACAAACTCTGATTTTCCATATCCTGAGTAATTCCCAGGCCACTGAAAAAGGTCAAAGATATAATAATTCGCGTAAGTGTCTGTTTCATTAATATTTACAGTAAATTAAACTGGCGAAATTAGTCGGGCACATCTTCCTCAGTCAAGTCCTTTCCCAACTGTTTTTCTATTATATTTGTAGTGCTCTGGCCAGAAATAAATGGAAGAATAACCACTTGACCACCGTCTGATCTAACACAATCTGCACCAACGATATTCTCAGGCTCATAATCTCCTCCCTTTACAAGAAAGTCTGGTCGTAACTCTTCTATTATTTTTTGAGGTGTTTCTTCTGTAAAAATAGTGACTGCATCTACATAGTCCAATTTCAATAAGTTGGTTGATCGGGTGGTTTCCTGGTTTATTGGGCGATTGGGGCCCTTAAGTTTTGTAACAGAAATATCTGAGTTTAGTCCAATAATTAGAAAATCTCCTAATCTCCTTGCTAATTCTAAATACGTGGTATGCCCTTTATGAATGATATCAAAACAGCCATTAGTAAAAACCACTTTTTTACCATTAGCTTTTAAATTCTGAATCATGAATTTCGCTTTAGTCCTAGAAAAAAGTGTCATTCAAATTCTTTCATGGACAAACCAAATAATTGTATGACCACAATAATTATGTGGAGATAAATAATTAAGCATTAATTCTTTGTTCAAACTTTAATGTCACTACCGCATTTCTTACTTGGTTTACAAATTCGTTTCTTTTATTATAATCTATTTTGGATGTTTTGATAGGTTCACCAATACGCAATTCCAATGGTTGTTTTTTTAATGATAACCTTTTTTTCTGCATTGACTCACGCGTACCGATTATGGCGATAGGCACAACAGGCAATCCCATTTTTAATGCCATAATAAGGCCCCCTTTTTTAAAGGGCAATATAGAACCATCGGAAGATCGAGTACCTTCAGGATAAATAATTATAGAGCGTGGATTCTTTATCATGGATTTTTTTGCCCTATCCAAGGATTGGATTGCTTTCTTATGGTTTTGTCGATCAACAAAAAAATGGCCTCCGGCCATCATAGCCCAACCAAAAATTGGGATATATTTTAATTCTATTTTTGATATAGAAACAATATGATAAGGCAAACCTGCAAATACTAAGGGTATATCTAAAGCAGATTCATGGTTTGATGCAAAAATATAATGACCATTGGAATCCAATTTCTTTAGGCCCTGCACAGAAAATTTAATCCCACCTATTTTAAGTATTAGCTTAGACCAAATGCGGGCGATCCACCCAAGAAATTTTCCTCGCCATTCAAAAAGAGACCCGACTAAACCCACTGATCCAAAAATAATTGTCCAAATGGCAACATTCAATAAAAACCAAATCGATTGTAAATTAATTGATTACCTCCACACCCATATAAGGTTGAAGTGGTTCAGGTATCGAGATGGATCCATCAGGATTTTGATATGTTTCCAGCAATGCAACTAATAATCTTGGTGTAGCCACACCACTACCATTCAATGTGTGTACAAACTCAACTTTTTTATCCGAATTTCGGCGAAAACGAATATTACCTCGACGTGCTTGAAAATCTTCAAAATTACTACAGGAGGATACTTCAAGCCATTTGCCTTCGCCAGAAGCCCAAAGTTCCAAGTCATAACATTTGGCTGCAGAAAAACTGAGGTCGCCTGCACACAATTCCACAACACGATACTGTAAACCAAGTGATTGAAGTATGGTCTCAGCATGGCCTGTTAATAATTCCAGTACCTTATATGATTCTTCGGGCTTCACAAACTGAACCAATTCTACTTTGTTAAATTGATGCAGTCGCAACAATCCTCTCGTTTCTTTTCCATACGACCCTGCCTCACGACGAAAACATGCTGAATATGCACTGTAACAGATTGGCAACTGGTCTTCACTCAATATTTCATCCATGTGTATATTCGTCAATGGGACTTCTGAAGTTGGAATGAGCCAAAGTCCATCCTTTTCTGAAGGATACATATCCTCAGAAAATTTTGGTAATTGTCCAGTTGTTGTTGCTGATGAAGACCTTACCAAAAATGGTGGAAATATTTCTGTATAGCCTTGTTCTTCTGTCTGTACATCTAACATATAATTAATCAGAGCACGTTCTAGTTTGGCACCTTTATCTGTATAAAGTGGAAACCCTGAACCAGATATTTTTGCAGCGCGTTCAAAATCAAATAGTCCAAGTTTCTCACCTAGTGCTATATGAGATTTAATTTCAAAATTTTGTTTTGTTGGCTTTCCCCACTCTCGAATAATTTTATTGTTTTTTTCATTTTTACCTTCAGGAACAGATTCATGAGGAAGGTTGGGCAGCTCAAGAAGACTTCTATCCAACTTCTCTTTATATCCATTCGCCTTTTGTTCCAAAGATTTGATTTTATCGCCTACTTGACGCATAGCCTCTATATCATCATCTACATTTTCTCCAGCACGTTTGGCTTTGGCAATATCTTCAGATACTTTATTCCGTTTCGAACGTAAATCATTGGCACTTGAAAGATTGACCCGATAAGATTGATCCAATTTGAGAATTGTGTCCAATGAAATTGTATTTTCTTTTAATAATAGTTGTTTCTGAACAAATACTGGGTCATTTCTAATAAGATCTATGGATATCATTTATTTATTTGAATTATATGTAGGTAAAAGAGCTTTATCTAATTCACTCAAGTTCGGTAATTGTTTATCTTTTTCCGATACGAACTTATCACCATCACCCCATTCAATTCCAATATCCGGATCATTCCAATTTATTCCATATTCATCTTCAGGATGATAGATATCAGTGCATTTATATTGGAAAATGGCTTCATCTGATAATACATAATATGCATGTGCAAAACCAGGTGGTAAATAAAATTGAGTATGGGTTCTATTATCCAATATGCAGGTAACGTATTGACTAAATGTGGGAGACCCTTTACGAATATCAACAGCCACATCTAAGACTTTTCCCATGATTACCGAAACCAATTTACCCTGTGCATGCTTTAATTGGTAATGCAATCCTCGCAATACGCCCTTAGAAGATTGAGATTGATTATCTTGTACAAATTCAGTTGGAAGACCATTCTTGGAAAAATTGGGTTTTTTATATGATTCAAAAAAATACCCTCGATTATCTTTATGAATCTTTGGCTGAATTGTCAATACATCAGGAATCGATGTTGATTTAATGATCATTTTGATATTTTACGTCCAATATTATCGAAAGTGAAACCAAACAATTCTAACTCTTGCATGCTTAAAATATTTTTAGTATCTAATACAATAGGTGTTTTTAATAATGATTTCAAGCTCTCTAAATCCATTCCCCTAAACTCATTCCATTCCGTGAGTATTATTAATGCGTCAGCACCATCTACTGCATCCTGCCAATTATCACAATAATTAATCTCTGAATGATATATTTTAAAATTGTCCATAGCAATAGGATCATAAGCGTGGATTATCGCACCTTTTTCAATTAATTCTGGAACAATCACCTTTGAAGCTGCATCCCGCACATCATCTGTATTCTGTTTAAATGCAAGGCCAAGGACTGCAATTGTTTTTCCTTTCATCTCATAGTTCATAAGTCTATCCAATTTATTAACCATTCGCAACTTTTGTCTTTTATTGGTCTTGATTGCTGCTTCGATTGTATTTAAAGGAGTATCATTTATTTGACCTATGGTAGCCAAAGCCTGAGTATCTTTTGGAAAACAGGATCCGCCAAAACCGGGACCAGGATGCAAAAATTTCGAACTAATTCGACCGTCTTGGCCCATGGCTTTAGCGACTTCATGGATATCGGCACCAACAACCTCGCATAGGTTGGCAATCTCATTGATATAACTAATTTTTAATGCTAAAAATGCGTTAGACGCATATTTAATCATTTCTGCCGTCTCAATATTAGTAACTAAAATAGGTGTTTCATTAATATAAAGAGGTCGATAAATATCTCGCATTATATTAATCGCTTTTTCGGATTTCGCTCCAATTACAACACGATTTGGATGAAGGAAATCTTTTATAGCAGTACCTTCCCTTAAAAATTCAGGATTGGACACATAGTCAAATTCTGCAGAATTATTCTTTGTTTGAATAATGGATTCAATTTTTTTACCGGTACCAACAGGTACAGTACTCTTGGTACAGATAATTTTATATCCAATCAAATGCTTGCTAATCGAATGGGCAACGGATTCTACTGCTCGGAGATCTACTTCATTATTTTTTCCTTGAGGCGTACCTACAGCTATAAATATTATATCGGATACTTCAATGGCTCGATTAATATCACTTGAAAAGTGGAGCCGACCTGCTACACGATTTCGTTCAATAATCGATTTTAGTCCACGCTCATATATTGGAATATTACCTGTATTTAATAGATCAATTTTCTTTTTATCTATGTCAACGCAAATAACATTGTGACCAAATTCGGAAATGCCTGCTCCACTAACCAAGCCTACATACCCAGTTCCAATTATGGCAATTTTTCTCATGTTATATCTCTTTCATATTTCATTAAGAAAGTCCTTTATTTCGTCTAATACTCCATTCAATACATAATAATAGGACGATTAGAATTAATAGGGGCTCATTTTCTTTGAATTTAATAAAATCTCCTTTCAATTCACGGCGAACTTTTTGAGAAGCTGATTGAATTAATTCATTTCTATCATCCCAATGATAATATTGACCATTAGATACCTCGGAAATGGATTTCATCAATTTTTGATTGAGATGAACCTGGTTTAATTCTATTTGACTTTCTAAAACTTGAAATTTACCAGCTTGAATTTGCAATTGACCTGAATTCATAAATATTTGATAAGTATAATGGCCTTGTGATGGTGCTCGGAATTCTCCCTCCCATCGATTAGACTCAATATTAAAGATAATATCCTTTGAAATAACATTAGAAGATTCACCAGTTACTTGAATATTAATTGATTGTTCAGTTTGATTATCCTCAAATGGTTGGGATCCAGTAATGCGCACGATTTCTCCTTGCTGATACTGATCTTTATTCAATCGAAAGTAATTTTCATGGGAATTGCCTGATTTCAATAACCATCTTGTTGCCTTATTAAAAATATTGGAAAACAAATTATCATTTGATCCATCCCTTTTTTGATAATAAAGCAGATGAATATCAGCAGCTGTAATTACGGATGTTCGAATATTTCCAATTTGATTTTGCAACCACAAGGGCCAGCCTGATTCAAATATTGCCAAAGAATCTGAAAGCTGCCCCTTTCCTAATACAGCCAACTTTTGAGTTAATGGAGGTCTATCTGCTTCAATAGAATCTTTCAAATTCACAAAATCCCAAAATATTGGTGCTGTTTCAATAGAACTATCTTGAGTCCTAACACCTAAAATTGATGTTATACCATTCAATGATTTATTGGACTGATTTGGACCAGATATCAACATAACCCCCGATTGATGGGTTAAGATTTTTTTACCTAAGATACGAACAAAATTAGTCGATAGTGGTTCGATAGGAAAATTATCTAGAATTATAAGCTCGTAAGGCGATGACCAAAATGATTTAATCTCTGGCTTGAATCTTGCTCCACTAATTCGGACAAAATGATCAATTTCAATCCTTGGATTTTCTTTCAAAAATCGTTTTAAAACTGATGTATTCTTATTTGGACTTCCTGTAATCATAGCTACTTTATATCTATCTTTAAGCACTAACAGGTTAAAATTTTGTTTATTATTCAAAATATTGATCTCATCTTCGACTGAAGATATTCGGATTTCATATCTTTGCTTTCCTATTTCTTTTGGCTGAAATCGAAAGTTAATATCTTTTTTTGAACCAAAGCCCATAAGGCGAATATGTTTGGAACCCAATAATTCTTTCTCATGATAAAGAGATACGCTCAAACGATCTTGAATATTACCAACAGATTGGATAATGGCATGCACATTAACCCCATCACTTTTTAGAACAACAGTCGGAACATCTATAGATTGAACCGATACATCAACCATTTCACTCCCTTTTCCAATACCAATCGTATGAATAGGGATTCTTATTTTATTAAAGTCTAAATGGTGATTATTACCCTCAGTGATAATTCCATCTGAAATAATAATGGCATTAGAAAGTCTATGTTCAATTTTTCGAATCGCTAGAGAGAGATTAGCTATATTAGTTGTTAGACCACTTCCGTCAATTTGTTGCCCATCTCTTTTATTAACGGATGCATCAAAATGGTAAAGTTGATAAGCAATATTCTTTTCTGATAATTGATCTAGCAACTCCTCTAGACCAGATTGGATTGCATTTAATGATGGCATTTTATGGTTTTTTATACTGGCAGAATTATCTACAAAAATACCCCAATCTAAATAGCTTTCTTTTTCAGAATTAATAGTTAAAACAGGATTTAGAAGTAAAAATATGAATAACATAAATAAAAGGATTCGCATTCCGATTAATATTGTGTACCACTTCTTTTTAGGAATTATACGATATAAATAATATAGTAGTCCTATACTTATAGTTATTTCAAGCCAAAAGATTGCATCAGTAGCATGCAACAAACGAAGAATCATAAATCAGACCAATTTCATATTAGGCAAAACGGGAAAATCAATTGGAGAAGATTGCCCGTTTGTTAAATACAATTCTCCTAAAAAAGCAATCATAGCCGCGTTATCTGTGCAAAGAGATAATTCAGGAAATATGACCTTTTTATCTAGCATAATATCACTAACACATTCTCGTAACAATTGATTTGCTGCTACACCTCCTGCAATAACACATGTATTACAGTTGGTCTTATCCATAGCCCATTTTAGTTTGGTAATGAGTACATCAATAATGGCAAATTGGTAACTTGCCGCTATATCTTCTTTATTTCTTTTACTATGTTTATCCATAGTATAAAGAAGAGAAGTTTTTAGTCCGCTAAAGCTGAACTCTAAGTTTTGATTCAGCATTAAGGGTCTTGGAAATTTTATACTGTTTTTATCTCCATTTTTTGCCAATTTTTCTATCTCGGGACCACCGGGATATCCAAGGCCTAAGATCCGAGCACCTTTATCAAATGCTTCACCGGCAGCATCGTCTCTACTTTCACCCATTAATGTGTAATGGCCTAGCCCTTCAACAAACCAGATTTGCGTATGTCCACCTGAGACTAATAGAGAAATGAATGGAAAAGCTAACGCCGGATCAGCAAGAAAATTGGCAAAGATATGTGCTTCCAAATGATTAACACCAATTATTTTACAATTCAAGCCCTGGGCAAGCCCCTTTGCAAAACACACACCTGTAATTAATGTTCCAACCAAGCCCGGCCCTTGTGTAACAGCAATACCATCAATATCATCTTTCACAATTCCAGCATCAATAAGGGTATCAATTACCATGCCGTTTAATAATTTTTCATGTTCCCTAGATGCTATCTCAGGAACAACACCACCATATCTTCTGTGAATAGTCTGTGTACTGATCTGGGAAGAAGAAATATTGCCATCTCTTGAGATCGCAGCAGCCGTCTCATCACAAGATGTTTCAATGCCGAGTACTATCAACCCACCCTCTTAGTCACCACCAGTTCAATACTTTGAGGAGATAAATCCATCCAATCAATAATATCGTTTGGCGCAAAAACCTTGAGGTCATAGAATTGTTTCTGGGCATTCCAATCTTTGAAATCAACAGAGATTCGCAAATCTTGTGGCTTCAAATTTGCAATAAATTCTGTTCCGCCAACTACTGTTAGGGATACTGTCTGGGGACTCACAAAAGCTTGGAGGTCTGATCTTACATTCAAAATTTGAACAGGAATTTCACTGATAATCCTTTCACTTATGGATTGGACACTCTGCTTGAAATATACGGTTTTTGGTGTGAATTCAATTAATTGCCCTCTTGTTGATTCTAATGATAACGATATCGAAATCAAAGTGGTAGCATCTTCTACAGTATCTGAAACGGTCCTAATCAAAGAAATTGCTTCAACTATATTTCGTGATCCAGCAATTTTTACTTCATGGGGTGTCAAAATTGGCTCACCAACAAGAGTATAACCAGGTGCTGCGTTAATACGAATATTCGGAACAACATTGACCATTTTTTCTTTATACTCATCTAAACTAATATGTATAGAGCTGGGATAAATAACCTCAAGATAAGTCACATTAAAATTTGAAGGAATCGCTACTTTTTGTGGATAGCGTTCAAAGTAGTCATTTAATATAAAGTCATATTCTTCAGAAATCCGCTCGAGATCAAGGACAAGTTTGTAACCAGGAATAAACCTTTTAAGAATAATCGTTTTGAAGAGAGAGCGTCCAGTACCTTTTAGTCGCACCTTAGCAAATTCAGGGACTTCTTTCTTGAGGGCATGGCGTGCGGGAAGGTTGCGTGCTTCAATGGGCATATCTACAACCATTGTATATTCGTTCTCACTGACAACAAATAGCCACAACAGACCAGCCAAGATAATTGCACCAATGCGAATTCCCAGTTTTTGCCAGGTGAAGAAGGATTTGAGTCTATCTGGAATAAATCCCTTCCCCATAATAATCTTAAAGCCTAAAAGCGGAGATTATTTGTCCGCAGGCTCAGTTTTACTTTCAGTTTTTTCTACAGCATCCATTGGAATTTCTATTTTTTCTCCCTCAGGTGCAACTTGGCTTTCCAAAAACTCTTGAACATTATCTTTCTGTGTGGATTGATCTGCACTTAATTCTTCCACAAAAAGAATGACTTTTTTGTCATCAGGTTTTACTTCCATAACTACACCGCCCATAGTTTGACCTGTTTTATATTTTGCTGTAAAGGTCTTACGTTGACGTTTGGTTTGATGTCCAAACGGGATAATACCTTCCACATCATTTTCAAGCATTAAAATAATCCCTTTGTCAAGGACACGTAAAACTTTACCTTCTATTTTTTTCCCCGTTTCAAAGTTTTTCACCAATTCAGGCCATGGATCGTCTTCCAGTTGCTTTAATCCGAGAGCGATGCGCCTACTTTCGCGGGAGACTTCTAAAATACGAACTTCAACTTTTTGATTCTTTTCAACCACTTCTTTCGGGTGGCGAACCACTTTTGTCCATGATAAATCAGAAACGTGGATTAGACCATCTATTCCTTCTTCCAACTCAACAAATGCTCCAAATTGAGTTAAATTAATTACTTTACCCTTAACTACAGTACCAATCATGTATTTTTCTTCTATCTGATCCCAAGGATCATCCAGAAGTTGTTTAGCTCCTAAACTAATCTTACGTTCTTCTGGATCAATTGAAAGAACCACCGCTTCAACTTCATCACCAAGTGAATACATTTCAGAGGGATTTTTTATATGACGGGTCCAAGACATTTCAGATACATGAACCAATCCTTCAACGCCAGGTTGAATTTCGATAAATGCACCGTAGTTGGTCATACTCACCACTTTACCTGTTATATTGGAACCTTCAGGATACTGTTCATCAACATTTTCCCATGGGTGAGGTGTCAGTTGTTTCAATCCGAGAGACACTCGTTTTTTATCCTGATCAAAATCAATGATTTTCACAGTAAGTGTATCATCCATTCCGATCAATTCAGACGGATGATTTATGCGCCCCCAACTCAAGTCTGTAATATGAAGTAAACCATCAATACCACCTAAGTCAACAAAAACACCAAAGTCAGTGATATTTTTTACACGACCTTCCATAATATTACCCACTTTGAGTGTTTTGAATAGTTCACCTCTCTGTTCTTCAAGACTTTCTTCCATAATGGCCTTATGTGATACTACAATATTTTTACGGAATTCATTAAATTTAACCACGCGGAGATCCATTTCAGTATCAATAAACTGATCAAAGTCTTTTACAGGGCGAACACTAATTTGTGAACCAGGTAAAAAGGCTTGCACCCCTTTTAGATCCACGACCATACCCCCTTTAATTCTGCGAATAATGCGACCACTAATAATCTCACCTGTTTCATGTATATTTCGTAATTCAATCCAACGACTTAAGAAATCAGCTTTTTCTTTAGACAGAACAGTTTTACCGCTTTCATCTTCCATGCGTTCTAAGTAGACATCAAGTTTCTCTCCAACTTGCGGTAATGCATCTTTAGCAAATTCATCACGGTTGATAATACCTTCTGATTTAAATCCAATATCGATCAAGATATCTTTTTCATTTATTCCAATCACACGGCCCGTAATAATTTCACGTTCACTGATATCAGAGAAAGTAGATAAATAACGATCCTGTTCTTCCTGAGAAACTTCTTCAACTGTACCTGAATTGAGAAGGTTCTCCATTGATATCTGACGGATATCGCTAAAAAGATCATCTGCAAGATAATTTAATTCTGGTTTTACCGGCTCATCTGGTACTTCAACAACTACTTCTTCAGTTTCGATAGATGTTGTAGGCGCGACTTCTTCAATCGGTGCGCTGACCTCCAATTCTGGTGAATCGGGAGTCTGTTCTACAACTGGTTCTTGTTCAGTTTCACTCATTTTTGTTTATTTTCCTATTTATTATTGATTTTATTTTGTTGACCATAAAGTCAACCTGCCCATTTATTGTAAAATTTGTTGTATCAATTTCAATTGCATCTTCCGCTTTTCGTAGTGGAGAATGATTTCGTTCAGAATCATGTTTATCTCGTTTATGTATTTCTTCAATTAAAGAATTAATGGATTTTTTCTCTCCAATTGATTCCAAATCTAGTTGTCGTCTTTCCGCTCTAACTCGATCATTAGTCACCAGATAGAATTTTACATCTGCTTCAGGAAACACAATCGTACCAATATCACGGCCTTCTATTACACAATCTTGATTATTCGCAATACGCCTTTGATTTTGAACCAAAGCATTCCTAACTAGCCCCAGTGCGCTAACGGCACTCACATAATTTGTCACCTCTGTCTGCCGAATTTCAGAAGAGACATCTTCGCCATTAAGGATTACAACCGAATCTACTCCTTTCTGGCTAAGTTCGATATCCAACTTATCAAGCAAGGCTTTCAATTTAGGAGCATCATCCAAATTAATATCATCTCTCAAAATGGATAGTGTAACACATCGGTACATAGCACCAGTATCCAGAAAGGTATAGCCCAACTTTTGAGCTACTAATTTGGCTGAAGTACTTTTTCCGGTTGCCGCCGGTCCGTCTATCGCAATAATCATTTAATCTCAACTCTCAATGAGCCTAGAAATTTACTGACTTTATGATAGATAACCAATCGATATGCTGGATAGAGAAAACCTAATTTATTCAGTTAGAATGTTAAGGGATTTTAATTCAGATGGCTTTACATCACGCCAGCCGCCCATTGGAATATCACCCAATTTGATTGGACCATACTGAATACGCTCAAGGGTAAATAGTTTTCGCTTCATTCGATAAATGATTCGTCGAACTTCACGCTTTTTACCCTGATAAAGTTTTAAGAAAATCGTAGCACGGCCTTTGATTTGTTTTTGTTCAATGACCTCCGCCTTCCCCCATTCATTTTGACCTATATATATTTTGGTTGCCATACGCTTCACTTCCCAACTTTGAAAAGTTTTATCAATCTCAATTTTATAAATTCGAGGAATACGGTTTCTAGGATGCATAAGTTTATTAGCAAGCTGTCCATCATTGGTTAGCAATAACAAACCAGTAGTATCCTTATCTAATCGGCCGATTGGAAATAGTCGCTCATCCGTATGAACCAAATCCATAACCGTTTTCCTTTTAAGAGGATCTTTCATAGTTGTTATATACCCATTTGGTTTGTTGAGTAAAATAATTCGAGTATTGGATTGAATGCTAATTCTCTGATTATCGTAAAAAATATCATCATTGGATCGGACTTGATAAGCTGGATTACTCTCTATAACGCCATTAACGGTTACCATAGCACTTTGAATCAATCGATCAGATTCCCGCCTGGAAGCAATTCCTGCTTGAGCTAGAAATTTATTTAAACGCATTGATCTGTTTTGTTAAAGCAGGCTGTTCTTCTAATAATTCTGCCATTTCCTTCAATTTGGGCAGGTCAGCAATACGACTTAGACCAAATGATTGAAGAAAGGCATCCGTTGTATTGTACATCAAAGGACGACCAGGTCCTTCATCCCTACCTTTAATTCTGATTAACGATTTTTTTAAGAGCGTTTTTAAAACGCTTGCGCAATCTACCCCTCGGATGGCTTCAATATCAGATCTGCTAACGGGTTGCTTATATGCAATTATCGATAAACATTCTAGAGAGGCTTGAGATAACTGCAACTGACCTGTTTTATTTAGAAGTCGACGAACATAGAGATCATAATCTGGTTTGGTACGTATTTGGTACCCTCCGGCCAAGTTTAATATTTCAAGAGCATGGTCTTGTTTATCAAATTTTTGAGAAATGTTTTGAATACATTCATCTAAATTTGGCGGATCATCATCAAATATTAAATTGATCTTCTGCTGTGTAAGTGGCTCTGGACTCGCAAATAACAATGCTTCAATAATCTGATCAAGAGTATTCAATTAATTCTTTTCTAAACGGTGAATTTCCATATCGTCAAATAGCTTATTTTGATAAATAACAATTTCAAATAAACGCATTAGATCCAACATAGCCAAAAAAGTAACTATTACTTCCAGTTTATCTTTACAATTGGATAATAATCTGCCAAATGTCAAAGCGCCGTCTCCATCAAATGATTTTAGGATGAAATGCTTTTTATCATCTAAACTAACTGGCTCCCTGTGCAACTCATAGGCGGTGATTACCGGCATACGATCCATAGCTTCTTTAAAATACTGTGCCAATTCAAATAAACTGACCTTTTTCAAGTACACATCTACATTTTCTAGACCTTCAATTTCTTGGATAAAAGATCTTTTATGGCGATAACTCTGTTCAAGACATTTAACAGATAATTCAGAAGAAATCTCTTTATAACGTTGGTATTCAACCAATTGCTGAACTAATTCGTATCTTGGGTCAATGGGTTCGCCTTCAGCATCCAAATCAGGACGAGGCAACAACATTTTGGATTTGATCCGCATGAGTGAGGCAGCCATTAGAATAAATTCACCAGCAATAGATAAATTCATCGCTTTAACGTCTTCAATGATCTGAAGGTATTCCGCAGTGATTTGGGCGATTGGGATATCATAAATATCTATTTCATCTCTACGAATAAAATAGAGCAATAAATCTAGTGGACCTTCAAATTGATCCAACTGAACTTTATACATTTGCATCACCATAGTCGAGCCCCATCGCTTCGCGGGCTTTACTTAAATAAGAATCAGCGATACTGCTGGCTTTTTCTGCCCCCTCTTTTAACTTTTCAAGAACAAAATCTTTATGGCTTGCCAAGTAATCTCGCTTTTCTCGAAATGGTGAAAATTGTGTCCAAAAACATTCGAACAATTCTTGTTTCAAATCACCATAACGCATTCCTGGTTTAGCAAAACGATCTCTCAATTCCTTTTTTTCTTCATCATTCAAAAATAGAGCATAAAGGTGAAATAAAGCAGTATCTGAATCTTTGGGTTTATCAATATCTGTAGAATCAGTCACGATAGACATGAATCGTTTTTTAATTACTTTTTCATTACCAAAAATCGGTATTGTATTTCCATAGGATTTGCTCATTTTTTGGCCATCCGTTCCAGGAATTAATTGAGTGTCAATTTCAACATCTGGCTCTGGCAAAATAAATACTTCACCAAAAGTATTGTTAAATCGATTGGCAATATCTCTCGTCATTTCAATATGTTGTTTTTGATCTTTGCCAACCGGTACCATTTCACCACCAAACAAAAGGATATCGGACGCCATAAGGATTGGATATGAATAGAGCCCAACATTTGCTGTTAACCCTTTGGCTAATTTATCTTTATAAGAAGTGGCGCGATCCAAAAAACCAATATTAACAATATTGGATAGAAGCCACGTGGATTCACATACTTGCGGCACATCACTTTGAATCCAAAATGTAGAACGATCTGGATCAAGCCCCAAAGCCATGAAATCTATCGCTGCATTTAACGTATTCTCCGCTAATAAATCTTTATCCTTAATTGTAGTGAGAGCATGGTAATTCACAATAAAACAAAAAAGGTTATTTTCTTCCTGGTATTTAATCATTCGAGACATCATCCCAAAATAATTGCCCAAATGAAGATCACCTGAAGGCTGGATTCCGCTCAGAACACGTTTCAATTAAAAGGACTCCATAAAGAGATATGGACGCCAGGCGTCCTGTTTTTCATGAATGAATTGTTGAAAATAATGGATCTTATTTGGCTTTTTAGGTAATCGTTTTAAATTCATTTTTGCTTCAATTAGCGTACGACTCCCTTTTTTACGATTGCATGGTTGACAAGCTGCGACAAGGTTTTCCCATACATCACCTCCACCACGATTTTTGGGCAGAACATGATCTAGAGTTAATGGCCCTTTTTTTGTTTCACAGTATTGACATTGGTAATTATCTCTAACTAATAAATTCCTTCGGGTAAGTATTACATCCATTTTCTGATGCTTAACAAAATCTTTTAACTTAACTATACTTGGTAATGCAAGGGTTATAGAGGGTGAATGTACATTTTCATTATATGATTCTAATATATCCACCTTTTCATTATAAAATAGACAAATGGCTCGCCGAGCCGTACAAATATCCATGGGTGCATAATTTGTATTTAGCACCAAGACGGTTTGGTTCAGGATACTTCCATTCTTTTTTGGTGAAACCATAAGGGTCAATTTACATCTTTGTTTCATCAGACTAAATCTATAAGTGTATAAAATCCTTAATAATTTTATAGATAGATCATGACTTGTTTTATAAGCCCATATTGTTAGTTATTAAAATACCACGTCACACCGAATTGCATCATGCGCCCCAACTGCGGATAAACATGGTTGGGGCGAAACCACACCTTTTGGCTAGATTCTCCAACTGCATTTAAAATATTGTTAATTTTATAAGTGACAAGGACACCTGAGATATTGGCTACTGCTTCAAAATTGAACAACCAACAATCCTGTAATATCCAAGCTGAATTAGTGTTTTTAAATGGCATTTGGTGAATAGGATCAAACCCGAAAGATTCAATACGACCATTTGTTCCGTTGGCCCATAATTTTGAATCAATTCTCATATTTTTCTTAAAGAAATTCAACTTGCCCTTTAGTCCTACGATTGTATGAGTGCCTCCCCCAGCACCAAAATGGCTAGAGTCCAATTGAGTCATAGTTGTTAAAAAAATACTCCATCCATTTCTAAATGTATAATCTATATTTCCGCCAGCGAATAGGATATTTGATCCACTAAATTCAGTTACACCTTTTTGAGTCGCATTAAGAAAAACTGAAAAGTGTATTGGCTTTGTATTTATTCCTCCCTTAAGCGTTGTCCTATTCCAATATTCAAAATCAGATTTATCACTAGGATCATCTATCTTTGGATGTTTTGGACTAGGTGATCCCTGGGAATGAAGTTGTAAATATCCACTGCCAAATTTATTATTATAGTCTAATTCCCAGACAAATGGAAATGCATCATCCGAATTCAAGATCTGCACACCACCCAAGAGAGAGAGTTTACCAAAGATTCGAATTCCATATATTTTTGTCCACAATAGTGATCGAGATTGGATATTTGTGCTAATGTGTTGTGATTGCTGCTGTACACCTACTGTCACACCCTCTGATAATTCGAGTTGAAAATTGAATAAATTCCTGTTGATGTCACGATAATTTGAATCTATCAAAGATGAGTGATGAACTAATCTATGTTGTGAGAACTGTGCAAAATGGCCACGCAATAACCAATTACCTAGCGACTGTTCAATCCGCAAACCTGCAGTAATAATGTTTTCATTTTCCAATCCATTCTGAGTTGAGTCAGGTATTCCACTACGTGTAATAAAACGTCCAACCCCTGCTTCTATTCTACGATTGTCTTGAGTCATACCATAATCAATGCGATAGGAATGGTGAATCGGTGATTGTCCACCATTGGGATGGAAATAATGACCTGTGTTTCCGCTATGTGTCCTCTTAAATCCATTTATTTTGATGTATTGATCTCTCGCTTCATAATTAGCTCCTAAGGCTAATTTGTCATAATTGTAATCACCTCTGGAATAATCAAAATAACTTGTTGTACGAGACGAATCTGGCAAATCATTCAATACCGGTAAAGTGCCCATTTTTATTGGACTAAATTCTTTAGATGTGTGGCTTCCGTACCGCTTTGGATAAGATGCATATGTTCCATCAAACAACAGGACTCCGGATGTCCAACTACGATTCCAAAAAAGTGCACCATCTTGTATTAATAAACCATTTTGCCCACCCCAATCGAATGGTATGGTATATTGAATCTGAGAAAAGAGTCTTGTGAATAGACTTAATACAAGAATACACTGTTTCATGGATTATTTCAAATATTTCACAATATTTGGTACCACCATCACAAAAATGAAGGCATTGGATAATTCATGGAGCAATGTAAACCCCATACCTTTTACTAAAGCAGCCATAATACCAGATACACCCAACCCAGCAGAAAGCGGATAAGAAATCAACGTCAATACATCATAGATCATTGTTACCAAAAACCCCATAATAGCTAGGCCTATAAATATAATCGAGTTTATTTTCTTTACATAAAATATCCGTTTTAGAATACCACCAATACTACCAGTTATTGCCATCCCAAGAATTTGCATGATAAAAAGGGGTGGAAAACTCAAACCAGAACCCATAGGATTAAACCCGGAATAAATAAAAATGGCTGACCCTCCCACCAAAGCACCCCACCAAGGACCAAGTGTGAGACCTGCCATAAAAACGATAACAGTAATCAATTCTACATTGGGTACCATCATGAGTGAAAATCCCATACCAATAGCCAGAGCACAAAAAATCGATGCTCGAACCAAATTATTTAGTTTCATTTGGGCCTTTATATAAAGGAATTCTAAAATAATTATGACGGTTTGTGAATTCCCCTAACTCCTGATCCTCTGTTATAGCTTTAAACATAATATTCATCTCTATATCTAACACCTTGATTAAGTGGACAAGAAGCGCTTCTTTGAATGCAGGTTTTTTGGGACTTTGCCATTCAAACTTGCCTTGATGAGATAGAATAATGTGCTCAATTTTTAATAATAGATTTTTCGGAAATTTCTTAATTAAATTAGCTTCTTGTCTAACGATATCCCAACCAATGACAATATAACCAATCAAATTTCCCTCTTTAGTGATTGTAGCTTCATAATCAGATTCAATTTCATGCAGTTTTCCAATATCATGGAGGAAGACACCAGCGATAACTAGATCTGTATCCACCCTATAATGAGGTGCCAGAGATTGGGCAGAATGCGCCATTGAAAGAACATGTTCAAGAAATCCTGATCGATAATTATGATGTATGGATACAGATGCAGGGTGAATTAGTATTTTGTCTTTATTTTTATCATAAACGAGGTGGACTAACTTTTTTAAGAACGGATTTTTCATGGATTTAATAATCCGCATGATATCTTTCCACATATCCTTTGGATCTGATTCGGCTGTAGGAACCACCAATGCAGGGTCAAATCCATACCTAGCATAATTCTGGATGGTAGCTTTATTGATCCGTTTAACATTAAGCTGAGGTCGATCTAAAAAGAACTCAACTTTGCCTTTAATCGCTACTGCATCCCCGCTATCGAACTTGTCATTAAATTCGTTCACCTTTTCCCAAACTTTACCATTCACTTGTCCAGTCTGATCTCTCAACACAAGATCAAGATATAGTTCACCAGAACGTGTATGACGAACGTGCTTTTCAACGCAAAGGTAAAAGCCTTGAATAGTTTCACCTTCTTTAAATTTTGCAATTGGGACTATGGACTTCATTGGCTCTAAATTTAAGGGATAAACTTACGACAATATTGGTAAAGACCCATGTCCATCAGCATTGAAAAAGTCAGCTACAAAAATTCAAAGGATTGTCGAATTCTTGAGGCTACCCTTAATAATTGGTTTAAAAATCCAAAAGAATTGAATTTCATCGATCCACGCATGAGCTATCCTTTCAATTTCAAAAAATGGGTATTACTATATTATAATAATCCAGATATAAAGAGTTTTGCATGCAAATATAATAACTGGATTATTGGAATTAGTAATATCAAGTTTATCCAAAAAACTAAACGAGCACATGCATTTCATATATTTGTTGATCAAAAATATCGTGAGCAAGGATTGGCAACAAAGATGCTACAACACTTAGAATCACAGGCCCGGGATAAAAAAATGAATATATTTACTTTAAATGTTTTGCCCAAAAATGAGCCTGCAATAAAATTATATGAAAAAATGGGATTAAAAGCAGGAAGCGCCTCCAAATCGGGCATCCTTAAGCTGAAAAAAGTACTAAACTAATCTTTATCCTCTTTTTCTGGCACAGGACAATCATCACATTTTGAATCAACATCTGGAGTTGTAAATTGTTTGCGAGTAATTTGTATAACATATAATAAAGCAAATAATCCAATAGCATACCCAATAATTATCTGAAATTCCATTAAGAAAACCCCATGAATTTTCCACCTTGATATACAGCCAATGCACCAAAATAGGCTAACACTGTCATGTAGCCGACCATAAATAGGGGCCATTTCCATGAATTGGTTTCTTGACGGACAATGGCAAATGTGGCCATGCATTGAGCGGCAAATACATAAAATACCATAAGAGCCACTGCCACCAATGGTGAATAAGAAGGCAATCCTGTTTCTTCATTTATATCATTTCTCATAGCCTCTCTTAGATTTACAGTTTCATTACCGCTATCTTCAACATTATATATTGTCGCCATTGTAGATACCATAACTTCTCTTGCAGCAAATGATGTGAGAAGTCCAATGCCGATTTTCCAATCAAATCCTAAAGGTCGAATTACCGGTTCCATAGCATGACCAATTTTACCTGCATAACTATGATGAATTGGATTCACATCTGACTTCAGAGAATCCACTTTGGGGAATGATGCCAAAAACCAAAGTACAATTGAAATGGCCATAATCACTTTCCCTGCATTTAATAAGAATAATTTTCCTCTAATAAAAACATGACGAAAAACCGACTTAGCAATGGGGAGACGGTATGGTGGCAATTCCATTATAAAAGAAGATGATTTTTTTTCACCAATCCATCTACTAAATATTTTAGCCAGAATCAAGGCAACAACTGTACCTAAAAAATACATAAGAACCAGTATTAAACCCTGCAAGTTGAAATATCTACCTACGGTAATTGAAGGTATGAATGCACCGATTAACAAAGAGTAAACCGGCAACCTTGCACTACAACTCATAAGGGGTAAGATAAGAATTGTGACTAGCCGATCTTTCCAACTATCGATAGTTCTTGTTGACATGATTCCAGGGATGGCACACGCATAGCCACTCATAAGTGGTAAAACTGATTTACCATGGAGACCCATTTTAGTCATCCCTTTGTCAAGCATAAAGGCTACCCGAGCCATATATCCTGTATCTTCCAATAGAGTAAGAAAAAAACTTAATATTAATATTTGAGGCAAAAAGATCACAATGGCGCCCACACCTCCAATAATACCTTCGACAAGTATATCTCTGAACATTCCTGAAGAGATTTGGTTTAATACAAAATTAGAGATGTTATTTATACCCAACTGAATCCAATCCATAGGGGCCGTAGCCCAAGTAAAGATAGATTGAAAGATAAAATAGAGAATTGAAATAAAAATGGCAGGCCCCGCCCATCGGTGAGTTAGAATTTGATCCCATCTTTCACTTCGTGAGACACCTACCGATGATGGAGTATTCCTTTTGGAAACACGATTGATAATATCATCAATCCAACGATAACGTTGAACAGCTTCAATTCCAGGTTCAACCATGCCAGATCTGGATAAATCTCGTAATGCTTGAGCAATACCAAATCGGTTTGAAAAATAATCCTCATCAATTTTTGGTAAAATATCCAATTGTAAATCTTGATTCAACCATGGCGGTTCCTTAAACAAATTCTTTTCGGAATCCATCGCAATGGTAACAGCATCTTTTAGATTCTCAAGTCCCTCATTTAATTTTGCCGATAAAGGGACAACAGCATCCAACCCCAATTCAATACACAATTTTTTGTCATCAATTTTATGATGTTGATCAAGTTGATCCATCATATTGAGTGCAACTACCACTGGAATATTTAAATCTAGCAATTGAGTTGTAAGGTAAAGATTTCTTGCCAAGTTGGTAGCATCTACTACGGATATAATCACACTAGGTGGATCTATATTCTTTGCCCACTGATTTACAACTTCAGATACGATCTCTTCATCAAAAGATTCTGCCGTAAGACTATAGGTCCCTGGTAAGTCTAATAGTCTAAAATTACCATCTTCAAATTGAACTGTTCCCACTTTCTTTTCAACGGTAATACCAGGATAGTTGGATACTTTTTGATTTAATCCTGTTAAGAGATTAAAAATTGCTGTTTTACCACTATTGGGGTTACCCACCAGTGCTACCCATTTAGTTTGAACAGAATCAACTACAACCGATGGCTGGTTAAAGTGTGGTTTCATGATTCAAGTATAATCTTTTGGGCATCTACTCGTCGTATTGATAAATAGGAATTTCTAACTTTGATCTCAACTGGCCCATTGAACGGTGCTTGCTTAATCATACGAACCATTACTCCATCAAGAAGCCCTAATTCGCGAAATCGATTTGAGAGAGTGTCTTTACCATTCAATTGAGTGATCGTCCCCGTTTCCCCCGGAGATAATTCAGCTAATGTCATTGTTATTGGCAATCATTGCAAATCACAAATAATTGATGAATATGTCGAATCATTTTGAAACCAAAATCCTTAACAATTTCATTTTGTCGTGCCTCAATTTCATCATCCATAAATTCTTCAATTTTTCCACATTGAATACAAATCAAGTGATCGTGGTGAGCTGAATTAATTTTATTTTCGTACCGTGCGCGTCCATCTCCTAGTTCTAATTTTCGAACTAATCTATTATTAACCAATACATCAATGGTTCGATACAGAGTTGCCCGTGATACATTTTTTCCTTTATTGCGAAGGGATAAATAAATTTCTTCTGCATCACGGTGGTCATTTGTAGCGCACATCTCATCCCAAATTGATTGACGTTGATGAGTATATCGAAGGCCTTCTTTTTTTAATGCTTTTTTTAATAGATCAGGTGGAGACATAATTCCATATTTATTATTGAGAATGAGTCTCAGAATATAATTAAAAAAATCTATTCTATTGAATGCGAATTATACAGCTAAGATTAGTCGAATTTATACTTCTGGAGAATGGACTTTTTTAAGATTGGCAAATTTGACTACGAGTTTTTTCTTCAAGCCATCCTTAAATACAATACCAACACGTTGGTTCTCTCCTTGACCACTCAAGGCCATAACTTTGCCTATACCAAAAATGGCATGTTCCACATGATCACCAACGCAAAAATCATCAAATACAACAACTGTTCTGCTCACAGCAGTTTTTGTGTGTTTTCCCGGCTTTCCACCTATAACTTTACGCGTAAGAGCCGAAGTGAATGAAATTTTTTCAAGTTTTTCTTCAGGCACTTCATGAACAAATCGGGAAACCATTCCATAAAGATCATCGGAACCCATTCGTCTCCGGTGATTTGCATAGATAAGATAGACCTTATGCATTGCACGAGTCAAACCCACATAAAATAGTCGTCGTTCCTCTTCTAGTTTTTCTTTGGCCTCCATAGCACTGTACATCGGGAATAATCCATCCTCTAATCCTGTAATAAAAACCACAGGGAATTCAAGGCCTTTTGCTGCATGAAGAGTCATTAAAGTGACACGATTAGTTTGTTCATTCCATTGATCAAGATCCGTTAAAAGGGACACTTCTTCTAGGAACTCTGACAAGCCTCCTTCAGGTTCTCGAGCCATGAAATCATCAACACTTTGGAAAAATTCCATCACATTGTCTAATCGTTCTGTATCTTCCGGTGCAGAACTGTTGCGATAATATTGCTTTATGCCCGCCTCTTCTATTAGAGTTCGAACTAACTCTCCCGCATTTAATTTAGGTAAAAGTTCATTATATTTATTAATTATACTATAAAATGTGGTTAATGAATCTGCCTGTTTCCCCCGTATGCCCATGGACTCAGGTTTTTTCAAGACATCGATCATCTCTAGGTTATCTTTTTCAGCCTGAATAACACACTTATCAACTGTTTTTATACCAATACCTCTGGGTGGAAAATTAATTATGCGACGCAAAGAAATCGTATCTTTGGTATTCACTATTAAGGAAAGGTAACCAATAATATCTTTAATCTCTTTCCGCTCATAGAATCGAACTCCGCCAACTATGTTATATGGGATACCAGATCGGCGAAATGAATCTTCAAGTGCCCGCGATTGTGAATTAGTCCTGTATAAGATAGCAAAATCACTGAAATTTCTTTTTTCCAGTTTGATCTCTTTTTCAAGAGCATTTACAACAGCATCGGCCTCTTCCATTTCATCATGGGTTTCGATTAAACCCAACTTTTCACCGGCTCCATTATGAGCAATCAATTCTTTCAGTACACGATCATTATTATTTTTTACGACTGATGCTGCTGCTTCCAGAATATGACCTGAAGAACGATAATTTTTTTCTAATTTAAAAACTTCACAATTGCCGAACGTTTTTTCAAAATCCAAAATGTTGCGTATGTCCGCACCCCGCCATCCATAAATAGATTGGTCATCGTCACCCACAACACACACCTGTTGATGAGCTCCAGCCAAGTATTTGATAAGCATGAATTGTGGTTTGTTCGTATCCTGGTATTCATCTACCAGTATGTATTTCCAATTCTTGCGGTATTGCTCAAGGATATTTGGAAATTTTTCAAATATTTCAAGTGGCAAAAGCAATAGATCATCAAAATCTACCGCATTATTATCAAATAATGCTTTTTGATAGTTCTTATAAATCTCAGCGTATTTTTTTTCAATGACAAGGTGGGCCTGATTTTGAGCTTCATCGGGATAAATCAGTTTATTTTTATAATAACTAATCTTGTGACGGACTTCCTGAGGGGTCACATCATTTTTAGGTATACCCATAGCTTCAAGGACGACTTTAACCATTATTAATTGATCTTTGACATCAAAAATTGAAAATTGCGCAGAATAGCCTAAATGATGAATTTCTTTTCTAAGAATACGTGCACAAATAGAGTGGAAGGTTCCCAAATTAACTGATACCGTTTTATCCTTTAATAAACTGTTAACGCGTTCTCTCATTTGTTGAGCAGCTTTATTAGTAAAGGTAACAGCCAGAATATTTTCTGCTGGAATAAGATTCGTTTTAACTAGGTGGGCAATCTTATGAGTTAAAACTCGGGTCTTACCACTGCCGGCACCTGCAAAAATCAATACGGGCTTACCAAATGATTCTACGGCAGATTTCTGAATACGATTTAAATTTCGTTTGCTCATCTATTTGTTATTTAACCTTTATTATTATTATTTCTTGCTTGGCGTCGAATCTTTTGAAATTGATCCTTTGCTTTGTCATGCTCTTCTTTTGTTCGAGAAAAAGTATGATAGCCATCGCCTTTGGCTACAAAATATAGAAAGTCTGTTTCAGCCGGGTATAATGCCGCTCTAATAGATTCGATCCCAGGATTATTAATTGGTCCCGGTGGAAGTCCTTCATTCATATATGTATTGTAAGGTGATTTTATTTTTAAATCTTTATTCAATAAGCGACGCGGAGCACCTTCAACGATATACTGGATTGTTGGATCTGCCTGAAGGCGCATACCCATATTTAATCGGTTATGGTATACACCAGAAATAATTGGTCTTTCACGATTATAAATCGCCTCCCCTTCAATAATCGAAGCTAATGTAAGAACCTCTTTTTCTGCCATACCTAGTTCTGCCATCCTTTTCCTTAAGTCAGTCGTTATTTGACTCTGGTAATGCTCAATCATTCTACCGATAATATCTTGAACCTCATCATCATCTGAAAACTGGTAGGTATCCGGAAATAAGTATCCTTCAATAGATACACCTTCAATACCCCATTTCCAAAGTAGTAATTCGTTCCGACAGGCGTTTTCAAATTCATTCGCATCAACCCCCAGTTTGTCTTCTAATTCTTTGGCGATAATAGGAATGGTCCACCCTTCAAGAATTGTCACCTGTCTATCAACCTGTATACCATTAACTAATTGGTCAATGATATCAAAATTAGTCCTAGCCTTTATCAGCTTAAAGCGACCCGCAGGAATATCTTTTTCATACCCCAAAGTTTTCACTGCTAATAGAAAAGACCGCTCGTTGCGGATTACATTATAATCCTGCAAACTAGCACTTACCTCTTTAAGGGAAGCACCTTTGAGGATGGTCACCTTCACTGAATCATAGGGATTTCCTTGAGGCCATAACAGTACTAGACTGTAGAATGACAAAAGGACACCCAACACAACTGCTGCCATAATTCCAATGAAACTTTGACCAAGATGAAATTGAAAATTTTTCATCATTTGCGGGCGCGAAAATTATTCATTATTACTTATTCATTGCAAAACATATCGTATAATATCTTATATGGGTAATAATTGTAAATTTCTTAAAAACTGATTGGTCTCGCTGACCTATTACTGTAATTTTTTCGCCGCTATGGAGGATAAAAAAACAAATAATAGTATTCAGCTTTTTGAGGGATGGGCTTTTGGGAAGTTTAATTATATTTTATTTACTGTGGGAGTGACCGCTCTTCTGAGTGGCTATGCTTTCATGGCAACTGGAACAGTAAATAGCTTTCAAAGTTTGACTCTGGCACCTATTCTTCTTTTTTTAGGATACGTAGTTATTATTCCATTGTCCCTGGTATATCGAAAAAAAGCAACTCAAAAAGATAAATAAAATAATTTGGGGCTGTAGTTCAGTTGGTTAGAACGCCGGCCTGTCAAGCCGGAGGTCGAGGGTTCGAGTCCCTTCAGTCCCGCAAGTTTCCCCATCGAGAGATGGGGTTTTTTGTTTTATAACCTGAAGCGGTTAGAGGAAAATGAAATGTTTAGAAGACTGATAGGAAGAAACTAAGGAGTCAATATGACTTATCGTGTACTATCTATGTTTGTTATTATCACCATCATGGGGTGCGGCAACAGCCAGGGAAACGCCACCCTGGATATTGACCAACGCTCTTATAACCTCGGAGGGATTGGCGCTTTCGGTGAAATGGTGAATGTAGGCGTCAAGAAACTGGCACTGAGCGCAGCATTGTCACCTGAAGACATGGATGCACTTATCAAAGAAGCAACTCGCGTAGCCAAACGGAATAATGTTGAAATCTTTCGGGAAAATGACTTTCTGGTGACCGACCTTTTCCCCGCATCTATTACGGATGGTAAACATGTACTGGTAATATACAAGGGGGAGACCAAACAGCAATATCTGGATCTCAAAATCCGAAAGTCACGACTTGTCGCCTCAAGCCAATATACCGGCCAAGCACGAGAAGAAATTGCTCGCCGATTAGGCGCGATGCTAAGTTATCCAGAATGGAAAATTAACGAACTGATCAGAAATAATAGGCCCGAGTGAGGAGGCTATTTAAGCCAGAGGCGTTTCATTTAATTTTGTTCTTCATCAATTTATCGCTTTTTATTTCTTATGCTAATGACATTCCAGTCACCATCTAAACGCTGGCTGTAATTAAATCCTAAATGATTTGCAATATAAGTATAAAAGATTTTCAATCCCTTTTCGTATTCTTTAAGTGAAACACCATATAATTTACCACTATCATTAAATCTACTCTTATAAGGTCTATTAATACGAAATGTAACAGCATCATTAGATTGTTTTATCATTTCAATTTCACAACCAGGAGTCAATTGATAGTTCGCATACATACCCCTTAACAAACCCCATGGAGTTTTAACCCCTTCCCAACTAGGTGCATACAATTCTCCCATAAATTCTCCCCAATATTTAACCGTTTTTCCATTAGATTTTGCTTGATTTATGCCTGCAACCAAAAACGCATCAACTAACCAATTTGATCGCTGCCACTTCTGCTCAACAGTTAATTCTGGTAGTGGTCTTTTTTCATTATTTTGTTCTTGGGATAAAGCCACATTAGTTAATAATGGCAAGATAGCAAAAGTCATCAATTTTATTTTATTCATTTTATTCTCCTTTATTCGAGCCAGAGGCGTTTCATTTAATTAATAAATTGTCATAGAGGGCTAGTTAGACTAATTAATACATCAATTGATAAAATGATTAAAGTGAAATAACCAAAAGTAAAAATCTTTGCACGATAAGGTACATAATTTGAAGTCAATCGTATATAAGCATGTAAATAGCGAGAAATAGAGAATGCCCATGAAAGCATAAGTTCATAGATAGTTATAGTTTCATTGATATAGAGCAAGATAACCAAGAAATAAAATATAACGGGCAATTCAAATTGATTTTTTAGTGTTTGTCTTGAGGTCTCAAGATAATAGGGTGCTTTCCCATCGTATGTTTTAAAATACTTACCTTCAACTTCCCCTGATTTATATGCCTTATTTGCATCCAGTCTATTTTTAATATAAATAATAAAAGTTAAAAACATCATCGAAAAAGCAGGATAGAGAATTAAATAGTTTTTCATTTTATTTTATAACCTAAATATGTAAATAATCATTACTATTGCAAACCCCATGAATGGATTAATCTTTCCAATCGAGTTTTTCCAATTCACCTCTTTCTTTCTTTTGCTTTTTTACCATCATTTCTACATCTTTTAATAACTGCTTTGCATCATAAACAATGCCATCTTTAATAGTATAGAGCACACCTCCAACCAGTTCTGCTTCAGCTGTTTCGCTGTTCAACCGTACGGCACCAGTCCCATAAAGGACCTTGAGATTTTCAACAGGGTTCTCACCTATAATCACTAAATCTGCTAGTAATCCGGATCGAATAACACCAAATTGAATATCTTCTCCTTTTGGTTCAAAAATTGCTTCCGCACCATGCTTTGTGGCCCCCCGAAAAACCTCAAGCGGGTGGAAGCCTGCTTCTTGCAAAAGTTCCATTTCTTCCACAGTAGAAAACCCAAACAGGTTATACGTGTATCCCGCATCTGAACTCACTGTGACTCTTCCACCTGCATTTTTATAATCATTCAAAAAAGACATCCATACCCGGTAAAAGTTTTTCCAAGCTACTTCATCTGCCGTGGTCCAATCAAAATAATAAGCCCCATGGTTATACCTGCTCGGTATATAATAATTCCAAAGTGAAGGCAGCGTATATTTTTCATGCCATACGGCAGTCTGGGCGCGCATCACGTCTCGTGTAGCAATATATGCCGTCATAGTTGGATCAATAATAAAATTATATTCCAATAATTCATTAATAAGAGAATTCCATTCGGACGATCCTCTTTCGTGAATCAAATTCCATTGTCTGGCTACTTGTCCAAAACGATGCTGTTCATTATTGTAATTCATATCGTAAGGCCAGGGTTGTACATCATTATTTTTATACAGCGCTTCAAAAAGGCCATAAAAATGGGTTTGATTTTTCAGGCCTAAACGGGCTGCATCAATTAAATTCATATCAGCAACTCCTATCTGTGCTAAGTGGGCTACGGAACCCATTTTATTGGCATTAGCCTCATCCAAAAGCGCTTTCATAATCTGAGGTCTTGGAGATGTCAGCTTTAATCCATCAATTCCTTTTTTCTTTGCATACCTTACCCATTTTTTGGCTGTTTCAGGATTATTAATAGGCCCGCCTTTCCAGTCCGCACCATTTCCCGGACGGTCATAAACATAAATCCGCGGAGCAACAATTTTATTCTTTGCGCTTCTTTCTTTTTCATTAAGCGCCCATTCCGTTGGTCCAAGCGCAACCCCTCTTACAGTAGTAATGCCATGAGCCATCCACAATTTATATGTGTACTCTGCATCAGGAGCCTTAAACTGGTTTCCGCTATGAATATGAAGATCGACAAAACCAGGCAATATATACATCCCCGCAGCATCAATTTCATAATCTCCTTTTTTGGGCCGTTTTGATTCGTTAATGGGAATACCAGGATAACCTACATTTTGCACCTTGATAATCTTATTGTTTTCAATAACAATATCCATCGGACCCCGCGGTGGGCCACCGGTACCATCGATTACAGTCCCGCCTCGAATGACTAATCTTTTATAAGGCCCCTTACCTTCATCATTTTTTCTATCTGGTGCTGCGTTCGGTCCTTTTGAACTCAGCTTTGCTACTTCAAAAATCTCTTTCATCTTCTGGTTGCTCAATTGTTGACCAGATGCTGATATAATAATCAACAGCAAAATCACTGCATATTTTCTCATTTTAAAAAATCCTTTTTCAATTTTGTCATTTATTGATTTATCCATTTATTATACCTCTATTATTTAAAAGTTTTTCACTAAAAATGATTTTTTACCGTGAAATTTTTCTGCATTGTTTTTTGCTTTGTTTTAAGCTGTAATTTATAAATACCTGGATTAATGTACTTTTGATAACGTCTAAAATAAGGGAGATCACTTTTTCGCGTTTCTATTACCAGATCCCATTGCAACTGGTTCAAGCCCTTATTGGCCATAAAATCCATTTCCCAAATGGTGTTTTTTTCGTTTTCATCTATAATTGAAATGTTGATTCTTTCTTTTTTGGGTATCCAAAAACTAATGGGCAATTTGGTGATTGTTGATTGATCCATATCTCTACTGGTGTCCATCTGTTTGGGATATTGGGCATGAGGTATATCAAATAAATGATATCCATTTTTTTCATTAGTGCTTAATTGAAAGGCCTGATGGATTGGATTGAGACTTAAATAATAGATGCCCCTGCCATGCGTACCTACCACCAATTCATTTTCCCTTTTTTGTATGGCTAAATCGGCAATGCTAACAGCCGGCATGTTATTCCCCAAAAGATTCCAGGAATTGCCGCGATTTAGTGATATGTACACACCTCTATAACATCCAGCGTATAAAATATTTTCGTAGACAGGATCTTCTTGGATTACATTAGCCGGATCGTTCGGCAAATCTGCTGTGATAGAATTCCATGTCTTGCCATAATTCTCTGATACAAACATATAATTATTTAAATCGTCATAATTGATACCTGTCATTGTCAGATAAACCCGGGATTTCTTGAAGTTGGATGGCTGGATACTGCGAATATATGCATTGGGCAATCCCTCAGAAAACTCTTTCCAGGACTTTCCACCATTTTTGCTGGTCCAAAAAGCACCATGATCTGTACCGACATATAATAAACCGGGTTGTAGTTCTGACTCGGCTATAGCTCCCGCTGCCCATGAATTTTTTTCAGGTTTTGACGATTCTGCAATATTCCCACTTAATAATTCCCAAGTGTCCCCGCGATCAATGGATTTGATCACATGGTTTGCACCGTGGTATAATGTTTTTGAATCGTGGGGCGAAATGAAATAAGGAGATACAAAATTGTACCTTAGATTATTTTCTTTGGATGTTTTTTTACGGCTGGGGCCAATTGTAATCGATGTATCCGCCTCCATATCTTTTCGCAGTCCATCACCATGCTGACGACTGAAATAAACCGTATTAGGATCCTCAGGATCTACTTGAGTCACGCAACCATCCCCACCGCTCCATGAATCAATCCACAGATATTTCCATTGATCATGTTTATGTGGATTCCATTCCTTCGCTGGCCCATAGACTGTAGCATTATCCTGAACACCGCCGTAAATGTTATAAGGCTTCTGATTATCCAGAGTGATATCATAGAATTCGCCTGTGGGGATATTATTAAGGTGCAGCCAGTTGACTCCTTTATCATAACTGATATATAAGCCCCCGTCATTACCCAATGCTAAATGATTTGGATTAATAGGATTGATCCATAATTCACAATGATCCAAATGAAGAGTTTGAGCTGGGCTGGGCTGCAGATGCTGAATATTGCCTCCAACAGTACTAAATGTTTGACCTCCATCTATGCTATGCGCCATCCGAACACCGAGTGAGTAAATCTCATCATCATTTTTAGGGTTCACATAAATATCTGCGAAATACCACCCGATGTTATTCCCAGGAAAAATGCGCAGCGTATCGTTATGAGATCTTTTCCAAGTAACGCCCCCATTCATTGATTGATAAACCTCAGCTGAATTACCTTGAGTCTCATTTCTATTATCTATTAACGCATAAATTTTTTGTGCATTTTGGTACGATACAGCTAGACCAATTCGCCCAATTTTCGGTTCATCCGGCAATCCATTTTTCGATCTTTTCCAACTTGATCCGCCATCGGAACTGTAATAAATACCACTATTAGGGCCATATACACTTTCCGCAATATTAGTATTATCATTGTTCTCCCACATGGAGGCATAGATTATTTTAGGATTAGAGTGAGCAATTACTATATCGTTGGCCCGTGTATTTTCATTCACATACAAAACACGCTCCCAATCTTTGCCGCCATTGATGGTGCGATAAATTCCTTTGGAAGAGCTTTCAGACCAAAATTTTCCCATGGCAGCCACAAATACAATATCCGGATTATGTGGATGAACTGCTATCTCGCCAATATGCCATGTTTCCTCTAACCCTAAATGTTTCCAGGTCTCCCCACCGTCATCTGAACGGTAGACACCGGTACCCGGCATGGTAAAATTTCTATTTTTACGCAAACTCTCACCAGTGCCCAAATACAGAATTTCAGAATTGGAAGGGGCTATTGCAATATCACCAATACCCAAAGTCGGATAGTTTTCAAAAAGGGGTTTCCAATCCAATCCATTATTTGTTGTTTTCCATAAATTGCCTGATCCAAAAGCAACATACATGGTGCCTGGCTGATTTGGATCACCTTGTAAGGCTTCTACGCGTGCGGAATTTGTGACCGGTCCAGCTGAAATCCATTTTACCTGAAAAGGTGTGTTCTCTTTCGCTTTTTTATATTCTTCAAAAGAGGATAACAGCGGATGTTCTGATTCTTGTGCAGTAGGGTAATTGCTGAAGAATAGCACTGCTAATGGCAAAAGAAATTTCATGCGCTCAATTATAAATAATTAACCAACAATGGCTCGTTATACATCATCTCTAAAGCTTAAAGAGGATTGCTGACAATACAATGTCAGTAAATAATATTAATTATCTTCCGCTACAAAATTTCTTAATTCATTAAGAAATTTATCAAAAGACGGCTGATGATTGTACATCATATGTCCCCCCTCAAATTCTGAAAACTTTATCCTGCTTGCATCGATCCCGTTTTCATAAATTGTATTTGTAGCAGTAAAACAAGGCGTTGCCAGATCATAGATGCCGCAGGCCAAATATACCTTGAAATCAATATTCTCCCGCATGGCTCGTCCAATATAGGGTGCCACATTTACATATCGTGGCCATCCACTCTGAGTGGAGACCCAATCCCAGTTCTTTCCCAAGTCCCGATCACCGCTACGGTAGAGTCTTTTGATATCTACCCCAATTTCAGCCAGCCATGTGTGAATAGCCGATACATAAGCTGCGGCAAAGCCTTCATTTGAAATGTCTGTATCCGGGTTTTGACCGGCAACCATATAATCTTCACCCTTATACCTGGAATCAAGGCGTCCAACAGAATAGCCTTCATCTCGAAGCAATTCTTTTCTAAAACTGCTGGCATCTACTCTTAAGTTGGAATTGAGGACAAATTGCTTTGACAACCCTGAATAATACGCAATCTGTTCTGCAATTTTATCTTTTTCCCTTTTCGAGATGCGCGATCCCTTCACCAAGGCCGAAGCCAGTTCGTTCAAACTGAAATCTTTGGCCTCTTCATAAAATGATTCTAAAGATTTATTGCTTTTGATCTTGCCATGATAATAAGCAGTCGCTGCGTATGTGGGCAGGTACCCCACGTATGTTGAATTGTTTCCAGGCGTAAACCGAATATGCTGCAAGTCTGTAGCCGGAGAAACCAAGATGAGCCCATTAATTTCAATTTTGGTTAAACTGCCATTGCGTAGTTCATTCAGCATTTGAGGTCCTCGGATACCACCATAACTCTCACCGAGAATATATTTAGGGGAATTCCATCGATGATTATCCTGTACCCATCGGCGTACAAATTGGGACACACTTTCCGCATCCTGTTTTACACCCCAGAATTCTTTATTTTCATGACCATTCATGGCAAGGCTATATCCCGTGCCAATAGGGTCAATACATACAAGGTCTGCAACATCAAGGGGAGATAATGGATTATCAACCAGATCATAAGGAGGGGAGCCGTCGTCAGTTGCATCCGAGGGAACTTTAACCACTTTTGGTCCCATGACTCCCATATGCAGCCATAGAGATGCAGAGCCGGGACCGCCATTAAAAATAAAAATGACAGGCCGATCCGGATCATTTTTAACTGAACGATATTCGGTGACAAAAATCGATGCCATGGGTTTATTGTAATCATCCTTCTCGTATAGAATGGTTTCATAATGTGAGGCAAGATAGTTCATTTTTGTTCCATGAAAAGTGCCTCGCATTTCTTTGGAAAATCGAATCGGCTCTCGATGAAATGTTGAATCGGTTTTGCCTTTCTGGGCAATGCCAGTGGTAAATAAAAGAGTAAAAATCGCAATTATAATTCTCATGGGGAATATCCTCCTCGGTATTGGATAAATATTAATTCAAAATTAAATCAATCTCAAATAAAAATCGCCTGTAAGTGAGAAAAGGTAATTTATATAAAAAAAGAACTCACGAGGAGGCCATTTGAGCCAGAGGCGTTTCAATTATTCTGCTAGTCCATATTGGTTTTCTTCCTTATCTCCTTCTTTAGACATCCAAAGTATCAGTATTAACCAGCCAATAACAGGTAAACCCCACAATAAACTCCACCATCCATTTTTATTAATATCATGCAATCTTCTAACTGTAACTGAAATACTAGGCACTAGGAGCGAAAGGCGAGAAATTTCCACTAAAGGGAATACTGGGATTCCATTAACACGCCCTATCTCCCAACCGATCATTATATCAATTAGAAGAAAAGCAGATTGAAGGATAAAACTAAAGAGAACAAAATACCAAAACTCGGACCTAATTGCCCTTCCCTTAAGAACCGCATAATTATTAATACATTTAATAAACCATTCCATTGCCTTCGCCTTTCAATAAATTGTTAATCAATCAAGGATTAATACTATTTTTATTTAATATTGTAATAAATAACATTCATACCGGCAGAATTGGCTGTAACAAGATCCAGTCTACCATCACCATTAAAATCACCCAAAGATACTCCATAAGTCACTTCTTCTTTCTTCCCAAATTGATTCAATGAAAATTTCATATCATTATTAATGTAGTAATGATTCTTTTGGCCATTATTACCTACTACAATATCAATATCTCCATCATTATCGATATCACCAACATCTACTGCCATGGTTTTATCTTGCTTACGGCCAAAGAAAATATGGCGTTCATATGAACCTTCTTCGTTTCCAAAATAAATACAATTTTTTTCACCAATATTAGCAACCACTATATCAAGGTAATTATCCCCATTCATATCAGTCAAAACTACACCTCGCGTCTCGTCATTTTTTGTACCAAATAAGGATGATTCTTTAAAACTTGGACCATAATAGATTCGATTTGCTTGACCATTCCTATTAGCCAAAACTAAATCGGTTAATTGATCTCCATTCATATCTCCAGCGGCAATTTTAATAGTAGCCTCATCTAAACTACCAAAAGCAACTCCATTTGCAAATTTTCCTTTACCGTTATTATAATATATAAAATTTTGACTTTTACGATTTGCCACTACCACATCTAGAAATTCATCTCCATTTAGATCTGCGATACAAAGGCCTCGAGTATTAGATGTTTGCTGTCCAAAGTAATGATCAAATTTCAAATTTCCCTCACCATCATTAATGAACACTTGATTCTGCATACGATCATTGGCTACTAATGCATCAAGATCGCCATCATTATCGATATCAACTAGGGACACTTGATAAGTTGTATTTGATTCTCCTCCAAGGGGGACACTGCGACGGAAAAATCCTCTGCCATCATTAAAGTAGATCAAGTTCTGTTCTGCCCAGTGACGACCATTCGCCACGACCATATCTAAATCACCATCTTGATCCAAATCTCCTAAACTGATAGATGCACTTAGATTTTTCTGAGTCCCCAAAATTCCGTAGGGATGGGTAGTAAAAATACCTTGCGCACCAACCAAACTCAGGGAAAGTATAACGGCATAAATGTAACGTCGCATTATATTATTATATTACTCATAGATTAATGGTTTCTTTTTAATAAAGGATTTTAATCCATTAAATTAAGATTAAATTTATGTTTCAGATATCGCCATTACGAAGCCCAAAAACTACTTTCTAAATGGAAATAATATTAAACTATTTTAATTCTATTAGCTCAAGCCACCGCAGCATCATTTTGGTTAGTGGATTGGCTTTTTTTTTGCTCTTGGAATCGGGAATACCTTTATTTCGTTTTGAATACAAAAAAGTAAAACATCTTCTAACAAATTTACTTTTTACATTGACCACTTTGGTCATCAATTTGATCGGTGCATTCCTAATATTAATGGCGGCAGATTATAATGTCCAAAATGGAATGGGAATTCTCAATTTAATTGAATTGCCAACTTGGATGAAAGTCTTATTAGGCATTATGCTTCTAGATCTAATTGGTGCATGGCTTATCCACTGGATCGAGCATAATGTGAAATGGATGTGGGGTTTTCATATTATTCATCATACGGATCGATATGTTGATGTAACAACTGGCTTACGTCATCATCCAGGAGAAAGTATTTTTAGACTGTTATTTACTGCACTTGCTGTTTTTGTGTCTGGCGCATCTTTTGGTACAGTAATGCTTTATCAAACTTTTTCTGCATTTTTTGCCCATCTTACTCATGCTAATATCAAGGCTATTCCAAGGTTAGACAAAATACTATCAGTTGTGTTTGTAACACCTCATTTTCATAAGATTCATCATCATTACATTCTACCACATACGGATAAAAATTATGGAAATATTTTTTCACTTTGGGATCATCTATTTAGTACTTCAATTGCAATAAAAAATATGGATGAATTAACTTACGGCTTAGATACCCATATGGATCAAAAGGAAACATCCAATATTATATCTATGTTTAAAATCCCATTTATGGCATATCGTAAACCAGTGGGATCAAAATTCAGCGAATAGGAATTAATTGTAAATGGACTTTATAGATCTGCTCGGATGGACAGCTACAATCCTTTTACTGATTGGCTACTATTTGAATGCAAAAAAGTATATTTATTCATGGATTATTTGGATAGCAGGAAATTCAATTATGTTAATCTATGCTCTTTTAATTCAATCCAATTCGTTAGCCTTCCTATCAATTGTTCTTGTCTTTTTAAACATTTTTGGGTGGCACAGTTGGCGTAAGCCAAAAGAATAGTATGTTAAGGTTAATTATATTGATTTTGCTAATCATTGAAGGCTGTACAAGCGTTTCTACAATAAAGCATCCTGCTTATATATATAAAGATCCATACCATTATGGTGTTTTGAGCAAAACTCTAATTGAGTCCCATGCGGGATATTCTTGGTTTAATAAACAGTATAATAAATATATACCTCAAATTGAGCAAATTGATGAGAATAAATTAAACCAGGTTTCGATTAAGATTTTTATGGGTACATGGTGTCATGATAGCAAGCGGGAAGTGCCTCGTTTATATAAGATTCTAGATACCATAGGTCACAACGAATCAAACCTTGAGATTATTGGTCTTACCAAGGATAAAAAAGGATATTTCAATGATTATAGCCAATACGGAATCACCAACACACCCACATTTATATTTTTTCATAAAGGACAAGAGATAGGCCGTATAATTGAGAGACCAAAAGGGTCTTTAGAATCACGTATACAATTTATTTTGGATAAAATTTAATGAGAATTACGGGAGAAGAAAAAAAAGAATTGGACGCTTGGATTGAAAAGGAATATCCAAAAAGCATCCGCCGCATGGAAGCATCCAGCCCGTTTCATCAAATAGGTAAATATTTGATTCTTGGTGGTATAATCATTTATACCATATATGTACTAACTCATGTTAATTTTTTTAAGCCAACAGCCATCATTTTGCTCCTTGGCGGGATGGTTGTGGAAATAATTGCCTTAATTCAATATTTTAAATCATTATCTCATGACGATTGATTTTTCAGGAAAATCCGTTTTAGTTACAGGCGGTTCCGGTGGAATTGGCCGGGCCATCTGCAAGGTGTTCGCACAAGCGAATGCTAATGTCACTATTCATTATCACACCAATAGAAAAAGTGCTGAGAAAACACTAGCCTCTTTATCTGGGAATGGTCATAACCTCATACAGGCTAATCTAGCGAATCCAAACAAAGTGGAAGAATTGGTTCAATCTTTAGACTCAGTGGATGTGATTGTAAATAATGCAGCCGTTGTGGAACAACATGAGTTTGATTCACTCTCCTACTCTGATTGGCAGGATGTTTGGAAGAGGACCATAGATACAAACCTAATGGGACCAGCCTACCTCATATTTTGTGCAACTAAAGTAATGCGGAAAAATGGGGGAGGAAAGTTTGTAAATATTTCATCTCGAGGTGCATTTCGTGGCGAACCAAAAGCACCAGCATACGGAGCCAGCAAAGCAGGATTGAATGCATTAGGCCAATCCATGGCTCAGGCTCTTGCAAAGGATAATATTTTTATTTATACAATCGCTCCAGGGTTTGTGGAAACTGAACGTGTAGCAGATATTATTGACAATGATATTAAAGCCCAAAGTCCCTTGAACCGTGTTGCTAAACCGGAAGAAGTGGCTCGGACTGCACTTTGGCTTGCATCAGAAGGAAACGATTTCCTAACCGGTTGTATTGTTGATGTGAATGGCGCATCCTACCTAAGGTCATAAAAAAAGCCCCATTCACGAGGCTTCTAACACTAATCACTTTAATTCTAATCTATTTTAATAGGTGCATTTTTTTTGATTGCACCATTCCATCTGTCTCTATTTGGTAGATATAAACACCTGAAGGCAGGGCTTTACCAAATCGATCTTTCCCATTCCAATTAACTTGATTTACTCCTGAAGGCTTTTTACCATTAAATAAAATATCTAGTTCACGGCCCATTAAATCAAATACTTTAACAGTGACCAATCCAGGTTCCAATAAATTAAATGGAATCTTGGTAGATGGATTGAAAGGATTTGGATAATTTTGTGCTAACTCAAATGCATTGGGAATATTTGATTCATCTACGGCTAATATTTCATTTGCAAAATTAGCTGAATACATTCCATTACCATGCGTTGCGATTGCTACATACCCATCAACTGGACGACCCACAATTTTATCAACGACTATATTACCAATTGATGAAGATCCTTCCTGTCTCCATACTGTATTTGTGCCTTCCAAATTATCCGTAGAGTACAATCCTGTACTAGTTCCAGCAAAATAACGATATCCTGTTTTTAATGCATAAATATAAACAGATCGAACAGATGGTCCCGATCCTCCACCACTGGCCATTTCTTCAAGATTTCCACTTACATCAGTCCATGATTCTCCTCCATTATTGGAATAATATATACTTTTTACATGATAGTTAGAAAAACTTAACATTACCTTATTGCCATCATAGGGGTCAACAGAAATGCCACTAATATATCCGCTGGTACCCAAATTATTTTTAATTAATACTGAGCTATTACTTGTATGTGAATTATCTAATCGATAGATATAGCCTGATGAAGTACCATAATACAATCGTTGCGGAGGGTTAGCCAAACTGCTACCAAATGCAGAAATATCTCCTACGGCAGAAGTCCCTTCTAATTTTTCCCATTGTTTACTTTCATAACTACCACCGCCTTCAGGCTGTTCATAATTAGTTTTGTTTAGGTAAACATCATTATTACGATAGATATATTTCCCGCCCGCATAATATAGAATATGGTCATTTATTGGATCTGAGTAGATGGGGCTTATGAAAAGCGCATCATTCTCACGGTCAAAATCAGGTGGCATTAAATAGGCCCATGAATAATTATTATATTTGCCTATACCATTTCCATATGTCCAATTAAATGGGTTATTCCAATCCTTAATCAATGTATAACCACGCTGTGAAGAAAGGATATATGCTTTACCAAAATTAATAACAGAACAATATGCACCATCGCCCCCAAATACTTTAGACCATGGATTTGCAATCTCAAGTTTAAGAGATTCCCAAGTTCCATTATCTTGCGTACCGCCCATTATAAGATCAGGATATGTGCCTGATTGATCAATTGCAATAGTGTAAAACTGAGTGGTTACATAACCATTATTCAATGAAGTCCATTTTTTACCAAAAAAGTCTGTAAGATCTTGCATAATGTGCAGACCACCATCACTAGCTGAAAAAACTTTATTTGGTTGATTTTTGTAAAGCAATACTTCATGCTGATCTGGATGATGGTCATCATGGCCATACCCACCTATTTTAAAGGTGTAGCCAGTAGTTTCCATACCATTTGTTGTGTAGTAAAGATTGGTACCTCCAATAAAAACAAGATTTTCATCACTGGGGCTTATGCGCACGAGAAGATCATAACCATTCTGCGAGTTAAAATCATTGGGAAGATTATTGGAACGATCAATCCAATTGTCATTACTACCAGAACTTCCAGTTGATGAATATTCATATTTCAAAAAATTATGGTCATCACCATTGGATGCTAAAAAATAAGCAATTGAGTCGTTGGATTCTGAAATATCAACCACGATTCTGCCATAGCTTGCAGGAAACACTGTTGGTGTTATATCTTCCCAAATGATACCATCATTCGATCTAAAAACTGGGCCTTGATTTTCATTTCTGCTAAGCGCCGCAATCATTACTCCAGTGCTGGTCATGGCAAGATCACAATAGCGATCATTTCCATTGCCCATGATTACTTCCCAAGTCGCCCCTTCATCCTTACTCCGATAAATTGAACCATAAGATGCAGAAAAAATGTGACCTGTAATTGGGTGTACTTTGATTCTCCAAGAATAGTTTAAGTAATTATCAAAAGATTCGGGCTGATTAGTTGAAGTAGAAGGTAAAAGCTTCCAATTATACCCATTATCTGTGGATTTATAAATGCCATCACCCCTGAAAGGAGCACCCCGGGCACCTGCTGAGTTACCAGATAATTCCCCTGTAGTGGCATACCAAATATTTGTTTTACCATCTCTGGTATCCTGAGCAATAGAAGTTATGCTGTGCAATTGGTCAGTTTTAGTCATTTTGCTCCAGGTCATACCTTCATCAGATGATAGCCAGATACCTCCAGAAACTCCACCAGCAATTATTCTATTAGAATCTGCTACATCAATTGCAAGTGCGCGAGTTCTTCCACCTACATTATACGGGCCTCGAAGTGACCACTTTAAACTAGAGCTACTGCCATTGGATCTTTCTAAGAGTGCGGGAATCCCCTTTGACCCTGGTAATGTTTTCGCATAGACCAGTGCACGCTTCTCAATACCTTCAGGAATCGAGTTGGTAAGAGGACTTTCTAATCTTAATAATTCAAAGGCTAAACGATCTGCTGATCCACCTTCATCGCCAATTTCGACCATTTGAGAAATAGGTGCACCAGGATTTACTGGTGCTTTGAAAATAGTACTTAAGAAAAATACTGCAACAATTAATACAATACAAAGAATGCCCCTTAATTCAATTATTAAAGAATTGGGAGCTTGTTGTGCCATCCTGATTTGATTTATTGTTTTCTAAAGTGGTGGATTACCAAGCCAAATACCAATACATAATAAAATGCCCGTGACTAGATGCATATTTATTGTACCTGCATTAGCTGGTTGTAAGAGACGATTATCATAATATTGATATAAAACTTTTATCGCATTTATTCCAAAATAAATAGCCAAAAGTGCAATGAGAGTTAGCATAGGTAAAGTACCCGTTGTTGCCAGAACAGTGATACTTAAGAATGCACAAAACACTAGCGCTACATAACCAATTCTAGCTTTTTCAGGACCGAAAACAACAATTAATGTATTCTTGCCAGTCGCCTTATCTCCATCATAATCAGGAAATTCATTGATATAAACAATTGCCGCTACGAGAAAACCAATGGGAATACCAGCCAAAAATGCTTGCGGCAATAATTGTTCAGCTTGAACCAATGCGCTTCCAGCAACCATTAATGGACCAAAATTAAGTCCAATTAGCAATTCTCCTAACCCTCTTCTCGAAGCAAAACGGAAAGGCGGTGCTGTATAGAAGAGACCTGATAAAAAGCCAATTAAGCCCAGCCATAAGATAGGCATACCTGCTTTCCAGATCAGTGCAATTCCTACAATTGCACTCAGGGTAAATGAAACAACAGCTACAGCTAACATACCTTTCGCCGAAATTAAACCCATTTGAATACTGCGACTCCCACCAGAGAATGGGACCATATAGTTGTAGTTTGCTTCATCTGTTCCACTAGTATGGTCAAAATAATCATTCGAAGTATTGGTTCCGATATGGAGAAAAGCGCCACCTAGAATAGTTAAACCTAACCATCCCCAACTAACCGTATTCCCTAACATTTCGGCAACAGCTGCACCTACAAATAAGGGAACAAAAGTTGCTGTAAGGAAGGGTAATCGCATAATCACCAACCATGTAAATATTTTGGTCATTAAACCAATTTTAGGCCTTACCTGTTCAGGCTTCTTATCCTTCAATGGGGTAGTTACACCACAGTAACCAATATGATTACCTGCACTATCTTTAGTTGGAGTTATTTTAATTCTACACGGAATTTCAGATTTGTCTTTATGTAAAAAAACCGTATCTCCTTCCCACTGGCCTTTTTCTACAGATTCCTTAAGCCAATTCACAACGTGACCAAGGACAACTTGACCATCGCTAAAATCACTTACTCGTTTTTTACCAATTACTTCTTCCGAAGAATAGCCAAATAAATGCTGTGCGCCTTCAGAAAAAGTTTCAACTTTCCCATCAAGATCACAGGTAATTATACTTTTAAAATTATCGCTCATACCAATTCCTATATTTTATAAATCTTGTTTTCATCGCTTTAATTCATAGAAAAATTACATAAGATATCTAATTTTAAACTGATTCAATTTTGCTGGCCTGATTTAACATCGCTTGAATCAGGAGTAGCAGGCTCAGGAACTTCACCCCAATAAGTGGGAGATGTGTTTAGTTGCCAGCTAATATTTTCATTAGTCTGATATACATCGATTTCATTTCCTACACGTATATTTGACGAAGACCATTCCGCATTTGAACTTCCAACAGTAATTTTACTTAAGTGCTCCCCATTATGATCTTTCAAGACTAAATGTGTTCCAGTAGAATCACCCACATTGAACTTATCCCAATTATTTCGATTCTTTGAAACCAAAGAATTTCGTTTCACTTTAAGCACATTGTTAAAAAAACTATTCATGGTGTTTTCTTTAACAACCAAGCTATCATTCCCATCTATAAACCAACTTTCGCCATTAAAGTATAGGGAAATGAATTCATTACCCTTAGATATATCAAAATTGAATACATCCTCCCGATCAATTTCAAAAATTTGATCACTACTTGATCCACGATTACTTTGTTGAATACTGTCAATCCCATAAAATACAATCAATACGGCAAGTGCTATCAGAAACCATTTCAAATTTTTAGTCATAAAGTTCCTCCAACATTCCACTACGCCGTTTTTGTTGGCGCATCCTAATTAATCCAAACCCTACAACGAGTAGTGATGGCAAGGCGATATTAACCCATTTCCATCTTTTCTTTGCATCATCAGATATTTCTTCTAAAGGTCGAGATGTAATTTCTCTAGAACGCAAAGCAATCAAATCGCGATCACCAATCAGGTAATCCACTGAGTTCATAATAAATACATGGTTTTCAGGAGAGCGACCTCCGCCCTGGTCTGCCATAAAATCAGAATCACCGACCAGTACTACTTGACTCATAATTCCATTCTCATTCATTTTTTCAGATCGGGCACTCAATACCTTATCCGATTGATTGAACATTCGAATAAATGGGTTTTGTTTTGGATCAGGGTTTAAATTATAATTTCCGCGCATCTCTCCTGATTGATCCGAAGTAAAAAATAATGGTACAAAATTTACATTTCCAATAGATGCAGAATCTTGGGTGATTTCACTGGCAAATACCAATTGAATTTGTTCTAAACCTGATACAATCGCTTCCTTTGCATTGAAAGATCTGATAACTGGTAGTAGTGGGTATTCCATGGGCACATTCATGCGTATAGGTCCCATCTGCTGTTGTACATTGACCCGACCGCAAATTTTATCCGTCACCAGGTTTTCTACAATAGACAATCCATAATCTTCGATCAAATCAAAAATGTTAGACTGAATAGGAAATGCCTGTTGGATTTGGAGATTTGTATTAATTCTATTCTGGGTTAGAAACAAATTTCCACCCCGTTTAAGATAAGATGACAGATTATTATATTCATCAGTCGAAAGTGAATCAGCAACACCACTCATAAGCATGGCTGTGACATCTGTAGGAACTGCTTCACTGAGATTAACAGAACGAACAGTATAGCGCTGGCCTAGCAGGTTTTGGATATTAGTAAACTGGCTAGTCTGTCCTTCGAATTGTGCGATACCTACTGTTGGTTTATTGGTTTCAACTAATTTTTTGATCTTAGATGTAATCTCATATTCTAATCCAGTGGTTGTTTGAATCACAGGAAGCACTTCTTTATTATCCCCAAATGAAATGACCATTCCCATAAGCACGCGTTTCACTTCCATTTTATCATTTTCAACCACCTGCATTTGCACTGGCATGATACCTGCCTTCTGCGCTTCCTGTTCAATATCCTTATCATCTTCAGGACGGAAAAATTCGAAACGAATATTTCCATCAGATAGGGCTTCGTACTCTTCAAGAATATCCTGTAAATACCGGCGGTTGTTGGCATATTCTCCGGGAAGATCATCGGAAAAATACACTTTCATTATGAGTAGATCATCTACCTGCTTTACCACTGATTCACTTGATATGGACAGTGAGTACATATCATTATCAGTTAAATCCCATCTAAAGAAGTTATTATTGGATATACCATTCAATAGAAATAGGATTATAAAAAGTAGAACACCCGGTAAAAAAACTGATTTTTTTAGGTCAATATTTTTAAATCTATCCATTATTATTTCCACCTCCGAACTTCCAAAGTTTTTATAGTCAGAAAGATGAAAAATCCAATCATGGAGAAAAAGTAGATGAGGTTTCTAGAATCAATTACTCCCCGTGAAATATTGGAAAGATGATAATCCACTGCTAGTAACTGAACCACTCCCGCTATTGAATGAGGAACAAATACCAAGGTTTTATCCAACATGTAAAATACCAAAACCAAAAAAACTCCAATGATGAATGCTACAACCTGATTCTCTGTAACGCTACTAGCATAGGTACCAATAGCAGTGAAGGTTGCACCCATCAATGCCAATCCTAAGTAACCACTAAAAATGGCCCCAAAATCAACATTCGTACCAACCGATATTAATGTGAAAAAGTGGATAGATGTTGCAGCCAATCCCAAGAGGATTAAACAAAATCCAGCAAGGAATTTTCCCAACACAAATTCATAAGTATTTAGTGGTAAAGTGGAAATGGTTTCCATGGTACCAATATTATTTTCACGGGCAATAAGACCCATTGATACTGCAGGAATGAAAAACAGGTAAACTAGTGGTATTATATCAAATAATACTCGAAGATCCGATTGACCAAAAAGGAAAAATGTATTCGTAAAAAAATATCCGCTCACTACGGCAAAAATCACTAAGAAAATATAGGCCATTGGACTATTGAAATAACCCTGCATTTCTCTACGGAAGATAGTGCGAATGTTAAGCATTTCCGCCTCCTTCAGTAGTCAGGTCTCTAAAAATATCTTCCAAATTTGTGGTATGCGGATTCATTTTTAAAATGGACCAGTTATTATCCACAGCGTAGGAAAATAAATCTTCTCGAGGATCCTGATCTTTCCCATATTCAAATTGTACCTGCTGTACCGTATTGGTTTCATTAATTGAAATAAATTTTACACTAGGTAGTTTCGCCTGGATGTGTTCCACCGATTCAGTACTAGCACCCTTTATTTCCATATTCAATAAAACATTTCCCTTAAAATTACTCATTAGTTCTTCACTGGTACCATTAGCCACAATTTCACCTTGGTTAATAATAATGATCCGATCTACAGTGGCTTGAATTTCCTGAAGGATATGACTGGACATAAAAACCAGTTTTTCTTTTCCCAAAGATTTAATTAGTCCGCGTATTTCAACAATCTGATTTGGATCTAACCCAGTCACCGGTTCATCTAAAATCAATATCTTAGGATCATGAATCATAGCTGCTGCCAAACCAATTCTTTGTTTGTATCCCTTGGAGCAATCAGAAATATTTTTATGAACCACTCCCTGCAGACCACATTGTTCTACAATTCGGGCAAGCGCATCCTTAAAAGCACGACCGGTAATTTTACGAATCCCTGCAAGAAACTCGAGATATTCATAGACTCGCATTTCAGAATACAGTGGATTTAATTCAGGCAGGTAGCCAATTTGTTTTTGAATCTCATGAGTATGATTAATGATATTCATCTCATTAACCTCTATAGATCCAGTTGTAGGTACTAGGTAGCCAGTCATCATTTTTAAAGTAGTTGTTTTACCCGCACCATTGGCTCCAAGAAAGCCGACAATTTCTCCATCATTTATATCAAAAGAAATGGATCGAACTGCTTCAACTACACCATAATTTTTAGATAAATCCGTGACTTTTATCACCGGTTTATATCCTCCTTAATTTGATTCCTCATTTGATTTATTAAAATAATAAACGATTTAAATACAATAAATCTATCTAAAAAGTTCCGGCGAAATTATAAATAAGAAAATGAAATAACAATCCGTGTAATTAAATAGATTGTAGAGTTAATCCTTTAATAATTTTTGTGTGTATTGGCGAGGAACCGCAGCAAGAACCAATAATCTTAGGTTTCATTTTCAGATATTTCACAATTATATTTTCGAAATAATCTCTATCCACTTTCGTTTCAATCTCACCATCTGGCTCTGGTTCATTAATCCCTAAATTAGGATATACCCCCCATGCAGAGCCCCAATCATCAATCATTAATTGTAATGTTTGATCTGTTTTTTCAATCGTATTGCAGTTTAGCATAAGGCAGTCAATTTGATTTTCAGCCAATTTATAAACGTCTATCATTGGGTGCCCTGATAAAAGATGATCTTTATCTTTCACAATAAGGCTTAACCAAATTTTAGAACCAATATTTTTTACAGTATTTAGTGCAATTTCTATTTCATCCAAATGGCCCATAGTTTCAAATAGAATAACATCTACACCAGCATCTACAAACCAATTAACATTTTCACCATAAGTGTCTTCGGCAATCCCACGTCCAGGAAATAATGATGGTTCATAGCAATCTTCAATGGAGGTTATGGAACCACCAACGATTTTTGGACTTGCATCACGGGCCAATTCCACAGCAGCCATCAGGCTTGATCTTGCCCTTTCCTGTGCTCTTTTTGGTGAATATCCTGCTTTACGGTAAGTCCACGTTGTGGTGCGGAACGTATTACTGCCAATTATATCTGCACCAGCAGAAACATAATCTCGGTGCACAGCACTAACAATTTCAGGGTCAGTTATATTCGCTTCTGCAGACCATAAAGGTAATGGTAATTTTAATCCGCGATCCTTGAGTACTGTCCCCATGGCACCGTCCATAATTAAGGGTTTATGTGCCATAAGTATCCTTGTCTTTCTATTGATTCAAATACAAATAATCCAAAGTTAGTTGGGCTAGAGATTTCATGCCATATTTCAAATTTCGCTCATCGGCAAAAAAATAAGGCGAATGATTTGAATAAGCTATAGATGGATCTTCCGCGACACCATTAAAAAAATATAAACCCGGAGCATGATCTGTGAAGAATGGAAAATCCTCCGCACCTGTTACAAAGGGTCTTACCATTACATTTTCATCCCCATATACACGGCGAAGAGACGGTAACATTTGCTCTGTAAGAGATGGATCATTGTAGGTTACTTTTGCAATATTGCTGAATATTTCTACTTTCGCTGTCGCACCAGATGCAGCTGCGATCATTTCTACTTTATCTTGGATACTTTTATGAATTTGCTGACGAATATCTTCTTCAAATGTCCGGATCGTTCCTTCCATGACAACCTCTTCCGGAATAATATTATTTCGAATACCTCCATGAATTGATCCAATTGTTACAACAGCAGGAACTGCAGTAATATCAACTTCACGTGCAATGATTGTTTGAAGAGACATAATAATTTGAGATGAAACAACAATCGGATCCACACCGCCCCAAGGTTTGGCTCCATGGGTTTGAACACCAGTTACAGTAATACGCATCCGCTCTGCTGCAGCCATGATCGGTCCGGAACGATATTGAGCTGTACCTATTAAACCAGGCCAGGCATGAAGTCCAAAGATAGCATCAACCTTTGGATTATCCATTACACCTTCTTCAACCATATAAGTGGCACCCCCTTTTTCGCCCAACGGAGCACCTTCTTCTGCCGGTTGAAAAATAAATTTAACCGATCCAGGTAGTTCATCTTTCATACTGGCCAAAATCTCTGCTGCACCCATGAGGCCTGCAACATGATTATCATGGCCGCAGGCATGCATAACATCCACTTCCTTATCCTGATAAACACCTTTGGCTTTAGATGCGAATGGAAGATCTACCTTCTCTTTTACAGGCAAACCATCCATATCAGCACGTAATGCAACAACCTTACCAGGTTTTCCTCCTTTTAGAAGGCCAACCACACCAGTGTGGGCCACACCAGTTTTAACTTCCAATCCAAGTGAGCGTAAATGATTAGCCACTTTTTCTGCTGTCCGAAATTCTCGATTAGAAAGTTCAGGATTTTCATGGAAATCCCGGCGCCATTCAATTACTTTTCTTTCAAGTTGATCTGCCATTTGATCAACCTGATCATTGAGAAATTCTGGCGTTTGTCCAAAAAGACAAGAGAGGGCTATAACCCCTATAATCATGCTTTTCATTGATATCTTTCTATTAATATTTTGTTAAATCTCCATCACGACGTTTGGCCTTTTTAACCATATTCTCAACATCTTTCAAAAGCTGTTTGGCATCATAAACAATACCATCTTTGATAGTATATTTTACACCTCCTACCCGAACAACTTCATTGTCTTCGTTGATTTTAACAGCTCCTGTTCCATATAGCACTTTCATATTTGCTAATGGATTTTCATCCACAATGACCAGATCTGCCAACAATCCTGCCTTGACCATACCAAATTCAACAGGTGTGCCTAATGGTTTATGCAATGTTTCGGCCCCATGAAGTGTTGCGGCGCGGATAACTTCCAATGGGTGAAATCCTGCCTCCTGCAGTAATTCTAATTCTTCAATATAACCAAATCCATACAATTTATAAATAAACCCGCTGTCAGAACCGGTTGTTACACGCCCACCAGCATTTTTATATTCATTTAAAAATTGCATCCAAACCTGATAGAATTTTTTCCAAGCAATTTCATCACCAGTGGTCCAATCAAACCAATAGGATCCATGAGCCTCACGGCTGGGAGTATAATAATCCCATTGGGATGGCAATGTATAAATATTATGCCAATCTGCATTCCGTGCCATCATCACGTCGCGGCCTGCTGCATATATGGTCATCGTTGGATCCATGGTCATATCTAATTCAATCAGTTCCTTTTTCAAGGCTTCCCATTTTTTACCATTCGGTTTTACTAAACTCCATTGACGAGCTACTTGACCAAATCTATGCTGCTCATTGCTGTAATTCATATCAACGGGCCAGGGTTGAACATCGTTATTTTCATACATTGATTCGAAAAGGCCATAATAATGGGTTTGTGTACCTAATCCGAGCCGTGCCGCATCAATCGTGTTCATTCGAGCTACACCGGTTTGAGCTAAATGGGCTGTAGTCCCTAAATTTTGTTTTATTGCCTCATCAATCAAAGCAGCCATTATCCGTGGTTCGTAAGAGCCAAGTTTGAGCCCATCCACACCTTTTTTTGCTGCATACTTTACCCATTTTCGTGCAGTTTCAGGATCTTTAATTGATCCTCCTTTCCAGTCCTTTCCTTGTCCTGGCCTTTGATAGGCCCAGATACGTGGAGCCGTAATTTCATTTTTGGATGAACGCTCTTTTTCACTGAGGCTGAATTCTAGGGAACTGAGTCCTACACCGCGAACGGTCGTAACGCCATGGGCAAGCCAAAGTTTATAAACATATTCTGTTTCAGGTGCCTTCTGAACGCTGCCAGCATGTGTGTGCATATCGATGAAGCCGGGCAGGACATATGAACCATGAGCGTCAATTTCAAAATCCCCTGCTTTAGGGCGTCGTTTTTCATTGATAGCTACGCCAGGATAACCAACACCGCTAACCGAGGTGATCTTATTTCCCTCAATAACAATATCGACCGGTCCCCTTGGGGGAGCGCCCGAGCCGTCAATAACGGTAGCACCGCGAATTACTAATCTTTTGAATGGTCCATCTCCTTCAGCTCTCTCCGGGCCTGGTAGAATTGATTTCGGTTTATCCTGTCCAAATATAAAAGCGATTAAAATAGAAAAAAGAATAGATATCCGGAATAGATGCCTCATAATAACTCCTCATTTATTAATGAGATTCCCTCCTCAAGAGAATCAAAAAAAGCCCTTTAATATAATCACACCATGAGTGACAATTCATCAATCCTTTTCATGTATTGTTCATAAGTATCTAGTCTTCCCCTTTTTTCAGCACCTGAAGCATAAATTTTTATTTTTTTTATTAACATATTTAATATGGATTGATGCTGATCCAAAGTGAAATCAAATTCGATTAATTTCTCTAATACCTGAATATGGTATTTCTCAATTCCTTTATTTACAGATGATAGTTGATCTTTATGGCCACCATATTTTTTTATTAATGGTTCATTTAAATAAAGAATGGGACACTTAGAAGTGATCCGTAACCAAAGATCATAATCTTCGCAAACGGGAAACATTTCATCAAATCCATTCATTTCGGTAAGAAGAGATTTCTGGCATAATACAGTGGATGGCGAAATTCGGCATTTGTCAAGAGATTGATTAAAAATATAACCGCCAAATTTCTGATGATCCTTTTTTTGGTTCAATTTTTTCCCATTTCGAATCCAAATTTCATCAGTATGACAAAATTTTAATTCTTTATCTTTATTCAGTGCATTTACCTGTTCTTCCAGTTTATTATTAATCCATTCATCATCAGAGTCCAGAAAAGCGATCCAGTTAGATCTTGCTGATCTGATCCCAGTATTACGAGCACTACTTACACCATTATTAGATTGGTTAATATATTTTATTCGAGGGTATCTAGATTGAACCCAATCACCTGTTCTATCTGTGGACCCATCATCCACGATAAGAATTTCTGTTGCTTTTATTGTTTGGTTTAGCACCGATTCAATGGCCCGACTCAAAGTGCGACGCCGATTATAAGTCGGAATAATAACCGATATTGAAAAAGAATTATCCAAATAAAGACTGCGGATATTTGCCGCCATTAACCAACTTTTGAATTTCATCCATTACGTAGGCTTTGTCTTGTTTATAGGTTACCCCAAACCAAGATGCAGAGCTGCTCAAGATGTGGACATTAACTTGGTCATCTTGAATCAATTCATTTACTACTGATGGAATTAAATATTCACTTTTTAATTCGGATCCCTGAGCTTTCAAAAAGTTTACAAATTTTTCTTCTAAATAATTGAATAAAACAGGTGTAAAACCCCACATATTCATGGAAACTGGTTCACTGCCATTCAGTTGAACATCTCGATTAGATGAAATTCCATCTTCAGATTTTTCAAGGTTCTCTGTTTCGATAACCGTTTCTAATTTCCCATCCATTACAGTGCACAATCCTCGTGTAACACCACCATAAATAGAGAGTGTATTTTCAAGTTGAAAGGTAACCATACTGAATTGGTTCGCCCCATTTCTATAATAGTCTGATAGCTTTTTAAACGACTCCCTGCCATAGAAATCATCACCATTAATGGCGGCAAATGGCTCATTAATCAAGTTTTTTGCAGAAAGAATAGCCTGTCCTGTACCCCACGGCTTTTCGCGACCTTCAGGACAAGAAAACCCACTCGGCAGTTCATTAATATCCTGAAAAGCAAATTCTACCTGAATCTTTCCTGTATATTTATCAGTTACTTGGGATTTAAATTGATCCTCGAAATCTTTTCGAATGATAAAAACGACTTTGTTAAAACCTGCTTGAATAGCATCATAAACAGAATAATCAATAATGGTCTCTCCATTAGATCCTATAGAGTCCAGTTGTTTAAGCCCACCATAGCGAGTGCCCATCCCGGCTGCCATGATTAATAGTGATATATTTTGCATAAAATTTGTCCCTATTTTAGTGAGTCAAATCAAAATTTCTGTGCCTGCATCTGAATGAATAATATGTGTATCTCCAGAAACTTTTTTAACTGCTTCAGCAACTTTTTCAGGCTCATTTGGTGCATAAGCGAACATGCATCCTCCACCCCCAGATCCATTAATTTTTCCTCCCAATGCGCCAGCATCCATTGCCGCATCTAACATGGATTCAATTTTTGATGTACTAACTTTTAGAACGTCCCGTAAGATAGTATGATGTTCAGATAAAAGTTCCCCAATTAATTTATGATCTGGTTCATCTTTTTCTAATTCAGGCAACGCCCTTTTTAATAGATCTCGGTTTTGAATTATCCCATTATACAATTGAATTTCATTAGTCTTCAAATCAGATAGATCTATGTTTTTATCACAATTATGAATATTTAGTTTAGGATTTTTACTTTTTAATTTCTGAAATATTTGTTGTTGGGAATCACGACAACGCTTCAATACCTCAATTGTGTCTTTAGGTTCACTTGAATCGCCCAAAACAAAGTTTCCCAAATTTGGCTTTATCAATTGTATAGATATCTCTGGTTCGGACTCTAGATAAATGAGATGACCCATGGCAGTAGCATATTGATCCATCATTCCACCTGGCTCAGTAAATTCCTTTACTTCTGATTGATACGTTAATTCACCAATCTTTTGCTGATTCCACTTCTTTGGATTATCAGCCATTTTAGATAAAAAGTGAATCCAACTCACATTGATAGCAGAAGAGCTGCTTGTCCCCGCCCTAATAGGAATTTGACTAGAAATTTCACATTCAAATCCGGAAGAAAAAGTAAGTCCGTTATTTTTACAAATCTTGACTCCACTTTTATAATAATCCCGTGGTTTAGTATACGTCAGATCATTAAGCGAAAAATATTCTACCTGATCTAGATCGGGTTTATGAATAATAATCTGGTCGTCATTTCTTTTTTGTCCAGATATTTTGGCTCGCAATGAAATGGCCATGGCAATGATGGGCAAACCAAGATAATCCTGATGTTCACCAAAAAGGCAAATTCGGCCGGGGGTACTTATTTCCAAGCTCGAAACAATCCAAAAGCGGCAACAAATGAAATACCAATCATTGAGTATCCCAGACTTTGGTCATAAATCAATTGGCCTACACCAAGTAAAGTGCTATAAACCGCGATACATCCTAAGACCATGCAAAGGATACCCCTGGGAACAGGCCAAGGTTGAGAAATAATTCCACTAGAATATTTGGCCCAACCTGGACCACCGGGGTTCACTTTTTCCACAAATTTTCTTAATGTTTGATCATCATCTGGTGGAGTAAAGAATGTGGCAACTACCCAAAATACTGTCGTTATCACTGCTCCTATAACGATTTTCTCCCATCCTTCCAAATTGGAATTTCCAAAATTGAAATAGCCAGCAATAATAATAGAACTGATCATTGCTACAATCTCTGTATAAGCATTAATCCGCCACCAAAACCAACGGAGAATATAGATGAGTCCTGTTCCGGATCCGATCATAAGTAACAACGTAAACGCTTCGCCAGCACTGGTAAGCATAAGACCCAATCCTGCACCTAAAATAATTGAAATAATTGTAAATAGACGTCCTGCCGTAACCAATTGTTTATCTGTAGCATCTTGTCTTATGAATCGATGATAAAAATCATTAACTAAATAACTAGCGCCCAGATTTAATTGAGTAGACATGGTGCTCATAAAAGCAGCAATTAATGAAGCTGCAACTAGCCCAAGCAATCCGGAAGGTAACAATGTAAGCATTGCAGGATAAGCCACATCGTGACCCAGTTTATCCGCCGGTAAATTGGGAAATGCCTTTTGAATATCTGACAATTCTGGAAAAATAATTAAGGATGAAAGTGCAATCAGAATCCACGGCCAAGGGCGTAGTGCATAATGGGCAACGTTGAACAAGAATGTGGCACCTACTGCATTTTTCTCATCCTTAGCAGAGAACATACGTTGAGCGATATAACCACCACCTCCAGGTTCGGCCCCAGGATAATAACTGGCCCACCATTGTACAGCTAGCGGAACAAGCAAAACTGGCACCCACACATTGGGATCGGACATATCAGGAATCAATGCTAATTTATCCGATACATTTGCATGTGTAATTAAATTAGACAATCCACCAATCTCAGGTAAACCCAAAATATATAGCATACCCCAGATCGAACCGATCATAGCTAGTGTGAATTGAACAAAATCCGTAATAATCACTGCCTTTAATCCTCCCAAAACAGAATAAGCTAAAGTAATAGAACAGGCTATCATCATAGTCATCCATCCAGGCCAGTCCAAAACAATCTCACCAAATTTGATTGCAGCCAAACTAACAGTTCCCATTACAAGGACGTTAAAAATTAAACCGAGATACAGTGCACGAAATCCTCGTAGGAATGCAGCTGCCTTTCCACTATAACGGAGTTCATAAAATTCAATATCTGTCAAGACACCGGATCGACGCCAAAGATTTGCATAGATAAAAACGGTCAACATTCCTGTTAATAAAAATGCCCACCATACCCAATTCCCAGATACTCCATTTTGCCTAACAAAACCAGTCACCAGATTTGGCGTATCGGTTGAAAAGGTGGTGGCTACCATACTTATTCCTAAGAGCCACCATGGCATATTCCTACCAGCTAAAAAGAATGATTTTGTATCCTTACCAGCTTGCCTTGATGACCAAATCCCTACTGCAAGTGAAAGGGCAAAATATGCACCGACGATTGTCCAGTCTAATGAAGATAAACTCATCTAATATCTTTCATCCAAACCAAATATAGCTTGGTTCGTTTTCCACTTTCCCCGAGTGAAATCAGGAATTTTTACGGAAGCACTATCCAATTGAATTGATTTTTCGGATAGGGGTACAATAACACTCATACTGACTGCATCATACACATCAATCACGGGAGATTGATTTTCTTTTAATGCTTCCACAAATGCCCGGACAACAAAAAAGTCCATACCTCCATGGCCGGCACCGGCGGCTTTATCATCAAACTTCTTCCAAAGAGGATGATCGTATTTTATTAAATATTCCTCGTCTGATTCCCAACGATGGGCTTTTGGACTCATGCCTTCAATATAGATAGATTTATTATCTTTCATCCATATTCCTTGTGTCCCCTGTACACGAAAATTTAGCGAGTAGGGGCGTGGAGAATTGGTATCATGACTTAACATTATGGTCTGACCATTAGCACATTTGATTACTGTTGTAACCACATCACCTAATTTGAAATCCACCTTTGCGTTGGGATGATTTTCTCCTCCATTATCGACAACATATTTATGAAGTCCACGAGATTGGGTAGCCGTGGATGTGAGGTGCACCATACGATTCCCACGATTAATATCTAGCATGGGACTCACAGGCCCTAGTCCATGAGTAGGATATAAGTCCGCATTCCGATTTACGGAATGTTGTGTCCGCCATTTTGCTTCAGAAAATCCTTTTTCACCAAATTCCACACCGCCACCATAGGCACCTTTTCCATCATTAAATTTCACATGGCGAAGGTCATGTTGATACCCACCTTGGCAGTGAAGGAGTTCGCCAAATAATCCCTGACGAACCATATTAAGGACGGCCATAATATCCCTGCGATAATTCACATTTTCCATGATCATACAAAGCTTGCCGGTCTTTTCAGATGTATTCACTAAATCCCAACATTCATTTACAGTGAGGGCTGCCGGCACTTCTGTTCCTACATGAAGACCGTTCTCCATAGCAGCCATTGCCATGGGATGGTGCCATTCCCAGGGTGTGGCAATGTAAACGCCATCTAAATCTTCTTTAGCCACCATATTTCGAAAGTCCTCTGGACCATCTTTATAGATCTTGGGAATTGGTCGGCCTTGTTTTTCAAAGACCTTCAAAACTTTTTCAATCATTAAATCATCAATATCGCAAATGACTGGGATATCTACATCTGGACGGTTAAGCAATAATCGTGTCATACCCTGGCCCCTTAGCCCGTTGCCAATGACCCCAATCTGGATTTTACTTGATGATGAACCAAATAAAGATGTTGGCATTACGGATGCAGCTACACCAACTAGTGCTGACTTTTTAATAAAATCTCTTCTTATAATTGAATGCTTCATACTTTCTCCAGTTTATTAATTTGGTTCTATCTGATCTAAATTCAACCGCACTGATAGAATATAGGGTTTCTCTCCTTCATTCCAATGACCGTAAGTCGTGGTAACGATTTCCCCGTTGGGCAAAACTTCCACTCCTGGATAGGCACAATCCCACTTGTGTTTATTATCTTTTATTCGGATGCGGTAATCTCCCAATCCGCCATTTTTTAAGTCCTTATAGGATCCAACCCAAGCAACCCAATCCCCTTGTGTAGGACTGTTTTTAGCCATATCACGGAATGAAATAAAAAGTTCTCCTTCCTGAGTATACTTCCCAGTGTGACGGTCTCCCGTAAGCTCTATGGGTAATTCAATTGGTTCTGACCACGAGTTTCCCTCATCATTTGAGAACATTATATGAGAATTCTTGGTGCGGCTATTCTCTCTTAGAATCATGGCTAATTCTTTTCCATCCGGTGAACGGATAATTCCTGGCTCGCATAAGTGAATTTTCCCATTGGAATATATTCCCTTTGGCTTTGACCATGTCAACCCACCATCTGTTGTATTAGTTTGATAAAGGGTAAATATTCCCGTTTTTTTTCCATCTTTTTTGATGAATCGCCCATCATCATGAAACATGGCTAAATATTCTCCCGGTTTTTTCACTTTAACCACACTCCCCATCACAACAATACCACCCCAATCCCCAACTTGTTTAAGCGGTGACCAAGTTAGACCATTGTTTTCTGAAATTGCCAAACGAGCAGGGTATAATCCAGACCACATTATTAATCGTTTGATGCCATTGGCATCAATCACATGATGGATAGTAGGCACTTCTTTACTGGTAGCCCAATTCTTAGGGACTGGTAATCTTTTTGACCAGCTTTTCCCTTCATCTTTACTTTTTTTATATATGATTTCACCTCTGCCATGGCCTTTGGGGTATACAATTAAAATTGTTTTACCATCTTCCAACAAAACCGTCGATGGATGCCCCAGATAAACATCCTTTTCTTTATCTACCACTACTGTCAAGTCATGACGATGGTTCAAGTCAATTACTGGAATATTAAAAAATTGCGCAAAGATTAAATGCGAAAAAAATACCAGAAAAAATAAAAATCTGGTCATAATTTAATTTACCAAAAACTGAAATAAGTCATGATACTTTTGGCCGTATTTAATACAAATTATTCTTAACACATTATTCCCTTATTTGATCAAAACATCCTTCATCTCAATACAAACCCACTTTTTAAAGGATCATTAGGGTTAATCCATAATGTATTTTTTCCTGTAATAAATGCATTCCCAGTCACCTCTGGAATCACTGCATTATATTGTCCAAATACTGTCGTTTCTTCAACCTTTACTGAAAAAATAGAACCTATGATACTTTCAATTATAATAGATTCACCGATATCAATTTCACCCCTTGCATAATGGATGGCTGCACGTGCACTGACGCCAGTCCCTGTTGGAGACCTATCCAACTCACCTTCAGCAAAAATACACACATTTCTACTATGGTGGTTTGGATTTTCTGGGGAATCAGTAAAAATGGTACCGTATAAAAAATTCATATCTGATTCTGTTGGGTGAACCATCTTTACTTCTTTAGTAATGGCATTTTTGATTTTCATTCCTTTAGCAATTAATCTATTATAGTTTTTTTCAGTACAATCGAGCCCAACTTGATTCACATTTACAAATGCATAGAATGCACCGCCAAAGGCTAAATCGTATTTTATGTTGCCCAAACTTGGGACATCTAGTTCGGCATTCAAAGATTGGACGAAAGAGGGCACATTTTGAAATCGGACACTTACAACTTCTCCATTTTCTATCTTGGCATACGATCGAATCAATCCTGAAGGTACATCGATTTTGACTTCAATCTCAGGTCCAGCCTTAGAAATAAGGTTAGTCTCTACAAAAACTTTGGTTAATGCAATGACTGCATGGCCACATCCTGTGGAATATCCTTCATTGTGAATAAAAATAACACCAAAGTCAGCACCAGGCGTATCTGGTTCTACAATGATTGCCCCATACATATCAGAATGACCACGCGGTTCCCACATAATGGCTTTTCGAATCAAATCATGGTGTTTTTGTGCGTCCGCCCTTTTTTCTAAGAGTGTTTTTCCCTTTAAATCAGGGTATCCGCTTATAACAATCCGAAGGGGTTCACCGCCGGTATGGGCATCAATGGTATTGATCTCCATCCAATTCTTTGGCGGCTTCCACGCATTGAGTTTTGATACCTTAATCATGAGTGATAAAGAAATAATTCTCCAAAATTGGCATTTTTATGCTATTGTTTTGTAGGGCAGAAAACAAGTGATTCTTGGATCTATAGGGTTGAGCGCATACAAGTAAAACTGATAGGATTAGTGAAAAATAGCGAATGGTTTTCAACTTCTTAAGATGCAATCATTGTTAAAATAAAGTAAATACCTATAGTTACACCCATGATAGCCATAGAGGCTTTTTTTGCCGAAGCCCAAGGGGTCATATCCACGGGAGCAGGATCACGTTGTTCACTAACGGTGATCTCTTCCGTTGATTTAGGTCTTAATTTTCCGATAAACAACATTACAAGAACAGAACCGACAAAACTAATAAAATAACCATGGAGCCAATGGAGATCACCATCACCATTCGCAAAGAATGCCGGGACATCCTGGATATTGATAAACGTGAAAAATGCATAAGCGGCCATACCGACAACCATCCCTACTTTTGCTGCTACAGCAGGTACATGTTTGGTGGTTATCCCCAGTAAAAAGATGCCGATAATGGGCACACTGTAAAGTCCATTTACTTTTTGAAGATACTCAAAGATTGACTGCATTTGATCCAAAATCGGGGCGATGAATATGGATGCGATAGCCAAGGCGATTCCAAACTTTTTCCCGGAGGAAACAATTTGCGCACCACTGGCAGTTTTATTGATATACCCCTTATAAAACTGAAGAGAGAATAATGTTGAAGCACTATTCAAAGCAGAATTAAATGAACTTAAAATAGACCCCATTATCACAGCAGCAAATAAGCCCAGTGACCAGGATGGTAATACATGCTGTACAACTGCAGGATATACTTTATCATTAAAGTTTAGACCTAATTGACCAAGTATTTCTATTTGTTTAAATGAAATTGTTTTAGCCCCATCTTCAATTAGTCTTTTCCCTAGTATTAATGCATCATTCATATCAATATATTGGGGGTCCAGCATAGCGTTATTAAGGGCAATTATATCTAATGAAAATTTTAATTCGCCTAGCATGTGTAATGCTATAATTGCGGGTAAACACAACATAATAGGGCCAATTAGCTTCATTGCCGAGGCAAAGAGGACACCTTTCTGGCCTTCCGCAAGGCTTTTGGCAGCCATAGCTCTCTGAACAATTACCTGGTTTGTCGACCAGTAGAAAATCTGGATAAACATCATACCTGTTAGTAGTGTTGGCCACGGAACAGAGACTACCTTATTATCAACATTTGTTTTTGTCAGCACCGCAAGGTATTCGGGATCTGTGTTCACTAAAGTCGTTAGGCCTGTTGCAAAAGAACCATCTCCCAGCTCAATAAGCGCTAATAATGGAATCGCCAAACCTCCAATCAATAATCCTACGCCATTGATCGTATCGCTGACGGCCACAGACTTCAATCCTCCAAAGATAGCATACGAGCTTCCCAAAATACCAATAGTTGCGATCACAATCCACAACGACAAGTTCAGATTAAACATTCCAATTATGGCTAGCGATCCTGTATATAAAACGACAGGAAGTAGAACCGTAACATATCCAAATAAAAATAAACCCGAGACCATAGATCGGGTGGTTTTATCAAATCGCTTTTCCAAAAATGCTGGAGTGGTGGTAAATCCGCTGGCAAGATAGCGCGGCAAGAAAACCAGAGCCGTGGCGATCATGGCGAAAGCAGCCAATGCTTCCCATGCGATACCAACTAAAGCTTTATCCCCGAAAACGGCGCCGTTTAATCCAACCAATTGTTCCGTGGATAAGTTGGTTAATAATAATGATCCGGCCACAATAGGCCAGGCCAAAGCACGTCCACCGGTAAAATATTCTTCTGTGGCATTATCAGACTTTTTCATTCCTTTGACAATGCGATAGGTAAATAAGGCTACAGACCCTGTTGCCAAAATAAAAGTGATTATAGAAATTGTATTCATCTTTTATCCTTATAGTTTTTGTTTAAGATGAGATACTAGAACGACGATTTATTGAAATTTTAGTTTGGAAATTTGGCTCAAATCATCCCCATTTTCAAAAGGAATCAACATAAAAGAATATTCATATTCACCCGGATAAATTGTATAAATATCATGGGGACGGGCTCCCCAACTGTTATCCCCACCAACACCCATTTGTTTATAATCAATGAGCCAATCGATCTGATTTTTTTTCTTTAGATCCAATTTACCGTGGCGTTGACTACTAGGAATATGATCCAAATCTGAATAAGGATATTGATGGACACTTCCATCAAATTTTGGTAAACCTTTAGCCATCAAGCCATTTGATCCATTTGATAACGCCATCCAATAGACATCCGTTTTATTTCCTGTTTCCTGCGGTCTAACGTAGGAGTACGACTGTTCCCAAACGCTCCCTGAATAATGTCCTATAGCAGCAGAAGTTTTACGATCTATATATGATTCATGCGGTCCCCTCCCGTACCAGGAAACATGGTCAAAATCACCAGGTATAGAAAATTTTAATCCAAATCGTGGAATTTCAGATTGCGTTGAATCTCTTACTTTTAATTTTTGAGTAATTTGAATAGTTCCATTCCCATAAACTAAATATCGTGATGACAGAGTAGATTTGCTTAATGTGTCCTCACTAACCATAAGTATTTCAGCTGTATTGTTTTTTAGTGCACTGTATACTGATTTGGTTAACATTCTAGTGCCTGCATTTTTCCAAACTTTTGTTCTAACTGGCATCCCATTTCCAAGATCATTATCATTAGGTGCTCGCCAAAAATTAGGTTTAGCAGGTGATGTTAATAACGTATTACCATTCTTCACATATTCACTTATCTGACCTGATTCTCTAGTAAAAATGACTTTAAATCCTTTTCCGTATATCTCTATACCCGTATCATTCTTGAACAAGTTTAATGATGAGAGATTGATAGGATTCTGGGCCAATTCTTCACGGTAAATAGGTAATTCAAATTGATCCCATGCGACCATATGGTTAATGGGTACCAATGGTTTTTCATACTTTGTTTTTGCCTGGACTGTCAAATAGTAACGGACACCGATCTTGGGACGAATATTGGATAAATTAAATTGTAGAGTTCGAGACTCGCCAGGGTTTAAATCAAGTGTACCAAAACTACCAGAAGAAACTGTCTTATTATCTCCATTAATAAACCAAGAAAAAGTGAGATCGCTAAGATCTATAAAATCATAATCATTTGTAACTTTGATTCGCCCTCTATATAAGTTATCAGCCTTAAACCTAATTGGTTGATATACTTTTTTGACTTCAAGGATATGGGGATTCAAACTTCGATCAGCGGCTACCAATCCATTTGCACAAAAGTTGGAATCATTTTCGATAAATTCATCTCCAAAATCTCCACCATAGGCCCAATAATCAATTCCATTGGAATCACTTCTTGCAATCACTTGATCAACCCAATCCCAAATAAACCCCCCTTGCAAAGATTTGTATTTCTCAAAGGTATTCCAGTAGTCTATAAGATTTCCCACACTGTTCCCCATGGCATGCGCATATTCACATAGAATTAATGGGCGATCAGGATTAGATACAGCAAAAGCAGAAATTTCATCGATTGTATCATACATGGGGAAAACTACATCAGTATGTGATGAAAGTTTTGCAGGTTCATATACTACTGGACGTGAGGAATCCAACTGCTTTATCATTTGATACAGTTTAACAAAATTTTTGCCATCCCCGGCCTCATTCCCCATAGACCACATTATGATGGATGGCTGATTCTTATCTCGTTCGAACATACGATAGCCGCGGTCCAACCATTGTGCAGTCCATAACGTATCATTCGTGATATGTTCAAATCCATTCTCATGGAAACGCATTCCATGAGCCTCAATATTCGCCTCATCAATAACATATAGTCCATACTCATTACATAATTCATACCAGCGCTCCTGATTTGGATAATGGGAAACGCGAACGGCATTGATATTATGTTGTTTCATGAGTTTAATATCTTCTAACATGGAACTTTCTGTAATTGCACGACCAAGATATGGATCCCATTCATGACGATTTACTCCACGAAACATAAGAGGCTTTCCATTTACTAATAGTTGACCCGCTTTAATTTCAATTTTTCTAAAACCAACTTGTTGACTTATTACCTCTTTGATTTGTCCACTATTATTTAATAATGAAAGTTGTAATTGGTACAAATTGGGCTCTTCTGCTGACCAAAGTTTTGCGCGATTAACTTTAGATTCAATTTGAAGAGAAAATACTGAATCGACACTTACAGTTCTTGTCGAATCAAATATCACTCTATACCTCTGTAATGGATCTACTAATTTGGCTCTGACAGTTAGTGAGTCACTAAATCCAGTATTATTGAGTAAGTCAATATGAATCGAGAATAATCCAGTTTGAAAAACTGAATCAATATCCGCATTTACAAAGAAATCTAAAATTCGTATTTTTGACCTAGAATACAGTTGAACATCCCTCTCAAGGCCACTAACACGCCAAGTATCTTGACCCTCTAAATAAGACCCATCAGAAAATCGATATACTTGTACAGAGACATTGTTCTCTCCTGTTCTTGTAAAATCGGATATATTGAATTCAGCTGGTGTCTTTGATCCCTGGCTATAACCTACCAATTGACCATTAACCCAAACATAAAAAGCTGAACGGACACTACCAAACCGTAAAAAGATATCACGGCCTTTCCACGATTCTGGAATAGAAAATGATCGACGGTAAGAACCTACTGTATTGTAATCATGAGGCACAAATGGTGGATTCGGGGTAAAAGGATATTCTTCATCCAAATAAATAGGAACCGACCAACCTTGAAGTTCCCAATGTCCTGGAACAGTTATATCAGACCAGTTTGAATCATCATAATTAGATTTATAGAAATTCTTTGGCCTTCCATCAGGATTTTTTGAAAAATTAAATTTCCAAGTTCCATTTAATGATTGAAAGTAATCAGATTGAAGTGGATTGTTTATATTAGCTAGTGCTTCCGATTCATAAGAAAAAAAGTGAGCACGTGGCGGTTCCTGATTTATTTGAAAAATTGTTGGATCTTCCCATTCTGATTCAGTGTTACGATCGCAATTCACTAAGAACAGAAGCATTATTAGCTTGATTAATATTGGTTTATTATGATTCATTTTGAATAATATTGATTAATAATCGACTTCAAATTATAAACTAATTCATCAGCATTTTCACGGGTAAAAATAATTGGCGGTTTGATTTTTAAAACATTATGATCTGGGCCATCTGAGCTAATAAGGATTCCGGCCTCTTTCATATAATTGACAATGGCCTTGGCTTCATCAGTAGCCGGGGTTAATAAATTAGAATTCTTGACCATTTCAATCCCAATAAATAACCCTTTTCCCCTCACATCACCAATTAAGGGATTATCAATCATCTTTAATTGATCTAATAAATAAGTTCCTACTTCAGAAGAGTTATGCTGAAGAGACTCATTCTCAATCACATTCAACACTGCATGGCCTACAGCACATGAGACAGGATTGCCACCAAATGAATTAAAATATTCCATACCATTATTGAATTGATCTGCAATTTCTTTTGTTGTCACTACTGCTGATAATGGATGCCCATTCCCCATTGATTTACCCATTGTAACAATATCTGGTACCACATCGCATGTTTCGAAACCCCAGAAATGAGAGCCTATTCGCCCAAACCCGATCTGCACTTCATCTGCTATACAGAGGCCCCCTACCTGTCTAGTTAATTCAAATGATTTTTTCAGAAATCCTTTTGGCAAAACTAACTGGCCACCGCAGCCCATCAGGGATTCTGCCATGAATACAGATACTTTCTTTCCTTTATCGTGTATATTCTGAATCGCTTTATTAACTTCAGCAAAATAATCATCTGCAACTTGTTCACCTCGATACTGTCCTCTAAATACGTCAGGCCTTGGTATGATATGCACAAAGTTAGGTGAACCTTTTCCCCCTGGGCCGTGATGTTTATAGGGACTGACTTGAATTAATGATGATAGGTTACCATGGTATGCGGCATCCAAAACGATTGTTTCTTTAGATTGCGTTATACTCCTAGCAATTCGAAGCGCTAGATCATTGGCTTCACTACCAGAATTGGTAAAAAAACATACATCCAATCCTTTTGGCAGTCTACTTGTTAATGCTTTTGCATATTGAACAATGGTCTCATCCAAATACCGCGTGTTAGTATTTAATTTTTCATATTGGTCCTGTGCCGCTTTAACCACCACTGGATGACAATGTCCTACGTGTTGGATATTATTCACCGCATCTAAATAACGTTTACCGTTGGCCTCAAATAAATATTGTCCTTTTCCACGAACAATATGGAGAGGGGATTCATATGAAATACTTAAAGAAGGCCCTAAATGACTGCTTCGTAATTTTGAAATCTGCTTACGATTTAGCATAGGTGAGTAATTGAACTGATCTTTTTATAAGATCTTCATTTTTCATTAGTTTTAATAATTTCCATGCCTGGTTTTGAGAGGTGTACAAATATGTATTATCAGGGAACAACTTCATCCTCCAGGCGGCCATTGTTACTGAAATACAAAGCCGAATGCAAGTAAGATACAATGCTGAACTTAATTCTACATCATTTAATGGAAATCTAGAATGATAGCCTTTTAAGACAAGACTCATGGAACGATAAGGGTCTTTTTTACCTAATCCAACATAAGCCATACAAATCGCCGGTTCCGCTACCCGATATGAATAAACCATATCTCCAAAATCAATAATTCCAGTTGTTTGTCCATTATGATTCACTAATACATTATCATCATTCCCATCATTGTGGATAATCATTTTTCTTAAATGGGATTTATTAATAGATACATGGGATTCATATTGATCTAAAAAATATGAAACTATGTTTTTTTCAGATTCAAATTCCAAATAGGAAAATCTTGATCGGATTAATTTTATATTCTGTAAATCCCAATGAAATTCTCTATCTGCTGCAGGGTGATTGAAACTATCCAATGATCGGTTTAATCGACCTAAAAATTTTCCTAATTTTTCATAAGAACTATCAGCTATACCTTTATCCTTCAATAATTGTCCTTCTAAATACTTGAACAATCGAACAAAATATGTTAATCCGTTTTTTTCAATTTCTTGAATTTCACCTATTTGTAATGGGACACCTAAATCGGGATCTTGAGATCGAATAAATAACGTTGCTTCATTTTGCATTTCCAAAATTTGAAGTTGTTCCGCAGGGTTAGAAATTTTTAATAAAAATTTTTGTCCTTTGTCAGTTTTGATCAAAAAATTTTGGTCTCGATCACTGACTAGAGGATTTGCTTCTGCATTAATACTATAATGTGATAAAAGAATTTGAATAATGTCATGTTGGCTAAAATTTGGTGGTGGAGTTTCAAAAACAGTGGACATAAGTTCAAAAACTTATAACGTTTTAGAAGAGAGAAAAAGAATCAATTAAATAAATTCATATTGATATCTAGATTAATCTAATCTAGATATTTTGGTACTATAAAATATAAAACTGTACCAGAAAATAATGCTAAAATGCCTTTTAGAGATCCGATATCAGCAGAAATAATTCCAGATTCTTGGAACCAAGATAAAAGTGCAAACATAATACCAAAAGAGGATAATAATAACCAAATGGTTTTACGCATTAACTTAAGCCATCATGGATTCAATCTCATCCATAGTGCGGGGAATTGTGGGACCTAGTATTCGGTAGCTATCATTCGTAATCACAATATTATCTTCGATTCGAACTCCTCCGAAATCTCTAAATACTTTCAATGCATCATAATTAATGAAATCAAGGTGTTTCTTTTCAGACTTCCATTGATCTATTAAATGTGGAATGAAATAAATCCCTGGTTCAACGGTTAATACAAATCCTGGTTCCAAAGTTTTAGCTAATCTTAAATAAGCCAATCCAAACTGATTACTACGATTGTTTTGATCATCGTAACCAACAAGATCTTCACCAAGGCCTTCCATATCATGTACATCTAGGCCCAACATATGACCAAGTCCATGCGGAAAAAATAATGCATGAGCACCAGCTTTAACAGCGTCAGAAACATTCCCTTTCATAATACCTAATGATTTCAATCCTTCAACCGCAATAGAGGATGCTTTAATATGAGCATCTTTATAGGATTTCCCTGGTGCACAATAAGTGAATGCTGCTTCCTGCATATTAAAAACAAGACTATAAATATCTTTTTGAGTAGAATTAAACCTACCATTGACAGGAAAAGTTCGAGTAATATCACTAGCATAATGAAGAGGTGACTCTGCTCCAGAATCATTTAAAACTAATTGACCTGATCGCATGTTATTTGTATACACATTGCTATGAAGAATTTCACCATGAATTGTAAAAATGACAGGGTAAGCTAAACGACGCCCGTGAGATAGCGCATGGCCCTCAATCTGACCAACTATATGTTGTTCTGAAATGCCGTCTTTTGTGTTTCGCATAGCAAGTTTATGCATTTCAGACGTGATATCTAAAGCTGATTCAATTTCTAATAATTCTTCATCTGTTTTAATAGAACGTTGTTTGATTATATTTTGAATTAAAGATTTTGATGAACTATTGGGCTCGCGTTTAAGTAAAGATTGAAGAAATAATTTTTGATCAGCTCTATATAAAGGTAAATAATGGACTAATTGATTATGGGTATGTAAATGTTCTTCCAATAAAATTGAAGGTTTAATTTTTTCAATCCCTGAACTTTCTGCCATGTCTTGAATAGAGATTCTTTCACCTTCCCACACTATATTATTTATTGAAAGATCATCGCCAAATAGAGTTGACTCTCCTGAGGCAACATCTATGATCAAGTTCAAGTTTGGGTGATCTAAACCACAATAATATAAAAAATTACTATCCTGTCTAAATCTTAACCAATTTGAAGCATAATTCATGGGTACAGGCATATTACCCAGAAGGATGACTACTCCACCATCCAAACCTTCACATAACAATTTTCTTCTATTTTGATATGTATTTACTGAAAACATGATTCCAAATTTATATCGATAAAGTATTAATCTGGATATTAATTATGGACAAGATAGAAATTATATATATATTGTGTATATCAATTACAAATACGTATAAACATAATATGTATAAATAGTTTATATATTATAAACAAATATTTATAAATATTAATTATCACCCTCATTTATAAAAATATTTATAATGTTCACATATTGATGGAAATGGTAAATATACCAATGAAAATACTAATGATTAAATTCACTGAAAAAGAATCATTGCCTAAATAGTCCATCCTATATTAATTCTGAAACCTTTCTTCAAATAATTTATACTTACTTTAGGAGTGTTTATTTCTCTAAATATAGAACCGAATCCCTTCCCTATCGCTGTACCCAAAGCTGCACCAAAGATTACATCACTAGCATAATGCTTATTATCATGTAGTCGACTTAAACCTGTAATGCAGGCTAGTGTATATGCAGGTATACCCACTTTATTACCGTAAATCTCATTTGCTATGGTTGCAGTTAAAAAACTGTTTGATGTATGTCCTGATGGAAATGAACGCCTATTTGACTCATCGGGTCGTGTCCGCCCTGTGGCAAATTTTATACCGTAGGTGATTATTCCATTAGCGATAAAAGACCCAACTGCATACTGCAATCGTTCTTCTTTTTTACTGTTTCCAATAAAGGATCCCCATAGAATCAGACTGCCAGCGGGACCCCAATATTCACCCACTTGGGCTAAACCCCTTGGCATCAGTCCCTTTGATTCAGTGTCTTTTTGAAATGAGTCATCATACTTTGAGGCAATTCCTGCACCTACCAATCCAGCAACAATAATAATTTTAGAATCATTGTTATTGATTGAACGCGTTAACCCTTCTTTTATTTGAAAGGATGATATAGGCTGACCAAAGGTCAATCCATTGATAGTTAGTAAAATCCATGCTATTTTTCGTATTATTTTCATTTTCGACACAAATAAAACTAAACAATTTCTACCCTACTTTCACTTATGACTTATATTTAATATTGAATAAGTTTGAGCTTTCATCATTAAGAATAATAATAGAAAATGCACCCACTAAGAGATTTAATTCGGGACCAAACTCTGATGTCTGATTTAGCCAATTCCTATGGTACTCCATCCTATGTTTATGATCAAACCAGACTTAACCATAATCTTTCCAAGCTGAACTCAATACTTAAAACCTATTTTGAGAAATATCATATTTGTTATGCGGTAAAAGCCAATAGCAATCCAAATCTCTTAAAAATTATGCGATCTACCCTACCAGATATGGGTGGTGACTGTTCCAGCCCCGGGGAGATTTATGCAGCTCAACGTTCTGGTATAAAACTTCGAAATTGTATTTATACAGGAAATTACGAATCAATATCAGATCTCTCATCTGCCTTGAAACAAAAATGTTATATAAATCTGGATGATGTAACATCATTTAATCGGCTTTTACAGGTTGGATTACCTGAACATATTTCCTTTCGATTAAACCCTGGTTTTGGGAAGGGTACCTTCTCACAGATTACTACTGCAGGTGAGAATGCTAAATTTGGGATTCCTGCGGAAAAAATTGTATCTGCATACCGTAAGGCTCAAGATGCAGGTGTAATTCGCTTTGGTCTACAGTGCATGGCAGGCTCTGGCAACCTAGACGAAAATTATTTTATTGAATTGCTGACGGCTATTACTCATTATACTAATCAGATTGAATCTGAGCTTAATATTCAATTTGAATTTATTAGTATGGGAGGCGGCCTTGGAATTCCTTACCACGATGAAGAAATTTCACTTAATTATGACCACCTTTTCAGTCAATTATCTCAAGTGTTTTATAAAGCCTATCCTGAGAAAACTAAAGCACCAGCCCTTTGGGTTGAACCGGGAAAATCAATTATTGGAGATGCAGGATTTATTCTTGCTTCTGTCACTGGAACAAAAAGTAGTTACAAAAATTTTATCGGTATTGATGCAGGGATGGAAACACTTATGCGCCCTGCTCTTTATGGCGCTTTTCATCGAATCTATAAAGTAGGAGAACATGGGATAAATGCTGGAACCGTTGATTTTACAGGCCCTATTTGCGAGAATACTGATCGAATAGCTGTTGGACGTGAGTTTCCAGATGTGAATGAAGGAGATCTCGTTGCTATTATGGATACAGGGGCCTACGGATACGCTATGTCACACAACTTTAATACAAGGCCTAGAGCTGCAGAAGTTTTATTGGATGGAGATACACATCGATTGATACGGAGACGAGAAACGGTAGAAGATATTTTTATGGGATGTGATGTATAAGATTATATCTATTATTATTTTTATTCATTCTATTGGGTTTGGCCAATTGGATAGAAAAAGTATTCACCAAATTGAATTAGAGTTCAATAAAGCATATTATCTTGAGCCCACTTATCGTCCTAAAACTGGACACGCCAACCCACTGCAACTGAGAAAAGGCGGTCCATCTAAAATAGTTTTCGGATATCATCCTTATTGGTCAGGTACGAAATGGCAGAATTACAATTATGATCTACTTACAACTATAGCATATTTTTCAGCAGAAGCAAATGGAAATGGAGAACTTACAGAACTTCATGGTTGGCCTGTAACAGAGCTGATAAATAAAGCACACGCTAATGGTGTAGAAGTGGTATTAACAGTTTCCTTGTTTAATAAAGCAGATTTAGAGACATTATTAAGTAGTGCTTCCAATCGTTCTCGTTTAATTGAAAATTTAGTTAAGCAGATCGTTAATGCTGGAGCAGATGGGATAAATATTGATTTTGAGGCATTTCCTGCATCTCAAAAAGCTAATTTGGTTATATTCATTAAGGATCTTCGAAAATCGCTTCGTGATAATATCTCACATGCAAAAGTGACATTAGCGACTCCAGCTGTCGATTGGAGCAGCGCTTGGGATTTTAATGCATTGGCAACTGAAAGTGATGGTCTATTTATTATGGGATATGATTATCATTGGAAAGGCAGTTCTACCACCGGCCCCGTATCACCATTAAAAGGAGGTTCATATAATATTACCAACACGGTAAATACCTATTTATCTGCCACGGGAAATAACGCAGATAAGATCATATTAGGGGTGCCTTATTATGGTTATCAATGGGCGGCAAATTCAGGAAATAAAGGAGCAGAGACAGATAATACTGCGTCAGGAACGGCGGTAATCTATTCAACCGCTGAATCAAAGGCTCTTTCCTATGGAAAAATTTGGGATGACGCCTCAGAAACTCCCTGGTATAAATACCAAGATAATGGATGGTACCAGACCTGGTATGATGATAGTCTTTCTTTATCTAAAAAGTATGATTTTGCTTTAGACAAAAATTTAGGCGGTGTGGGTATATGGGCGTTGGGTTATGATGATGGGTCTAATAAACTCTGGAATGCGCTTAAAGAAAAAATGGGTGGAAAAACAGTACCATCTATACCAGTAAACTATAATGTCACCAATATAGGCAATGGTGTTGTTGCCCTTGATTTTCAGAATACAAAATCTGCGAATTCGTTTTCAGTGCAACAAATTTTTCATGATTCAAATAAAACAGAAGATCTCGGCACATTTTCTGGGACACCTATATTACTTCAAAATCTTTCGCTCGGGATTCCTTACTATATTAAGATCAAAGCTAACAATGATTATGGATCAAGCGATTATACCGAGGTTTTAGGTATAGTCCCTTCCTCAAACGCTGCAAAAGTTTTAATTGTGAATGCCTTTGATAGAACCAGTGGCACAATTAATACATTTGATTTTATTCGACAACATGGATCAGCAATTCATAATAGTGGATATATTTTTGATGCGACATCAAATGAAGCAGTTATAAATAATCTTGTAAAACTTTCGGATTATTCAATAGTGGATTGGATTCTTGGTGAAGAAGGTTCCTCAACTTCAACGTTTGATAAAAATGAACAGATTTTAGTAGAGGCTTTTCTAAAAAGTGGAGGTCGGTTACTTTTGAGCGGATCAGAAATAGGGTATGACCTTGTTGAAAAAGGTGATTTAAGTGATAACATATTTTATGAAAAAATATTAAAAGCTGATTACATTACTGATGCCGCCGCAGGTAAACAAGGCACATACGAAGTAAAGGGAGTGACAGGTACATTTTTTGAAAATACTTCATTTTCATTTGATAACGGGACACATGGAACTTATGATGTGGACTGGCCAGATGGCATCAAACCTGTTGCGAATGCTGAATCCATTTTAATTTTTGATAATGTAAACTATGATACTAATGGTGGCGCTGGCATAGCTTATAACGGTGGATTCTCAGGAAGCCCTATCTCTGGTGCTCTTGTATATTTGTCTATTGGCTTTGAGACGATATATCCTGGAAATAAACGAAATGACGTAATGGAGAGTGTATTGAATTATTTAGATGGTCCATTGGCTTCTATAAATGATAATCCATCATTAATACCAGATAAATTGAAAATTATTTCATTATATCCTAATCCTTCTAATCGATCAATATTTATCGAATATAAGGTGCACAATTTTTCTCCTATTGCTTACCTAACTATAAGTGATTTGACAGGGCGGAATATTATTAGGATGTCAGTACAACCACTTTCGACCAAATCACAAAAGTTTACCTGGAATGGGACATTACAAAATGGTTTGGAGGCACCATCAGGAGTCTATATTGCAAGGCTTTCTCAAGGAATCCAGATGGTCTCTAAAAAGTTTACTCTTCTCAAATAATGTATTACCTAATCCTATCATTCTCAATTCTAATTGTGGGCTGTGCAAAACAACCAAAATCTATTCAACAGATCCAAAAAGAAACTATTTCTTCACAATCTATTGACCATAAGGAAGTACAAGTGGGTTTAGATGTTCTTCTTAGTGAACGACTTGATTTAATTCAAGGAAAGTCTATTGGCTTAGTAACAAACCATTCTGGGTTAGATCATAACGGGACTCCCAATTATGAGCGATTGATGGGTATTAAAAATGTGAATCTGAAAATTATTTTTTCCCCTGAACATGGTCTATTTGGTGAGGCTGCTGCAGGTGAAAAAGTAAAATATAATGGTCAGATTAAGTCCTTACCACCTATTGTGAGCCTATACGGTAATAATCGTAAACCTTCCCCAGAAGAATTGGATAAGTTAGATGCCATTATCTATGACATCCAGGATATTGGTGCGCGTTTTTATACCTATATATCTACCCTTGGATTAGTTATGGAAGCGGCAGCAGAATCTAAAGTACAAGTAATAGTACTTGATCGTCCAAATCCAATTACTGGAAATAACATTGAAGGGCCCATATTAAATATGGATCATCAATCCTTCGTAGGTTATTACCCTATTCCAATTCGATATGGACTTACGGTTGGTGAACTCGCAAAAATGATTATCGGAGAGAGGTGGATCAGCGTTTCACCAAATCTTGTCGTTGTTCCTTTAAAAAATTGGAAACGTTCCTTATGGTTAGATGAAACAAATGTTTTCTGGATAAAACCGTCTCCAAATATCCCTGACCTTGAAACAGCTACAATCTATCCTGGCATGTGCCTATTGGAAGCTACAAATGTGAATGAAGGTCGTGGGACCCAAAAACCATTCAAACGTTTTGGTGCACCATGGATAAATAAAATATTCTTAGTAAACGCTCTCAATGAAATGGATTTTCCAGGAGTAAAGTTTTCACCTATATCTTATATCCCAAAAGATATACCTGGAATGGCCAACAATCCAAAATTCGAAGATCAGGTTTGTCATGGAGCAGAAATAATTTTGACCGATAGAGATCAATACAGTACCATTAAAACTGGAGTCCAAATCTTATCTATTTTGGAAAAATTATATCCAAATCAATTTGAAATTAAAATTTCAGGGATGAATCGCCTCTGGGGACAAAGCAACTTTGAAAATATTATTAGAGATCAGAGTAGTTGGAACGATACTGAGAAGACATTAGAATTCCGTGAAATATCAAAAAAATATTATTTTTATGATTAAGGATAAAATATACATTATCCTATTAATATGCTTTGGCTGCACTCAAACACCAACAATTTATCAAGGGACTGGTAGTTCATCCATTCAAAAGCAAATAAACACTTTAATTAATCAATCAGGGTTAAGCACCAACATAGGGTTAAAAGCTGTTTCTATGGGTACTGGTGAATTGTTATATGAAATGAATAGCAGTTCTCTTTTTAATCCAGCAAGTAATAATAAACTATTTACAAATCTCTCAGCATTAGCACTATTGGATACAAGTTACACTTTTTACACAAATATTTACCTCGATGGAAATACATTATTTTTAGTTGGTGGTGGAGATCCAGACTTATCATTGGAATCTTTGGATTCTCTAGCTTTAATCGTTATCCAAAAAGGATTAAAAGTTGATCGTTTAGTCTTAGATGATTCACGAATGGATTCAACTACATATGGCGAGGGCTGGATGTGGGATGAAGGCGACCAGTGGTATTCGGCCCATATCAGTGCCCTATCCATAAATGATAACTGTATAGATTTCATTGTAAACCCAGGTGAATTAGGTCATCCGGCAAGCATTAGGACCAACCCAACATCAACTTATTACAGCCTGATAAATAATTCTCTGACTGTAAATGACACAACTGGATTTAATCGATTTAATATTGAACGGGATTGGCAGAATGGTAATAATGTATTCACTATTTCTGGAAATATAATGGATACTACTTCCACTGACACACTATACCGAAATGTTGAAGATCCAACCCGTTTTACCGGCGGGCTATTTAAAGAAATGCTGGAATCTAAAGGATTAATAATTCAATCAATGGAAAAAGGGTTATTAAGTGGCACTGCACAGCTTATCGCATCTCATGAATCCCATTCTATGGCTAATGTATTAAAAAATCTTATGGTCGAAAGCGATAATCTCACTGCTGAACTATTAACAAAGACCATTGGGTATGAATCGAATGGTTCTCAAGGAAATTGGATTAATGGTCTTATTCAAATAAGAAAATTTTTAAATAATACTGTTGGGATCGATACAACGACTTTTTCTATAAGGGACGGATCTGGTATCTCCCGTTACAATTATGCCAGCCCCAATCATTTCATTCAATTATTGAAATGGGCTTATAATAATTCATCCATTAGAAATAATTTTATCCAAACTCTGCCTCAAGGCGGTCCAAATGGAACTTTACAAGATCGAAATATTTCTAATCAAATATATGCGAAAACAGGATCTCTTTTTAGTGTAACTACTCTATCTGGATATGTTTTTACTCAAAGTGGTGATGTAGTTGCATTTTCTATTCTAATGAATGGGTTTCAAGG
>Ga0315338_1000582_pt1 | contig 76295 bp, 66 predicted proteins | sample ASW8metaG_FD_204518 | JGI IMG/M metagenome (GOLD analysis project Ga0315338, IMG submission 204518) | Ammonia-oxidizing marine archaeal communities from Monterey Bay, California, United States - ASW #8 | ecosystem: Environmental > Aquatic > Marine > Coastal | place: USA: California | collected...
CTCGACGAGCCAGCGCTTCGTCGAGATCAACTTTCCGGAAGCACAGCTGGTTCGCGTCAAAGACTACGATGCCGGCGTCCAGATGGTCGCGGCGGACGAAGTCGACGCACTCGTCGCGGACATGCCGATCTGCATCCTCTCGATCATGCGTTTTCCCAACGATCACCTGGCAACCCTGGACCAACCGATGACGGTCGAGCCTATCGGAATCGCGATGTCGGCGAACGCCTCACGGTTGAAGAGCGTCGTCGACAGCTACATCAAGGCGTTCGAAGGGACCGGCCTTTTGGAGCAGCTACGTAAGAAATGGCTCGAGGACGGAAGCTGGGTCGCAGCACTCCCGTAGCCACGACGAGGACAAGGAGAACACCATGATCCGAACGCTAGCATTGACTCTGATCGCGTCCGTGGCCGTCGCTTCTGGAGCGGCCGCTCAGGGTATGACGCAGAAAATCAGCAAGAATCTCGTCAACAAGGCAAAAGACACGAGTAAAGAGATCGAGAAAGTATCGAAGCAGCTCGACAAGACCGTCAAACAGCAGAACAAGCTCTTGAGTAAAAAGAAGCTCAAGGACCGTCAAAAAGAGCACCGCAAGCTTCAGGACGAGTTGAAGAAGACGGAAGAAGCCGTCAAAGAGGTCCGCAAGAAGTCGGACGAGATGGAGAAGGAAGCGGACAAGTTCTTCAAGGAGTGGAACGAGGGCATCGCCGAGATCGATGATGATGAGCTTCGCGGGATGAGCCAAACGCGACTCGACTCATCTCGGTCCGAATATGCGCGTATCGTCGGCACGGGCAACCTCGCCGCCTCGCAGTACGAAGAGTTCCTCTCCGGGATGAAGAACGAGCTCGCCTTTCTCGATCTCGATCTGAGCGACGACGCCATCGCCCAGCTCCTCCCCAAGACTCGAGAGACTCAGCAACACGCTACTGCTCTGCAATCTTCCATGGCCGATTTGACCCGGAAGATAGACGGCTATGTCGACGCGTTGAGGTAAGGCGCACCTCGACGAGCGCGACGGAGCGATCGTCAGGGATTACGGAATCACATCGCCTCACCGGGGGCGCGGTAGGACACGAGCACTCCCGCGGCGATGATGATTCCGATCCCGACGAAGGCCCAGACGTCGGGAAAATCTCCGAACACGAAGTAACCGAGAGCCGTCGCCGACACGATCTCGGCATATCCGAACGGCGCAATGCGCGACGCGGGCGCAAGCTCGAACGCCTTGACGACCATGAAATGCCCGCACGCCGCGAGGAGACCGATGAGGACCATCAGGCCCCAATCGCCGGGCTTCGGTGGGATCCAAAACCAAGGGGCGGCGATGGACAGGCCGACAGCGCCGACAATCGCGGAGTAGATGAGCGTCACCAGCGGCGGAGACGAGCCCGCGACTCGTCTCGTCGTGATCATGTAGAGCGCAAAACACACACTCGCGGCCAGAGCGAAGACGCCCGCCCACTGAAATGCCCGTGCACCGGGCCGCAAGATGAAAGCGACGCCGACGAGACCTAGAAGGATCGCCACCCATTGGATCCGACGCACGTGCTCTCCCAGGAGTAGCGGCGAGAGCGCCGTGACCAAGAGTGGGTAGAGAAAAAGCAAAGCCAGGGCGTCGGCTATCGGCATCTGAGACAACGCCGCGAAGAACAAGAGCGTCGCGGACATTTGAAAGACACCCCGCGCGAGCTGGAGGCCTGGAAGCTTCGGCCAGATTTCCTGTCGATGCCGCCACCAAACGATCGGTATCACGAACATGAGGTGGAACACGAACCGAGCCCAGCCGAGCTGAAGCACCGAGTAGTCGCCGCTCAGATATTTGGCGATCGTATCCATTCCGGGGACGAGAGAGAACCCGACGACCGTTAGTACAATCGCTTTGGTGTCGTCCCGCCGCGCCAGTTCGCGAAAACCCATGAGACGTCACTGTACTCGACAACCGACGGTGCCGGGTTGCGGCTCGCGACCTTTCGGCTGTGCCTTTGTCCACCGCCACCGAACGCGTCGGGCGCGCTCACGGATCCGTGGCGGTTCAAGAAGTGCTGAGAACTCGAGCGAATAGCGTCGAGAGCTCCCGTGCGCGGTAGGGCTTTTGGAGATATCCGGCCAACTCCTCACCGATGCCGCGGGTTACGTTCTTCTTGCTATGTCCGCTGGTCAACACGATGGGCACACGTTTGCGCCGATGGATCGCCTGCATGACCTCTGCTCCGTCCACACCCGGCATCGTAAAGTCGAGCAGAACGGCATCGATATCGTCGGCGCGCGATTCGAAAAGACGGATCCCGGTCTCGCCATCGTCGGCGGTCAACACCTCGAATCCGGCACTCGCGAGGGCGCTCGCGGCGAAGCTTCGCACCGAGCTCTCGTCATCGACGACGAGCACGAGTCGCTGCTGATCGTCGACCGCGCTCTCCACGGCCGCATCGGAGTCTTTCCGTCCATCCCGCTTGTCGCTTGCAGGGATCAGAACACGGATCCGGGTTCCCAAACCCAAAGTACTGTCGATCTCGATAGCACCTTCATGGGATCGCACGATCCCTAGAATGGCCGCGAGGCCAAGGCCATGTCCCGCGTCCTTCGTCGTAAAGAACGGCTCGAACATCTTGTCTCGCGTCTCGCTATCCATCCCCGTTCCGGAATCTTCGACTTCGAACCAGGCATATTCCTTCGGTGCGAGCGACTCTCCGAGCGTCGCCTTTGCCAGCGACGCACGATCCACATGAGAGGCTCCGACGCGCAAGTCGACAGCGCCTTCCGCTCCTGCGAGCGCATCGGACGCGTTCGTGATGAGGTTCATGATGACTTGGCGAAGACGCGCCGCGTCCCCCTGGATGCGCGCCTCTTTCTCCGCCAAGACGACTCGCATGGTCGCGTTCTTGGAAATGGAGTCTTCGAGAAGCTCCGCCATCTCCCGGACCAAGTCTCCTAGCGAGAGCGAGCGAAGATCCAAAGTATCGCTACCCGAGTAAGCCAACATCTGCTCGCTGAGCTCGGCCATCCGAAGCATCGCGGACTCGACTTTCTTCAGAAACGGACGCGCAGGAGATTCCGATGACAGCGCCATCTCCGAGAGGTCGAGATTACCGATAGCGCCCGTCAGTAGATTGTTGAAGTCGTGAGCGATACCGCCCGTCAAGACCCCTAAGCTCTCGAGGCGGCGTTTTTGCTGGATCCGCCCATCCATCGCCCGTCGACTCTCCTCCGCACGACGCCGACCGAGAGCGATCCCCGTGAGGTGGCAAGCCGTGCGCAACACGCTCATGTCGTACTCGGTAGGAGTGCGCGGCGAAGGCGAAGAAATCGCGAACGTTCCGACGACCTCTCCATCGCAAAAAACCGGGATCGACCAGCACGCGCCAATTCCGAGCTCACGAGCCAAGTCGATATAGCTCGCCCATCGCGGGTCCGTGGCCGTATCTTCGACGATGGCCATCTCACCGCTATAGGCGGCGGAGCCGCATGAAGCGGAGTACGCGGACGGGCGGAGCCCATCGAAGGCGGCACACATGCTGCGGGAGTAATGCTCGGCAGAAAGCATGGACAGCGTCCCCGCATCCGGATCGAGCAGCATGATGGTGCAAACGCTATCCGGGACGAGCTTTTCGATCTCGAGGCAGAGCTCCGCCAAAGCCTCGTCGATTCCGACAGTGGTGGCGATCCTCTCGAGCATTCTGCTCTGAGTGCTGAGCAGTCGCTCCCCAGATACCTCGACCACAACGCTCTCCTTTTCTACGCGTTTTTGGGCACGACGACGGGCGGCAGGCTCGAGGAGCACCGCCCGGCTGAAACCCGCGAGTATTCTATGCGACGACCGGCAGCAGCGAAAATGAGAGCATGCGTCGCTTCAGGTCGCCTGATTGAGCAAACCTCGAGCGACCGGGATCGGAGCAAAGAAGGAACCCCCTCTCCGCGGTCGCGAAGAAGGGGCTTTTAGTCTTCTACTACCGCGACGCGACGCCGAGCGCTTTCAAGCGCGCAGCGACATCCGCTCCGGCGGTATTGGTATCAACATCCTTGTCGATGTACAGGATCTTGCCGTCGGCACCGATGTAATAAGTCCAGCGGTGCGGAAGCTCCCGCTCGGGCGTCACGACGCCGTAGGCCTTGGCGATGCCCTTGCCGGGATCGCTCAAGAGCGGAAAATCCAGATCGAGGGACGTCGCGAACTCTTTGTTCGTTTCGGGCTCATCACAGCTCGCCGCGAAGTACTCGACGTTGAAGGCGCGGATTTCGTCGCCGCTCTCACGGAGCGACTTGCACTCGCGCGTTCACCCGCCGGTAAACGCTTTGGGAAACCACGCGACGACGACCGTTTTTCCGCGAAGCTCCGACAACCGGTGGGTCTCTCCATCCGAGCCCGCGAGCTCGAAATCCGGAGCGGCGTCACCGACCGCTAGCTCGGCGGACGACATCGAGGCCACCACAAACAGTGCAACCACAGCAAAGATTAGAATCCGTCTCATAAGGCTCACCTCATTCAAGGTCGTGAGTCTAGCCGCGTCGAGACGGGGCTGCAAGCGGCGGGTCTCATATAATGACGACCGCGAGTGACCGGACAGCGAGTGATGTCTACCCAAACCAAGTCCTTGCTGGACCGCCGCAAGACACCGCTCATCGCGGTCTTGCTCGCGGCCTACGCGCTATCCGGCTGTTCAGGTTGGAGCCGCTCACGGCGCCCGAACGTGGTGTTGATCGTCGTGGACACGCTGCGAGCCGATCGCCTGCCCTTTTACGGCAACTCACAGAACACGGCTCCGTTCCTCTCCCAGCTCGCCGAACGGAGCACGGTGTTCGATAACGCGTGGTCACCCTCGTCGTGGACCCTGCCGGCGACCGTCTCGGTGCTCACATCCGTCCACCCTTTCCAGCACGGCGTCAACAGCCTAGACGGACTCGAGCTCGAGCCCGGCGAGAAGCCCCAGCCGGTCAACGCCATTCCGGACGCACTCGAGACGTTGGCCGAGGTGCTGAGTGACGCCGGCTACAGCACGTTCGGAATAGCGTCCAATATCTTGGTCGGCGAGGAAGTCGGGTTCGAGCGAGGCTTCGACCGCTTCGTTCGGCTGGACGACGAGGACGCGGACATCGTGAACGGGCAGCTAGAGCAGTGGCGGAGTGAGATCCTCGACTCCGATCCCTACTTCCTCTACGTCCACTATTTCGACCCGCACGATCCGTTTCACAATCGGGACCCTTGGTTTCATCCGACGCGCTCACGGACCGAGGCGGGCTGGCCCGCGGAGCTCATCGACAAAGGCGTCGATACGGAGGGCGACCTCGACTGGATCTTGGGTGGGGTCACCTCCAAGCCCGTCGGATTCGAAAACAGGAACGCGGGAGACCTCTCCGACGCGGAGCTCGCGCGACTCCTTGCGTGGTTCAGAGCCGCCTATGACAGCGAGATCAACTTCGTCGACGCACGGATCCGAGAAGCGTTCGATATGCTCGAGCTCGACGACTCGATCGTGATCTTTCTCTCCGATCACGGGGAGGAGTTCTACGAGCACGGCGATTTCACCCATGGCCAGAATCTATACGGTGAGACGACGCGCGTGCCCCTTCTCGTTTATCTTCCGGACGACGAGACGCGCGGCGGCCGCGTGAAGTCAGACGTCAGCACACTCGATATCGTTCCCACGGTGCGACAGCTCTTGGGCCTCCCGCCGTCACCGCAAGACGAGGGGCAGGACCTCTTCGCCGACGGTCCACGACCGCCCGTCTTCGGCTTTCTTGCGGGCGGAGAGCACCTGCCCGAAGACGACATGCGCTCGATCGTTCGGGGTAACCACCGTCTGATCGACGCGGGGAACGGGCGTGCCGAGCTCTACGACCTGGCCCGAGATCCTTTGGAACGAACGGATCTCGCGGAGTCCTTCCCCGACATCACGGCAGAGCTACTCCGGGAGCTCGACAGACTCGAGAGCGCCGCCCCTAGCTTCCCACCGTCGTTTCGCGTGCCTGAGAACGTGAGCGATGAGATCCTCGAGCACCTCAAGGGGCTCGGCTATCTGGGCAGGTAGAACGCGCTGCTCGGGCTCGTTCCGGCATCACGGACTTATTTAGATATTTTGACGAACCAAAGTAACCTGGAGCTCGAGCCATGATCACCACAGGAAGAAAACGATGACAGGAGACTCAATCGGTATTCGGCCTCGACGCTGCACTATGTTTCTGCCGGGGGTCAGTCCGGACATGTTCGCCAAGGCGATGGCGCTAGAGGTCGACGGGGTCTGTGTCGACCTGGAAGACGCGGTCGCCCCCGAAGAGAAGGACGCCGCACGGGAGCGTACGCTGCCGCTATTCGCGGATACAGCCCCCACGGATAATACCTTGGCGATTCTACGTATCAACAGCCTTCGTACGCGGGAAGGTCTAACCGACATGCTCGCGGTCCTCGATAGCGATACGCCGCCGCCGGCATTGCTGTTGCCGAAAGTCGACAACGCGTCGGAAGTCCTGTGGGCGGAAGAGCTCCTCGTGACGGCCAAGCGACCCGTCGAGCTTTACGCGCTCATTGAAACCAACCTCGGGCTCGAGAACGTTTTCGAGATCGCGAGAGCGACTCCCCTGCTGAAATGTTTGGTGTTCGGAGCCGCCGACATGTCGGCCGCGTTGAACGCGAAGAACGAGTGGGCACCGCTGCTCTACGCGCGATCACGGGTGCAGCATGCCGCGGCCGGCGCCGGCGTGGACGTCATCGACGTCCCCCATCTGGATCTCGACGACGAGGAGGGCTTACGTCACGATGCACATGCGGGCCAGGCCTTGGGTTTTGCCGGGAAGTTCGCGATCCACCCCAAGCAGGTCGCGGCGATCAACGAAGCTTACACGCCGTCGGACGAGGCGGTCGCCTACGCCCGGAAGGTGGTGGCTGCGTTCGAAAAACAACCCACGGGTTTGCTCGTCGTCGACGGTAAGCTGATCGAGAAACCCGTACTACGCGCGATCCGACGGACGCTCGCCATCGCAGAGCAGACAGGACGGGTGTGAGAAACGCCCTGCGTCCTGTTTACAACGTGGCCCGAATCCTTGGAAAGCCGGCAGGCATCATGACTCTCCGCGGCAAAGTCGCCGGCCTACTCATCGCGAGCACGACACTCGTCGCAGCACAATCATCGACGACGAGAGCCGACTTCGACGCGTTCGTCGAGTACTTTACGTCGGAGAGCGCCACCTGGCAGCAAAACAACGTCGAGCCGGGCAAGGGCGAGCCGACGCGCTGGGTGCGACGCCACACGAGCGACGGCGACACCGCCACCGTCGAGGTGGTCGCCGCCTATACCGACGGCCGCTGCGAGGCTGTGACCACTATCCACTATCGTTGGTCGAGCACCGATCAAACGATCACGTCGGAGGCACATGCTCGTATGGGAGCTACCTTCAGCGGGACCGTGGAGCCGCTCGATGGCTCTCGCTACCGCACCACGGCGGAGGGAGTGCTCCCCGATGGCACCGAGATCAAGATTCGCGACACCTCTGATCTCTCGTCACCCGGCTCTGCGGTGAGCACCGCTGAGAGATGGGCCGATGGTGCTTGGGTGCCTCTGGACGGAGTGACGTGGCGGCGGGTTCCGGCGGACGCATGGTGTGGCGGCGGCCCATCGGGTTTCTGAGCCTGTCATGAGGAACCGAGAGCAACGATTCTAGGTATCGGGCGAGTGCGGATTGATTTCGACACTCATCGAGCTAAGGGGTCAGTTCGAGGCCTGGATGCGTTCGCGGCTGCTGGGCACAGGTGCTTGCCGGGCTCCGGCTCGGCGTTCTCACGGGGTACTGCCTCGGGCCGGATCTAGATTGGGTCGATCGTGAGACGGCCGTCGCCGCGGGGCGCTGGCTCGCTGTCCCGGGTAACGTCTTCCTCGGCCTCATCTCCATGTGGACTCACCGGATCCCAAACGGCATCGGAGCTCAAGAGCATCGGCGGCAGATTCGGAATTCCCCTCACCGCTTCCTTTGATATTGAGCGTCGAGCGCATCCACGATATGGCGCGCACCGGCGTCAATCTCACGGGAGGCCTGACGGCCTGTGTTCTGCTCGGCCGCAAGGGATCTTGAGCCCGCCCGGATGTGCTAACTTGCACGAAAGCAGAATAACGAAGATCCACGACACGACGGAAGTTGGAGGAGTCGATGAATTCGAGAACGAGTCTTCTCGCCTTGTACCTCACGATAACGAGTTTGGCGGGCATCGCCCAGGCGGGAGCGATCTTTCGCACCACGGTAGAGAACTACGCCGAAGACAACGCGTTCTTCGACGCGCAAGAGTCGTATGTGACGGTGACCAAGGTCGAAGGTAACCGCATGCGGATGGACACCCAGGGGACGGATGGCAAGGTCGCCTCGACGGTCCTCTTCCTTGGCGACACCGATGAGATGTACATGATCGACCACGACGATAAAACCTATATCGTCATGGACCGTGAGCAGATCGAGGCGCTTGGAAAGCAACTGAATGAAGCCATGCAGCAGATGGAGGAGGCGCTGAAAAACGTGCCTGAAGCGCAGCGAGCCATGATGGAGAAGATGATGAAGGGCAAGATGCCGGCCGGGGACTACGAGCCTCCCTCGCCAGCGGTCGTCACCGATTTGGGTGAGAGTGGAGAGGTCAACGGCATCGCGTGCGACTGGAAGCAAGTGAGCCGAGACGACGTCCTCGAAGAGAAAGCATGCGTTTGCGACCAAGGTGCGATTGCCGGGGGAGAAGAGATGGTCGCCTTGGCGAACGAGATGAGAGACTTCGCGGAGGGACTGATGAAGATGGCCAACCAAGCGTCGAGCTTTTCGATGCTCGGGGGCGGCACGATGGGAGACTTCTCATCGCTGACGGGCGATCTGGGAGGCTTCCCGCTCATCTCCGAGCACTACGACGGCGAGGGCAAGCTCATGCGGCGCTCGACGTTCGAGTCGGCGGACGAAGTATCGATTCCGGACGAAGAGTTCACGCCGCCCAGCGAATACAAGCGCCAGACATTGCAGGGGATGACCCGCTAGCGGCGCGCAGGTCGTTGTTTGTCGAGAGAATGTGGAACGTCGCTCCGCGGCGGCGTTCCGCTATTCTCCGAGCCTTTCTTCCCTCCATAGGCCCAAGGCTTTTTGAGCGGCGCGGTCGGAAAAACTGAACAGGACCGCACCCTTTTCAGTCTCGTGCGTCACCCGACACCAAGGCGGAACGACGAAAACGTCCCGCTCCTTCCAGTCGATCGTTACTTCGCCTATGTGGCTGCGGCCGCTGCCTTCCGTCGCACTGAACACCATGCCGTCGGTCGAACGGTACGGCTGCCCACCGAAGCCGGGCGGTAGTAACTGGAGGAACGCGGCGATCGTCGGCATGGGATAGCCGCCGGTGGCGGGATTCACGTATTGCAGCTTCACGCCGTGGTAGTCATCGACCGGGCCGTTCTCGTAGAGACGTTCGACGACTTCCCGGCTCCGCGAGTAGGGAAAGTTGAACACCGGCGCCGTCATCGAGGCGGGCTGGTAGTCGACCGGCATCAAGTTGTTCGCGTAGCGAGCGACGCTATCTCCTTCAGTCTTCGAGATCGGGTAGGTCGGGTCCGGCCAATGTTCGGCAAAGGTGGCGCCCAGCATGCGAACGAGAGGAATGTCCAGGCCATCCAACCAGATCGTTGGACCGCTCCCCTGGTTCCCGTGGTCGTGGAAGGACCACGACGGAGTGATGACGAAATCTCCCGGCCGCATCGTCGTCCGTTCGCCGTCAACGGAGGTGTAACCACCGTTCGACTCCATCACGAATCGGAGGGCGGAGGGCGTGTGGCGATGGGCCGGCGCAACCTCACCGGGCTGGACCAGTTGAACCCCCGCGTACAAGCTCTCTGTAATCGACGACTGGCCACGAATGCCCGGGTTCTCGAGCACGAGCACGCGACGCTCCGCCTGCGCCGCCGTAATGAGATCCCCCGCCTCCATCAGCAGAGGCCGTATTTCGTCGAATCGCCATATCGCGGGTACGCATGGAGTTCGAGGGGCCGCAGTGACGAGGTCGGCTAGAACCTCCCACAGAGGTGCAGCGTCGTTCTCATCGAGTCGACCGTAGAAGTCCCCCAGCTCTTCGCTCGCCTCCGGCTTGTGAAAGAAGGGTTGTTGTTCGACCACCTCTGTCTCCTTCGGTTCAAGTGGGTTGCGAGGACGACTCCTCAGCGGCGACGATCCGTCTTCCGACTCGAACGAACATCAAGGCAGTAGCCGGCATGATCGCTGCGTAGATGAGGGCCGCGACTGCAAGGTCCGGGTTCTCGAGTATGTTGAACGTGATCGCGAAGGCCAGTGCGAGGTTCTGCACGCCGACTTCGAAGGTGATGGTCACCACCTGTCGTGCGGGGAGTCGGAACAACCGGGCCAACCCGTAGCCGAGTCCCATGGTAAACAAATTCATTGTGATGACCAGCAGACCCACACTCGCGAACTCATTACTAATGATGTCCCAGCTCGAGAGCACTCCGAGTCCGAGCACCAAGAACAGCAGGTAGAGGATGGCTTTGCGAAGAGGCTCCTCGGCCTTCTTCGCGGCTTCGGGCCACCGAGCACGAATGATCATTCCCAAAGCGACAGGTAGGAGCGTCAACATGAGCAGCTGCCGGAGCATCGTCAGCACCGGGAGCGCCGGTCGTTGGTCCTGCCCCATGAAGACCTGCAGCGCGAGAAGTGTGAGGAGCGGAATCGTGAATACGGTAATCACGCTCGTGATCGCGGACAAGGTGACACAGAGAGGGACGTCACCTCGTGATGCGAACGTGTAAGCGTTCGACGTCAGTCCGCTCGGGCAAATGGCGAGGATGACCAGGCCGACGGCAACGGTCGGGATCGGCCCAAACAGCCACGCCAATGCGAAAGCCGTTAGCGGCAGGCCCAGCAATTGAGCTACCAGGCCTATAACCACGGCCTTCGGAAACGTGATGACCCGCTTGAAGTCGGCCAGCGTCAGAGACAGACCCAACCCCAGCATGACGAGGCGCAGCATCCAGGGGATCACCGTTGAGTTGATGAACGTGACCTGCTCCGTCAACGCGTTCAGGATTTCCATGCTACGACTTGGCCGTCACGAAGCAGGCCGACCCCCGGAAAAGCCGGGTTCGCCGCTGTTTCCGCGCGGTCACTGCGCCCTCCTTCACGGGCGCAAGTATAGTCGCCGCGAACGGAGCACGGACACCGACAATCGAGCGCGATGCTCCGCGACGCTCACATCAGGCCCGAGCAAGTTTCGAGGGACAGCCGTAGGCGCACTTCTCCGGGCGCCCGACAAAGTTCAAATTGCTTGCATTCAAGTGCATCCAATAGTAATCTGGGCTTTATTCGATACAGTCTAATGCATCGAATAAACATGCTGCTTCGGAATAGGAGGATTCAGACCATGACCGGAACGATCAACTCGATCGAAGAAAGCGACAGCCACTTCGTACTGGGCGAGACGCTGCGCCCGTTGTTGACCAACGCGATGGGATCGGCGATAGAGATCTTCGACACACGCGGGCCTTCGAGCGCTGGGCCTCCGCCCCACTACCATCCATGGGAGGAAGTCTACTTCGTGCTCGACGGCGAGCTCGAGGTCACTGTCGACGGCGAAACCCGGGTCCTGACGGCCGGAGGCATCGTTCACGTACCCGCGAAGACCGTACACAGCTATCGCAATGTCACGGAGGAGGCACATTTTCTCACCATCATGAGCAAGGGAAACGCGGCCCGCTTCTTCCAGGAGGTCGCCTCAGAGGTCGAGATGTCGCCGCCCGACATCGCCGGCGTCGTCCGTGTCGGCAAGAGCCACGGCATCGAGTTCGTGAAGTGAACCAGGCCCGTCGCTACGTCAGCCCAAAACGGGAAGCGCAAGCGGAGGCGACGCGAGAGGCGATCCTCGCCGCCTTCGCCGATCAGCTATCGGATCCCGAGCGTGATGAGCTCTCCCCGAGCGATGCAGCTCAACGCGCCGGTGTGTCGGTGCGTACGGTGCACTCGCACTTTCCCAACCGCGCCAGCCAAATTGCCGCGCTCGGAGACTGGTTCGACCGTCAGTTCTACCCACACGGCGTCGTCGTCGCCCGGGATGCCGACGATCTGCCTCGCTACTTCCGAGATATGCACACGAAGGCGTTGCAACATCCCATCGCCCGAGCACTCGCGAATGCCACTCGCGGGGTCTGGTCGGAAGTGCGGCAGAAACGGCGCGCCGAACGACTCGACGCCATTCGTCGAGCGGTGAAAGAGATTGGCGCGCCGCGTCGGGCCACTGAGGATGCGACCGCGATGCTGTTGAGTCTTTCGGGAGCGGATGCATCGTGGCCGCTGCACGACCTCTACGGCTTGCCCCTGAAGCGTATTCCGAACGTCATCGCCAAGACGGTAGAGCTGGTCGTCGACGACCTGCGAACGCTCGTTACGGAACTGAGCCAGTGAGTGCGACCGAATGAGCGTCTAACCGCGGGGACCACCACCTTCGCGCGTCACTCCGCCGCCACGACCGTCACGGTCATCGGAACGCTCACCGGCTTTTCCAAGGTGAAGGTGATCTTCGTCTGCGCCGCAATCACGGCCGGGGCGCCTTCGGACGCCGCCGAAGCGACCGTCCCCACGCCGGCGCCGATCACCGCCCCCTTCCACGCACCGTCGCCACCATCCGCGATCGACCCGATGGCCGCTCCGAGACCGGCTCCGCCAACGACTTTCCTCCCCGTGTCCTTTGACTCCGGGGTGCCCGCGACCGCGTAAGGCAGCGCTTCGAGCGGGAGCACTTGACCGTTCACCTCGATGTCGCTCAGGGTAACGACCAGCTTGGACTGCCCCGACATGCTCCCGGCCTTGTCCACCTCCGTGACCACTCCGTAGACCTTCGAACCTTTGTGGATCGCCAGCATCTGACCGACGTTCACGTCACCATCCAGATAAGCGCTGAAGCGTTGACCCACAGTCACTGTGTCGGTGGAGAGATCCTCGGCCGTGCGGACCCGCAGCTCGGCTCCCGCGGGGACGGTGAGAGAACGCTCGACGGTATTCGTACCCGCGGTCGTCGCCGCCGCCGGTACGGGCGCGGGTGCCGGCGGGTCGACCATGATATAGACTTCCTCGCCCGACGGGTCCGTGTAAGGAAGATAGTACGTGTCCTGATAAACGAAATAGGCGGTGCCGTTCGACGCCTGAACGATCTCGAACTCGGCCGGCAACGCCGCCTCTACCGTCGCTCCCGCGGGTCTCGTCACCACGACGTATTCCGTCGTTTGGCCATTGGCCACTTGGCGATAGAACGTGTTCTTGAAGTAGAGATAAACGATACCGTCGACCGTCATCGTCGTGCGCTCGGGCGGTAGGTCTTTCGTCTTCAAACCCTCCGGCGCCGGGATCACTTCATAAGACACCTCACCGCCCGTATTGGTCTCCTCGTAGCAGACGTGGTCGGCGTAGTAAACAGTCGTGCTCCCCGTCGTGACCACGACTGCGCCTGTTGGGACCGTGGTGTAGACCACACCGTATGGCGGTGCCACGACGAAGTAGTACATGAGTCCGACCCATGCATAGGGTCGGTAGTACGCGCTCCCGTAGTAGTAGTAGCGACGACCGTAATATGAATAGGGTCGGTAGCCCTCGGGCAAGCGTGTCACCGTCGTCCCGTACGGACCGCGGCGAGCGGCGACGTCCCAGTCCCCGTGGTATTTCGTGTCGACGTCGGCGACGACGCCGCGACGACCGTAGTAACCGACGCCGGCGAGCCCATCGACCTCCGCCTCGCGACCCGTGCTCGTCTCAGCCTTCCGTTCGAAGCTCGCGGTACCGTTCCCCTCGCGCTCGGCGGAGGACTCGCGCTCGATCGACTCACCGTAGCGGCCGGTTGCGCTCGATTCACGCTCGACGCTCTCGATGCGACCGTCGTCGAATTCCACTTCTTTCGAGACTTCGCGGCTTCCACCCCTGCTCGATTGGGCCTCCCCTTCGAGCTTCAGGGTGTCGCCGTCACGGGTCACCTCCCGCGAACCGGTGATGGATTCACCGCCCGGCCCGGTTACGCTCGTGTCGGTCGTGCGGCGATTTCCCTCCGTACGCTGCGTCGACTGAATGTCGGAGCCGCGACGGGTCGTATGGTTGTAGGTGCCGTCCGGCCTCGACCGACGTACCGAGCCCCGGCCCCGGCCTCTTCGGCGCTGTGCGTTCGCGTCTTCGGAGAGGGCACTCGCAACGAGGATCAGACAGAGGAGCTTCGTCACCGCTCTCACCGTTTCGCCTCCCCCGGCTCGGCTCCGACCGCTCGCTCGAAGGCGCGCGCCTCCATACGCTCGGCGTCTTCGGGCGGCTCGAACCGAAAGAGGTCATCCGAAAGCTCGGGCTTCAAGTTCCAGGAATGGAAGACCGCCGTGAACTGAGGCTCTCCGGGCTCGTCCATATAATTAATGAGGAGCTTGCACGGAAGCGGCTCGTTTTCGGCATCCACCCACAACTGCCACTCGAGCCACGCGTTGGCGAGGGCCACGTGATGACATCGCCTCTCGCCCACGCGGTGGATACCGAGATAGGTCGCATATTCCGCGTCGCCGGCGAGAGCCGTGTAAACATCTTCACTCACGAAATCCTCGAGAGGCATGACGATATCGTAGTCGAAGGCCAGGGACTCGAGCACCGCGTCGATCCGATCCGAGACGTCGATCTGAACATACCGATGGTGCCGTTCGTCCAGAATCGTCGCCGTCTCGCCGTCATACCAAAAACTCGCGGAGAGGAGATCACCGTCGCGCCGTCCCACGGCGCGGTTCGGCTTGTGGAGCGCGAGCGCTTGCGAGGCGGCGAACTGTACTTTCAAACCCGACTCGAGGACCTCATCAGCCGTCTGCTCCGTCCGGAACGCATAGCTGGGTGTCGCGGCGAGGAGATCCGACATTTCACGAAGGACTTGCGTGGCCCGCGCGTCCAACAAGCTTTCATCCTGCGGCGCTGCAATTAGCGGCACCGTCAGGATCCCGACGAGCCAAAAAAAGACCCGTTGGTTCGTTCTCGGCACCATTCGAATTCCGCGCATCACATCCTCACGCCGAATGCCGCGTCGGGCGCGAATAGGCAAGCTTCGTCGTTGTCATCTGGACCTCCGGACTCGTCGAGACCGCATAGTAGTTCGAATAATAGGCGATCCTGGACGCCGTCGAGACCCTTCTTACGACGAGCGCGAGGTGAAGCTGAATATGATCCACGCTGACCAGGACCAAAGGTAAAAGACGGCCAGCGGAACATACCAGAGCTTTCTCTTGCGCAAGGCGTCGAGCTCCGTCGGCAGCGCGAGCACGAAGGCCGCAGCATAAAGGGTCATGAGGGAGTCGAAGGGAAAAGAGTATCTCGGCTTCGAGATCGCCACGATACACATCGGCAGAGCGCCCAGAGTGGCAGCAATGCAATAGGTGTGGATCGGTCGCCTCGTGCGAGAAAAGCTGACATAGCCCGCGGTCCCAAGGAAGAGCACGAACGCATACTGCGCCCCCGTAACGGAGAGTAGAGCGAGACCAACCGGGCTGAACACACCGACGGCTCTCTCGCCGCCCACCATCTGAAGCTGTGATGTCTTCGGAACGATCACGCGAGCGAGTCGGCCGAGAGCGCGCCTCGCGAAAAGCAGCGGATGCTCGGCGATATATCGGAGCGCGCGGGACTGCATCTCCTCGTCGCTCAGAGTCTCCTTGGCGGGGCCGCGAGCGCGGTCTCGGATCTGTGCGGGCGTCGCCGCCGGCGCGAGCAGATTCAAGTCCTCGGTATAGTGCTCTCTGTTTCCGATATAGAGGTTATACGGCGCGTTACTCGTGAGAACGAGCTCGCCGTGCGCAACGACGTTATAGCCGAGATAGCCTGCCAGCGGCGACAAGCTCGCGACTAAGAAGCACACTGCCAACTTGCGGCCGCCCTCTTGGCGGTGGACCCAGAAGACGGCGGCGGCCTGCGCCACACTCACGAAGAGGAGATTGGTTCGGGTCAAGATCAATAGACCGACGAGCGCTCCCGAGAGGGCGACCGCGCTCACCCGCAGCGGAGAGCGGCCGCTCAACACGTAAATCGACGCGAGGAGCAGGAAAGCCGCCGGTGTCTCGCTCGTCAGAAACTGCGAGAAGGAGATCGCCGGAAGGTAGAGCGCATAGGCCAAAGCTGCGAGCCATGGAGCATGGGCACGGAGTACGGAGCTCGGATGTCCATGTACGGCTCGCCGCGCCAAACCAAACACGAGCCACACGTTCACGAGGCTCAACCCGATCCAGAACAGTCGAAGAACATGCGGCTCGGATGACGCGGCCAGCGAGAGCAAGGCGATCAGCACCGGTGTCACAGGAGGCCAAAACGTGCCGAGCACACCGCTGTCGATGAAGCGTAACGCCTCGCTGTAGTACGAGTTTTCGTCCGAAGCGAAATATCCATCCGGAATGGTGAACCAGACAGCGAGTCGCACGGCGGCCGCCACGCCGACGACCCAGTAAACCGCCTTTCGCGGCGCGACACCCCCCATCGCCGAGCTCGACATGAACGATAGGGAGCGCTCAGCGCGCGGCTTGTAGCTCCATCGCCGGGAGTCGTTGTCGATAGCCGGCCCTCATCGCGACCATCTCCTGAAAACACACGACCGACGGACGAGCGACTCTCGCCGAATCATCGACGGCGGAGTCCTAGCATTCACGGGATCCTATTCGAGCCAAGCCATGAGGATTCGAAGCGGCTTCACTACTCAACAACCTCTACTCAGAAAGGGACCGAGTCGTCCTCATCGAACGGAGGCGGCGCGTCGGCTGACTCTTCGGGCTTCTTCGACAGCACCTGGAGCGCGATGGCCTCGGCGCTCAGGAAGTACTTCACTTCACTGTTCGCGTCGCGCTGCCATTTCCGACCGCCGAGGCGGTAAGTGATCTCGACCTGGTAGCCGATCTCGAGATCGTCGGCGAGCTCACAATTCTCCTGGATCAGCTCGAAGGGAACGTAGCTCGGGAAACGATCATTCGCCTGTTCCAGAACGACGAGTCGCTTGCGAAACCCGCGTTGCCCGTACTCCTTGGTCTCGTCGATGAAGTGCACCTGCCCCGCAAACCGTGGGTCGTCCTCTGACGCCATGACTTTCGTTACCTCCCGGCGCAGACTATCACGCGCAACCGGTAGGCAACCGCTCGAACCTGGCGGGGAAACCGACAGCGCGTTACGTGGACCGTCTCGACGAACCGCGACAACACTGGAACAGACCGGTATCCGTCCTTTCGAGATGTGTTACCTTTCGAGATGCGCGTTTCTGGGGCGTTGGCTCTAGCAATCGTGGCTTTGCTCGTCGCCTCTCACTGCACGGTGGAAGAGCCGGCCAACGTGCCGCGACCTGAGATTCCACGCACTTGGGACGACTCGGAGATGGAATCCTTCGAGCTTCCCCTCGCCGTTCCGGAAGCCAGTCCCAAGCACGTTCCCTCTTCGTATTACTACGCGCTTCCGGTTCGACCGATCTATAAGAGCTATCCGGTCTACCACCCCGACCACGAGCCCGACGGTTACTTCGAGGAGCTCCATAGCGCGGAGCCAGCGGTCGTTTTCGATGAGGCGAGTCTCGTGTCCGAAGGCGACTGGATCGCCGCGGGCAGGCTCGTGTTCGAGGCCCCGATTTCCTATGGGCCCGTCGCCATGACGCTCGAGGAAGTTCGAGACCCCGCTTTGTTCACCGATACATCGCTCCCGACGACACCCGAAGGAATCATGCCGTTCGCGCGCTACGTCGTACGTGAGAAAGGCAACGTCGAGCTCGGTCAGGGCTCATGCGCGATGTGCCACACGCGGGTTCTGGACGATGGCAACGTGATCCTCGGGGCCCAGGGGAACTTTCCGTTCGAACGGATCGGCGCCCGTTCGGTCGAGTTGGACCCCCCGCCCCCGGGGGTTCTGAGGATGATCGAGCGTGCGCTCACCGCGACTCCTTGGCTCGAGGAAACGGAAGTGCGATGGGGCACGATCTCGGACGAGGAGATTAACGAGGCCGTCAAGCGAGCGCCAACAGGCACCATCATCCGGCACGGTAACCACTTGGATTACCCGGCGAAGATCCCCGACCTCATTGGCGTTGCCGACAGAAAGTACCTCGACGCCACGGGACTGGTTCGGCACCGTTCGATCGGTGACGTCATGCGCTACGCTGCCACGAATCAGACGCTGGATATGCTCTCGAGCTACGATGGCTACATTCCGCTCGGACGCGATGAACGAGAGCTTCCCCCTCCGGGGGAAGGATTCTTCGCCGGCACCGACTCTCGATACAGTGATGCGCAACTCTACGCGCTGGCTCAATTTCTCTACTCGTTGAAGCCGCCTCCGAACGCGAACGTTCCGGACGTGCAGACGCGGCGTGGAAACGAGGTCTTCGACCGCGAAGGCTGCGCCGTCTGCCATACGCCACCGTTGTACACAAACAACGCGCTGATTCCCGCACCCGGGTTTGTTCCACCAATCGAGCACTGGGACGAATACGACATTCTGGACGCCACGCTGGGCACGGACCCGACACTCGCGCTTCGAACCAGACGAGGAACCGGCTACTACAAGGTCCCGTCGCTCAAAGGAGTGTGGTACCGCGGGCCCTTTCAACACAACGGCGCCGTCGCGACGCTGGAGGAGTGGTTCGACCCGGAAAGGTTGTCGCGCGTGCCGGGCCATGAGTTCGGGCTCGAGCTCGACGAAGAAGAACGAACGGCGCTGATCGCCTTTCTACGCACGCTCTAGTTGCGAGCCATCGCGAGGCGTCTTTCCAAGGATCGAGCCAAACTCTAGGCCCGTTTCTTATCGAGGAAGATGGACTACAAGCCGTCACGGTGAGTGAACTTGCCGTTCATCATCGTGCCTAGCACTTTGGTGTCGGCAATCTCACTCGAGTCGATCTCGAACAGGTTGTTTTCGAGAATGACGAGGTCCGCGTACTTGCCGACCTCGATCGAGCCGATCTTGTCTTCCATGCGAACCTGCCAAGCGGGGCCGATTGTGACGGCGCGGATACCCTCTTCGACCGAGATAGCTTGCGTCGGTGGCGGTGCGGGCTCGGAGTCCGGATTGGTCGGGTCCTTGCGAGTCACCGCGGCTTCCATTTGCATGAGCGCGCCAGCCAGTTCCGACGGAGACGACGGAACGTCCGCCGAAATGCTGACGGTGACGCCCTGGTCGATAGCCTGCTTGATTTGCTGGTGCTCGGTCTCGACGCGATGTTGGCCCAACTTTTCAATCGCCTGCGGAATGTTCTGGCTCCAGTCCGTTGCCCAGAGCGGTGTCAGGTTGACGCCGATGTTCAGCGGCCCGAGACGCTTCATTTCGTCTGCGTGCGTGTTGATAAGGTGCTGCAAGGTATTGCGTGCGTCCGCATGGCCGGCGTTTTGCGAGGCTTCGATCGCGTCGATGGTGGTCCGCGTCGTGGCCGTCCCGTCCACGTGAATCGAAACGTCCAGACCGGCCTCATTGGCGTTCATGATCATCTTCGCGACGGTTTCAGGTGAGATGCCGCCAGTGCCGAATTCTCCGGGCTTGTCAGCGTATTCCTCGAGCATGACCGCGGTGTAGGTAACCCAGTTCGCTTCCGGGTGGATCTTGATGCCCGCTATTCGCAGCAGATCCGAATCGTACTTCTCGCGCATTTCGGTCGCGTAGGCGATGGTGTCGTCGGGGTCGATATCGCCGTTCTTGTACATGTAGTGCATCATGGTCCGTAGCTTCAGATCACCTGATTGCTCGAGGTCATGCAACAGGTTCATGGCGAACGTCATGTCCTCGTGATTACGCTCCAGATGTTTGAGGTTCGGGGTCACGAGACCCGGTGTCATGACGGTCGTCCAACCCTGCGAGGCCGCAAGGTCGTAGAGCACCTTCTGGCTTTCGGTGATCAAGGTTTCTTGTTGCCATGCGCCGGAATCGATGAACGGCGGCATCCAGGCAAGCTCGATTGCCGCACCGGTCGGATTGCCTTCACTGTCGCGAACCCAATAGGTGAAGTCCGGGATGAGGTCGGGCGTATCTTTGTCAATGCCTCCCATTTCCATGGCCCTGCTGTTGAGCCAGGCGTCGTGGATGGTGAAATCGAAGATGAATGCCGGTCGATCCGGCACGACCGTGTCGAGATCGGCCGCCGTCGGGCGACCGCCATAGGTCTGGTAGTTGTACCCGTATCCGTAGACGAATTCCTCATCCGGGTTGGCGTCGGCGTACTCCTTGATCAAGCGCAGGTAGTCTTCTTTGGAGCGCCCTGGGAAGAGATCGACGCCGGCCTTGGTCCAGTTCGAGGCCGTCAGGTGGTCGTGACCGCTGACGAAGCCGGGCAGCACCATGCCGCCACCGACATCGATGACTTCGGTCTCGTCGCCGACCCAGGCCTCCGCATCCGTCGCCGAGCCCACGAACACGATCTCGTTTCCGGACACCGCGACCGCCTCGGCCTCGCGCTGGGCTTCGTTTACGGTGTAGACGAAGCCGTTCGTGAGAACGTAGTCGGCGGGGGTCTGCGAGGATGGCTGCGCGCAACCCAGACCCGAAATCAACGCAAGCGCAAGTATCGTCTCTCTCGTCATTGTTCTCTCTCTCAGTTGAAGAAATACGAGCCGTCGCTGGGAACCCGAGTGTGGTGTCTTCTTCGTGTTCTCCGCCGTGGCGTGCGACGGTATTGTCCGTCATGAACGCTTATGGGAGCTCAGCCTCAGCTTAGACTGACGACCCGCGGGGCGCAACGGTCGCTCGTGGGCAAGCAGCGACCCTGCTGACCGCGGTAGGATGTCGTATTCGCTCGAACCGCGGATTCATTCATGCGACGGATAGTCATCGGCGAGAATCTCTCTCAGTACGAAATTCTGTCGAAGCTCGGCTCGGGCGGAATGGGTGAGGTCTACCTGGCTCGGGACCACAACCTCAAACGCAAGGTCGCGTTGAAGGTGATGCCCCCGGAAGTAGCGAACGACCCCCAGCTCCGGCTGCGATTCGAGCGCGAAGCAGAGGCGGTCGCCGCGCTCGATCACCCAAACATCGTCACCATCCATACCATCGAGGAAATCGATGGCAGGCGAATCTTGGTCATGGAGTGGGTTGACGGCGACAGCCTCGACCAACGTCTTCGGCCGGTCGGCCTCGACGTGTCGGAGATCCTGGCCGTGGCGATCCCATTGACGGACGCGCTCGCGGCAGCTCACGACAAAGGCATCATCCATCGCGATCTCAAGCCCGCGAACATCATGGTGCGCTCGGACGGACAGGTGAAGATTCTCGACTTCGGCCTCGCCAAGTTCACGCAGCAAGCGGCGGAGGTGAAAGGTGAGGGCGAAGCCGCCGAGGCGTCGACCCGGTCGGTGCCGCTCACCCGGGCCGGGATGGTGATGGGCACCGTGCCCTACATGTCACCCGAACAGCTTACGAGCGCGAAGGTCGATTCTCGTAGCGATATCTTTTCCCTCGGCGTCGTACTCTACGAGATGGCGACCGGCAAGAGGCCGTTTCAAGGGAACGCTACGATGGAGATCGTTTCCCGGATCCTCCGCGATACGCCGCTCGCGCCAAGCGAGATCCGCAGCGATCTTCCGAAACGCTTGGTGCGTACGATTCAGACCTGTCTCGAAAAAGACCCCGCGCGACGCTACCCATCGGTCCAAAAGCTACGCGCGGATCTCGACGTTCTTGCCCAGGAGTCCCAAGCGCCCGACGACCCCGAAGCGATGGACGCCGTGTCGACGCCGGAGCTCCGCACTCCTTTCGGACCCTGGCGCGCGATCGTCGCTGCGCTACTGGTGCTCGCGGGCGGCACGTGGTGGCTCGCGCGAGAGCGTGCGGACACGGGAGTCGAAGCTCCGTCCGCGACAGCGAGCTCCGAGGCTGGCACAACGGAAGCGGTGAAGATCGCCATTCTTCCTTTTGCAACGCGGGGTGTTCAAGCGGAGACGGGCTCTTTCGCAGCCGGCGTGCACGACGACCTCTTGACGACATTGGCGAACATCAGCAGCCTGAAAGTCATCTCACGCACGTCCGTGCTGCAATATCGTGACACGACCAAGAACTCGAAACAGATCGGCGTGGAGCTCGGCGTCGCCCATCTGCTCGAGGGCGCCGTGCAACAGATCGGCGACCAAGTGCGCGTCAACGTCCAGCTCGTAGATGCCGCGTCCGACGAGCACATCTGGGCCGAGACCTACGATCGAAAGCTCACCGTCACGAACCTGTTCGCCATACAGTCCCAGATCGCACAGACGATTGCACGAGCGCTGCATGTGTCGCTAGCGGCAGGCGAGGAAGATCGGATCCGCAGGGAGCCGACGACGAACCTCGATGCTTTTTACGCCTTCAACCGAGGTAAAGAGCTCTTCGGTCACGGCTCGTTCGATTCGTTGCATGCCGCGGAGCTGGAGTTCAAACGGGCCCTCGAGATCGATCCGGATTACGTGGCCGCCAACATCGCTCTTGCAGGGAACTATGCGGCTCTCGCCCTCACTGGCTCGATCACCGTCGAGGAAATGCTACGCGAAGGACGCGCGTACATCGATCGCGCGATCCAGCTCGATCCTGACAATGGCACCGCGCTCGCCACTCTGGGCCGCTATCAATTCGAGGCGGGTGAGCCGGGCGTCGAGGAGACGTTTCAGCGATCGCTCGCGCTCAGCCCGAACGTCGTGGAGGTGCTACAGAACTATTCGAGGTTTCTCCGGTCTAGCGAACGTCACCAGGAAGCTTCCGAGATCCTCCGTCGCGCCCTCGAACTGGATCCCCTGTCCGTAGCGCTTCATGCGAGTTTCGGTCGGGTGCAGATCGTCCTAGGGGACTTCGACGAAGCCTTGACGACGTACCGACGCGTCGCGCAGATCGATCCGAGCCACCCGGAGGCCGCCAACGGCTCCGGGCTTGCAACCATCCAGGCAGGCAGGCTCGCCGAGGCTGGATACTGGTGCGACAAAGGTTTCGAGTTCGATTCGGCGGATTTCGAGAATCCAGCGTGGGCGACCTTCATCTACGCCAGCGCCGGCGATACGGAGACAGCGCGAAAGCGCTCCGACCTGGCTCTCACCCTTGGCGCAAGTGAGCCCTACCCGCTCGCCGCCAAAGCGTACCTTCTGACCGTCACCGGGGATCGGGAGGCGGCCGTACGAGTCGCGCGCACGGCGCTCGCGAAACGACTCGAGGACCGTTGGAGGTCCGACTTCATCTTTCTGCGTGTGTTGCGAGACGAGGCCATCGTACGGGGTGAGTACGAGGAGGCGCTCGCCTGGTATCGCCAGCTCGCACCTGAGCTCCTCGTGGACGAGCCGCGGGTCGACGCCTCAAATATGCAGGCGGCCGTGGACCTCGCTCACCTCCTTCAGCTGACGGGTAGCGACGAGCAGGCCGAGCGGATCCTGCTGCTCGCTATCGAAAGCTACGAACAGAGGTACAGGAAGGGAGCGGCGAACTACGTCGGAATAGCCAAAGCCGAAGCCCTGGCTCTGCTAGGTCGCTCGGAAGAGGCGCTCGAGGAGCTACGCCGTCTGGTCGATGACGGTTGGCGGCTCATGTGGCGATGGGATACGGAGCTGAACCGGAACTTCGACAGCATACGGAACGAGCCTGAGTTCGTTGCCGTCAGGGATGCGATCGAAGCGGACCTCGCCGCCCAGGTCACCGCGTTCGAGAAAACGCAGAATTCGCAGTAAGCGTTCCGGACTGGCCAAGACACGTTGGTGCTGCAAACGTCGCCTCATTCGGAACGGGCGTCCCGACCGAAGGCCACCTGCGCGCCCCATCTGAGCAAGACGAACGACCCCGCCGCCAGCACGAACAGCGTGATGATCGAGCTTCCAAAGAACAAGAAGATCCGCGTCTTCCGTAGCCCAAGAGCGATGGCGAAGCTCGCGGCGAGCATGACGATGAGGCCGGAGAGCCGCTCGAAGCCGGGAACCTCGTCGAGCTCGGCACTACGTCTGACCAGCACAAGCGTGGCCGCCATCGTCACGATCGGCAGCACGTAGACGAGAGCATTGACCTCGAGCAGGTTCTCATCGCGGAAAAAAAGCGCGTAGCCGGTGAGGACCGACGCGAAGATGCCGGGAACACAGGCGAGATACACGAGCACCGCATAGACGTAGCGCCACGGCGCCCGGCCGCCGGCGCCCCGCGGGTGCATGAGCCCCGTCAGCCATGAGAGCAAGGGTGGCGCTCCCAGAAACGCGACGAGGACCCATGGATGCTCGCCCGTCGCTTGTATCAGTTCTTGAAGGGTCATCCTATCCGCGACCGAGCGCTCGTTCGGCGATACGACGCGACGTATCGCACCTCACTTCCATTCATAAGCCTGAATGGCATTCTGCTCTCGCACATACATGTCGCCGCCGGCGAGCGCCAGGTGCCCCCAGGTTTCGACCTCGGAGATCGCGCGGCGCTCGAGGATGTCTAGTCCTTCGGCGTTCATGCGGATCAGGGCCGGGCGCGTCACGGCGTGTACCAGATCGGCGAGGTGTAGGCCCGCTCCTGATGCACCATGGTGATGTCGTCCGGGACGTCGATGCTGTAGTACTTCGCGTCGTAGGCCGTCCACCGCGGCGTCGGGATCTCCAGCACCCGCACGTAGTAGAACGCGTGCGCGTCGGGGTCGAAATCGGGGTCGGTCCACACGGTGAGGAGCTCGGTATCGCCGATGGTGTTCGTCCAAGTGGCGTTCGCGACGTCGACGGTGTTGCCCACGTCGGTCCTGCACCGTCCATCCGCCCCGATCTCTCGCCCGTCCGAGACCGCGATGTCGTACACGCGCTCCTCGAGCTCTCCGGTCGCGGTACGCCAGCCCTTGATGATCTGGACGCGATCGAGGTTCGCGCCGATGGCATCCTTCAGCGCCGCCACGAGGAATGAGGGCGCTCGGCCGGCCGGGGCGTCGCTCAGGTCACCGCCCATCGGCACACCCTTGCGGTAGCCGACCGCGGCCGGCTGCCGGGTGACCGCATCGCTCGCCTCGAACTCCCAGCCTCCGAAGAATCGTACGAGCATCCGTGGGCCGGTGGTCGCATAGGTCTCCTTGCGCTCCATCGCGTCGAACAGTGCCTCGCGCGTGTTCTCGGTCGCCCAGATCCCCTGATAGCCCGCCGCCAGGGTCTCCCAGCCCAGAATCGCGACGTCGCCGAACTTCGCGAACGGATGCGTCATGCGCTCCGGGCCAGGCTCCATCGCGGAGGTCTTGCCAAAGTAGTTGTCGTCGTCCGCGGTCGTGAGTCCGGTGTGACTGTCGGTCGCACCCACGAGGCCGAACTTGAACGGATTCGTTCCCAGAGAGGCCTCGAGCTGTAGTCCCCGCTTCAAACCGCTGCGGGCGTACTCACCGGCGAGCATGTCGTCTTGTTTGAGCACGCTCAGGTTGAGGTTCCCTTTGTCCCACGTTCCGAAGTCCGCGAACTCGTCGTTCGGCGACAGGAGCGGATGGGCCTCACCGTCCCCTTTCATTTGAGTCGCCTCGTAGAGCGGCTCCCACCGGGCACGGCGCTCCGCATACTCGCTCGTCAGAGGCTTGTCGCCGACCGGGTTCACCAGCGGGAACATGATTCCGTTCGAAAGATTGCCGTTGTGCGCAATCGCGAGCACGTCCCCGGCGGTCTTTTCTTCGTAGGCCTCGAGGACGGTCCAGAGGTCTTCCGGATTCGTGCTCCCGTGCGGCGGGTAGGTCGTAAACGGGACGGTTTGGCGGGCCCGTTCCGCACCGTCACGATAGACGACGACCCGGTGCAAGTTGTCGCCGGGCGGAACCTGCGACGTCCACTCGTATCCAATGAACGCGGTGAAGCGGCCCGGCTCGTTGTACTTCTCCGCCGCCGCTATCGTCTTGGTCCAAGCGTCCTTGTACGGCTTCGAGTCGGGTCCGTAGAAGATCGCCTCGGGGAATGTCGCGCGAGAAAAAGAGTCGATGATCTCGAGCGCCGCCGTCATGCCGGAACCGCTCTGCACGAGGTCGTACCAGCGTTTGCCGGTCGGATCGGCGAGCAGATTCGGTGCGCCGGCGAAGAGGTCCGGAAAGAAGCCCATGTTGTCGGAGTGATCGGCCACGACGAGGAAGTCGAGCGGCCGGCTGAGTCGCGCGCGCTGGTTCGTCGATGCAGTGACCTCTTCGCCGCGCGCGAAGCGATACGCGTCTTCGGGCGTGAGCCGAGCGCCGAACGCGCCAGCGTCCATCGAGAACGACGTGTGCAGATGAGTCTCACCCCAGAACACGCGGGTGGGGACGGCTCCTCCTGCGTAGGGCGAATACGGACGGTCTGGATACGCACCCTCGAGCACCGTAGGATCGGGAGTTCCCGTGTCCTGCGCGAGGGCAACGCAAGGCAGGGTCATCAGGATGAGTTGGATCGTCGTTCGGACGGCTCGGCTTGTCACAGATCTAAACTCCTTGTAAAGACTGACGTCGTTCTACGCGGTCATCATATACGCCGTCGAGACAGACTCTTAATCGGATCCCACAACGCGCATGAGGCAGACGATCCGGCGTACTCGAACGGTTGGGCGCAGATAGGCTACGATCGAGGCGCGAGAAATTCGAATCGCTCAGGGGGAAGGATGAAAACAGATCTCGCCCTACTAATGAAGACGAGCGCGCTATTGCTGGCCGTCACGCGGTTCGGGGGCCCGGCCATCGCCGCCGAGACGTCACCGTTGTCGCTCGACACCGCCTTCGCGACGCCGAGACTCATGGGAACCGTGCCGTCGAACCCGGTCTGGTCCCCCGACAGCCGACACTTTGCCTTCACGTGGGACGACGCGGGTCGGCCGGAGCGCACACTCTGGGTTGCTCGTCGCGATGGCAGCGAATTACGGCGCATGGGCGACAGGAGCTCGGCAACGGTCGGCGACGTCGTATGGTTGCCGGATGGCGAAACGGTGCTGAGCCTACGCGGTGGCGAGCTCTGGACGACCAACGTCGGAAGCGGACGCGAATCCACCCTCGCCGTGCTCGGCGCCGGCGCCACGAGCCTGGCCGTTTCCCCTGCCGGTGATACGGCTGCTTACCTCAAGGACGGCGACCTCTGGCGGCTCGACCTGAACAACCCGGTGCCCGTCGCCCTGACCGACATCGGCCTCGCGCCGCTGTCTTCACTGCCGCTCGGCCGGTACAGCCGGCGCGAACGTGAGATCGGTCCCGGGATCTGGGGCGGTCCAACGTTCGAGTGGTCGCCCGACGGCCGCACCATCGCCGTACACCATGTTGACCGGCGCGGTATGCGCGTGGTGCCATTCCCGAACTATCTCGGTCCCGAAACGGATCCGAATGAGGTCCGGCGAGGATATCCGGGGGATCCGAACGAGTCTCGGACCGTGGGGCTCGTGGACGTCGCGAGTCGAGAGCTCGATCTCCTCGAGCTCGATGACCCGAGCGCGAACCAGGTCGTCGATTTCAGCTGGTCGCCGGATGGCACTCTGCTGCTGGACCTCGCAACCGATACGGCCGTGGATCGCTGGCTGCAAACCGTGCGCCCCGGGAACCGCGCTCGCGACGAGACGTGGCGCAGCCATCGTTCCACTCGCATCTACACCGCGTTCGCCTCCGCCTGGCACCCCGACGGCGAGCGCGTGATTATCCTGAGCGATCTCGAGGATCGTTACGCGCTGTACTCGATCGAGAAGGCATCGGACGAGCCTCGGCGTTTGACCGACCCGGCCTACGACGTGCTCAGCGGGCCGACCGTCAACGCGGCCAGCGGCCACGTGTTCTACGCGGCGAACGGCGTGAACCCCTACGAGCAACACGTCTATCGAGTGAGCCTGGACGGAGGCGAGCCCGTCCAGATTACCCATCGGCCTGGACGGCACACGGGTGTTCCGTCGCCGGATGGTAAGACCGTTGCGGTGATCCACAGCGACGACACGAACCCACCCGAAATCTACGTCGTGAACGCCGATGGCGGGGAAATGCGGCGGGTGACGACGTCACCACTGCCCGAGTTCGGCGAACGGCAGTGGGCCCGGGCTCGCTACGTGAGTTTCCCTAGCGCCATCGACGACTACGTCCTCCACGCGCGGATCCTCGAGCCGCCGAACCTCGATCCGGAGCGACGCTACCCGGTCGTGCTCGGACCGGCCTATTCGAACACGGTGCGAAACGGCTGGCGCGGCTTATACAGCCTGGTGCAGCAACTCCTCGTGCAGCGCGGCTACATCGTCGTGCAAGTAGACGTGCGCGGCAGTACGGGCTACGGACGAGCGTTTCGCGAGGCCTTCCTGCTCGACTTCGCCGGCGACGACATCGAGGACATCGCGAGCGCGGCCAACTACATGAAGACGCTCTCGCACGTGGACCCGGAGCGGTTCGGGATATGGGGCAGCAGCTACGGCGGCACGCTAACGGTCTACTCTCTGCTCAAGAAGCCGGGCCTGTTCCACGCGGGCGTCGCGGCCGCGGCGGCCGTCGACCCAGCGTTCTTCGGGACCGACGACGTGGCGATCGTACGGCGTCCCGAAAGCGACCCCGAGATATTCGAGAACCAGGCGCGCCGCTACGCCCAAAACCTCGACGACCACCTGCTGTTCATCCACGGCATGCAGGACCACGTCGTGCCGTTCAAGACCATCGTGGCGCTGGCCGACGAGCTCATCCGCCAGGGAAAGACCTTCGACTTCGCGTTCGCTCCCGGGGCCACACACGGGTGGAGCCGCGACCCAGCCTATGCCCGCTTCCTGTTCGGCAAGCTATTCGAGCACTTCGAGCGCTACCTCGATCCGTCCGCTCCCGCGGCGTCACAAACCGCGGCTGGCCGCTGAGCGTCACGCTGCGGCAGGATCGGACCCCTCGTACGCGCAAGCGTCGCTCTGCGCCGCGCTCGTTTTCACCGCCGCCGCTGCGCAAGCCATTCCGAATTTCTTCGACTCCAACAGCACGGCTATTGTGGCCGTCGTGAGGCCGAAGAGCACGCTCCCGTTCGTCGCCCCGGTGGACTTCTTTTCGAGCATCCTTTATGAATCGCGAAACGAGTGGCGCGCATGCGACCTTGCTCAAATAGTTAGGTGTGGGACCTCAAATGAGCGATGCGGCACACCAACGTGCCAAAGCGATTCTTCTCGAGGCGAGCGAGCTGCCCCCCGAGGAGCGCGAGGCCTACCTCGACGATGCGTGCGGCAGCGAGCCCACGCTCCACCCTGATGTCACCTCCCTTCTGAAGAATCACGATCCGGCGTCTATTATTGATGTTGTGCCCCCCGCAACTTGGCATCGATATCGAACGCATCAAGCCCGGGCATCCTCAGCAGAACGGACGGCACGAACGCATGCACCTCACCCTGAAGCTCGAAGCCACCAAGCCCGCCTCAGACAACTTCCTGCAGCAGCAAGCACGCTTCGACGACTTCATCGATGGCTTCAACAACGAGCGCCCTCATCAGGCGCTCGGGATGCAATACCCGGCTGAACGGTATCAGCCTTCACCAAGGCCTTATCGAGGCTTGGCAGAACTCAACTACCCGTTTCATGACCGAACCATCACTGTCACGCGATGCGGACGCATCTGTTTCGACAGGCTCAAGATCAATCTCTCCACCGTCTTCGCTGGTCAAAACGTCGGCATCAAGCAAGTCGCCGACAGAATCTGGCTCGTCTCCTTCATGGACTACGACATCGGGTACTTCGACCATGAGACCACGAGGCTCGAGCCCATAGAGAATCCGTTCAAGGCGAAAGTGTTACCTATGTCTCCGGTATAAACTGTCACCCATGTCCTCGGTATGGACCGAGGCAAACTGGTGAGCCGCCCCGGAATCGAACCGGGAACCTACGGATTAAGAGCGAGTCCGGGGAGGATCTTTAGTGAACCTCCCCAACCGAGCACTACCGGAAACCAAAGACTTACCGCAGTCAGTTAGCGTTCGCTCACCCTCGTTCGTCGCTACTTGGAACCAAGTTGGAACCAAGGCACCTGTCCGTCGTCCGTTGTCCGGGGAAGAAAAGAGAGGCTTGGGTCAGTGAGCCTCGAGGACTACCGGATCGCGTCCCGTCTCGAGGCCAACGGCGTCCAATTCCTCGCGCTCATCCTCGCGGCGCTGAGGCGTCGAGACCCGACCAGCCGAGCTCACCTTGCCCGAGCGTTCCCCGAGGTCGAAGCTGAGCTCCAGGCGCGCGAACGTACACCGGGCGGGTTGCTTCCGAGTGAGCGCGAGTGGGACGCGTTCGAGAGGCCCGCACGATGAACCACGCGCGCCTCTTCTGGCTCGACGCGAGTGTGCCATCGTTCGCGACGATTGACGAACGCGATGACGCTTGCCGACAGGAGGAAGACCCCGAGCGCAACCGACCCGATACGGCGGGCAAGGCGAAGCTGAGCCGCGGCGCACGCCAGAGCGGGGTCGGTCTGAAGGCACGTTGTGCTAAGTACTGCCGCCCATTTCTCCCCGAAGAGACCGCCTAGGGTGAAGGGCCAAAGCTCGAATGCGTATGTGACGCGGACGTCCTCGAAGTCTCGCATTCCCTGCGCTCGGAGCTCGCGCTTCGTCTCCGGGCTTACGCTTCGCAACTGCGCGGCCGCCCGGCCTTGCACGCAGTTCGACCAGACCGATGTCGCGGTGAAAACGATGACGGCCGCGATCAGCAGCGTCGTAGTGACGGCAAGAAACACGATGCTACGGCTATCACCTTGGCGCGATCACTGTCAACGCGCGAGAGACTCCAGAAGCAGCCCGGCTATGAGGTAGGCGCTGCCAACCGCGTCACAACCGGCACCCCACCCTCCCCGGCAAATGAATTCGGTCCACATGTTCTCTGGGAACCCCCCAGGAACGTGTGCGCGCGTTGCCCCGGTTCAAATGAAAATTCTTGGGGTCCGACACGGATGAAGGCGCGAAAGGCACCGGGGCATCTCGCGACCCTCACTCGTCGCTGGTGGCGGTCGGTTCTAGCGGACTACGAGCTCGAGGAGCACCACGTCAAGATTCTCACGCTGGCCGCGGAGGCGTGGGATCGATGCCACTCTGCCCGCGAGGCAATCGACGAGAACGGGCTCACCTACGTGGACCGCTTCGGCGCGCCGAAGACTCGGCCCGAAGTCGCGATTGAGCGGGACAGCCGGCTCGCGTTCGCCCGCAACGGAAGCCGACGCGACAGGTGGGTGGCACCTTTCTCGGGGCTCTCCGGGGCGCTCCCTCGGGCGCGTTCTCGCATACGGCTCTACGGCGAGCTCGCCCCGCGTCACGGGGCGATTTGACAGACGTCACGCACACCTCCGAGCAGGACGAGGGTCCACGACCTCGACGGTACCCGGAGTCCATGAATATGAGGACGGCCGGCATCCCCAGGAGCGCGCCGATGTTCCAGCCATGAAGCGCCGCCCGAACCGAGTACGCAATTTGTCACCCGCTTCCCGCACCCCCGCTTAGAACTTCCTATCTGTATTACGATCGTTGAACTGCATGCGTCGCCTATTTGCCATTCTTGCCACCTCGTTCGCCCTGACGCCGGTTCCCCTGGCCGCGCAGACGGCTCCCGTGCCCGTTCTCCCGGAGACGATCGTCCGAGCCGCGGATGGCTCGGTCACCGTGAGGGCCGTGCGTCTGGAGACGCCGCTCACCCTGGACGGGACCCTCGACGAGCCTCACTACGAGCGCGTGCAGCCGGCGTCCGGCTTCATCCAGATCGAGCCGAGTCCAGGCGCGCCGGCGCAAGACCAGACCGAGTTCTGGATCATGTTCAACGACGAGAACCTGTACATGGCCGCGCGCGCGTGGGACTCGGATATGGAGATCGTCACCACCGAGATGCGTCGCGACAACCTCTGGAGCGGCAACGACATCGTCGGGTTCAGCTTCGACACCTTCCGCGATCGGCGCAACGCGCTGGTGTTCCACAGCAACTCGCTGGGCGCGCGACACGATGGCCAGTCGACCAACGAGAGCCAGTGGAACGGCAGTTTGAACCCCGTCTGGGCGGTGGCCACGGACCGCTTCGACGGCGGGTGGACGCTGGAAGCGGTCATCCCGTTCAAGTCGCTCCGCTACGGACCCGGCCGGCAGCAGACGTGGGGGCTCCAGGTGCTGCGGCCCAGCCGGTCGATCAACGAAGTCTCCTTCCTCACCGAACTGCCGCCCGCGCGGGGCCAGTCCGCGCTTCATATGCATTCACTCAGCGCGACGCTCGTCGGCATCGAAGCGCCGCCGAGTTCCCGGACAATCGAGTTGAAACCGTTCCTGACCTCGAGCGCCACGACCGACGTTCCCAGCGACATCGATGAGCTCTCGGCCGATGTCGGCCTCGACGCGAAGGTCGGCATTACCGACGGGCTCACCGCCGACTTCACGCTCAACACCGACTTCGCGCAGGTGGAGGCGGACGAGGAGCAGGTGAATCTCACGCGGTTCAGCCTCTTCTTTCCGGAGAAACGCGAGTTCTTCCTCGAGAACGCCGGCACGTTCTCGTTCGGTGGCGTACCGGTGAGCGGCGGCGGTGCGGGCGGCGGCGCCCCGATTCTCTTCTACAGCCGGCGCATCGGCCTCGAGGGTGGCCTGGAGGTGCCGCTCGTCGCCGGCGGGCGCGCGACCGGCCGCGTCGGACCGTTCAGTCTCGGCCTGATCAACATTCAGACCGACGAGGTGAAGGAGGCGGATATCGCCGCGACCAACTTCTCGGTCGTGCGACTCAGGCGCGACATCCTGCGTCGGAGCACCATCGGGATGATGGCGACGGCACGCTCGGTCGACAGCCGCGGCGGTGGCGCCAACTACGCGTACGGCCTGGACAGCACGTTCGGGTTCACCAACGACGTGACGATCAACACCTACTGGGCGCGTACCGAGACCGAGGGACTCTCGGACGACGACGTCAGCTACCGCGCCCAGTTCGACTACAACGCGGATCGCTACGGGGTCCAGCTCGAGCATCTCGCCGTGGGCGCCAACTTCAATCCCGAGGTCGGCTTCACCCGGCGGCGGGACATGCGGCGCAGCTTCGGGGAGCTCCGCTTCAGCCCGCGACCGGCGGGGATCGCCTCGATCCGGAAGTTCAGCTGGATCGCCTCGCTCAACTACATCGAGAACGGCGCGGGCATTCTCGAGACCCGGAGGCAGGTGGGCGCGTTCTCGACGGAGTTCATCAACGACGACACGACGACGGTGACCTATACCGGGAGCTACGAGTTCCTGCCCGAGCCGTTCGAGATCGTCCCGGGCATCATCCTGCCGGTGGGCGGCTACAGCTTCGACGACGTGCAGGTGTCGTATCAGATGGCGCAGCAGCGGCGGATCCGAGCCAACCTCTCCGCTAGCTACGGCACGTTCTACAGCGGGCACAAGATGACCCTCGGCGCGGCGGGGGGCGCGGTACGGCTGAGCAGCCACTTCTCGCTCGAGCCCAGCTACTCGCTCAATGTGGTGAACTTGGCCGAGGGGGACTTCACCACCCATCTACTCAGCACACGGGTCACCTACGCGATGACGGCCCGATCGTTCGTGAGCGCGCTGCTGCAGTACAACTCGACCGCTAACCGGTTCTCGACCAACGCGCGCCTGCGCTGGGAGTACCAGCCCGGGAGCGAGCTGTTCGTGGTCTACAACGAGCAGCGCGATACGCTGGGCGAGCGGTACCCGGATCTGGTGAACCGCGCCTTCATCGTCAAGGTCACGCGGCTGTTCCGCTTCTAGGTCCGATCTCCCCCGAGTCCCCTGGAATCAACCCAGAAACAGGAGCTTCGCCAGCTTCTCAGCGTCCACACGATCGTTCTTCCGCGTCGAGCGAAAGATCAGCCGAGGCTGACCGGGATGGGCAACTACCACCTGGCGCGCTACGCTCTGCAGCTGCTCGTACAGACAGCCGTGACCTGTTGACGCTTCGAAACAGATCGCAAACCGTCCTCGGATTTTCGCGAGCTCTTTGACGACATCCGACCATGGTCCTTTGACGATGCGAGTGAGGATCTTCCGTCCACGTGCATCCAGAACACAGAATGTCGATTGCCTGAAATGAGCGTCCAAGCCAACATAAAACATGAGAAGCCTCCTTCCGCGTCGAGCGCTATTCTCGATTTGCGTCGGAGGCTAATCGAGAGGGGGCTTGCTTCATAGTTTCAAGTTGGCACCAGAACCGGAACTGAGGGTAGGACGACCCCACAAGTCCTTGAATCGAATGGTGAGCCGCCCCGGAATCGAACCGGGAACCTACGGATTAAGAGTCCGTTGCTCTGCCAATTGAGCTAGCGGCCCACATCGGTGGGAACTACGAGTTGGCTGGTACGCCTGAGAGGATTCGAACCTCTGACCTTCTGCTCCGGAGGCAGACACTCTATCCAGCTGAGCTACAGGCGCCCGTGCCAGTACTTCCAGAGCCCGGAAGGATACCGCAGAAGGTGGCCGGCAATCAAGCTAATGGCGTGCTTCGACGAGCTCCGGCGCGTCGGGAACGGGAGCGTCCTCGGGCTCGTCGGCGAGGTGGACCATCCCGTCGAAAAGCCATCGGGCGTCGCCGTGGAGAACGCGCTGAGCGAGGCGATAGCCCTCGCGGTCGCTGTTGTCACCGACGGCTTGAAACGCCTGCTCAACGCGGCGGCGAGAGTCCTCGCAGAAATGCTCGACGAGCGACACGACCTCCTCGCGGTCTCTCCCTTCGGCGATGAGAGCCTGGGCGCGCGTGGCGGAGGCGGTCTGGGCAAACAGCTCGGTACCGATCTCGACGAATCTGGATAGGAGCATTTGCTCGCGCTCGAGCTTGGGGCCGAACTTCACCATCTGGTGGAATAGCCGGCGAGCAAGCTTCTTGCTCGTCTTCGATACGTAACGCGTGTGGCGGGCGAGCGCGGGGTCGAAGCGAGGGCTCCGACCGCCGGGAAACCACTGCCGCGGGTACCACTTGAGGTAGAACCAAAAGGCTTTCGCCGCAGCCGGGACTCTCTCGCTCAGAGGCAGACGAGAATCCATGACCTTACCGGCGGCTTGCAGGTGCGGGTCCATGGCTTCGCGGGCGATGAACAGCTGCATGATCTCGGTCGATCCCTCGAAGATGCGATTGATCCTCGCGTCACGGAGCGCGCGCTCGATCGGGCGCCGCTTCTCTCCTCGCGAGGCCTGGGACGACGCCGTCTCGTATCCGCGGCCACCGATGATCTGCATGGCCTCATCGACGTTCTTCCACGCGACTTCGGACGCATACATCTTGGTCATCGCTGCTTCGACACGGACGTCGGCGCTCTTGCGGTCGACGAGGGCGGAGGTCAAGTAGGTCATCGACTCGATGGCGAAGATGTTCGAGGCGATGCGAGCGATCTTGTCCGCGATGGCGCCGTGTTTCCCGATCGGAGCGCCCCATTGCTCGCGTTCGTTCGACCAGTCCACAGCCATGCGCAACGATCGCTTGCTGAGGCCCACACACATCGCCGGAAGCGTGATGCGGCCGGTGTTGAGCGTCGTGAGCGCGACCCGCAGGCCCTTGCCTTCGGCGGCGACGACGTTCTCCGCCGGCACCTTCACGTCCGTGAATCGAATGACGCCGTTGAAGAGAGCACGCAGTCCCATGAAACGGCAGCGGTGGGTGACTTCGACTCCGGGCGTATCGGTATCGACGATGAAAGCCGTCACGCGGTCGCGACCGCCGGGGGTTTCGCTCGGCGTCTTCGCCATGACGACGAGAAGGGCGGCCCTGGTTCCATTGGTGCACCAAAGCTTCTCGCCATTGAGGATGAAGTGTTTACCGTCCGCGGTTCGCACCGCCCGGGTCTCCATCCGCGCCGGGTCCGAGCCCACGCCGGTCTCGGTCAGGGCGAAGGCGGAGATCTCGCCCGCGGCGACGCGAGGCAGGAACCGGCTCTTCTGCTCTTCGGTGCCGAACAGAAGTAATGGTTGCGGCACGCCGATGGACTGGTGGGCGCTGAGCAAGGCCGAGATGCTTCCGCAATAGCTTCCGATGAGCACGGCCGCTCGCGTATAGACCTGCTGGGACAGGCCCAGTCCGCCGTACTCTCGCGGGATCTTGATGCCGAACGCTCCGAGCGCGCGAAGCCCGTCGATCACGCTCTCCGGGATCTCACCGTCGACGTCGATCTGGTCCGCGTCGACGTGCTCCCGTAGAAACGCTTCGAGCTTTTCGAGAAACGCCCGGCCTCGCTCGTCTCGGTCCTCCGCTCTTTCCGGGTAGGGTGCCACGAGTCCAAACGGCACGTCACCCATGAAGAGGGCTCCCGCGAACGTTTCGTAGCCGAGCCAGCCTTCGCGAGAAGACTCGGTGAGCTCGAGAGCGCGCTTCTTGCCCTCGGACATGCCAGTCGTGTCGATATGACTCATGATGCGTTCCCCCTGACGACGTAGCGCGTGATCATGTCGAGTACTTCGCTGCGGGAGTCTTCGAAGTCAATCGCTCTTTCGTCGAACACCCATTGCAGCATGACCCCGTCGATGGCAGCTTGTATGACCGAGGCGGCGGTTAGGACGGGCAGCGGACGAAACTCCCCACGGTCGATCCCGGCTTCCAGAATATGGGCGATGTAGTGTCGGGACGGTTCATACGCCTCGGCGTTGAAATGACCTCCGTCGGAGCTACCGCGCCGACCCCACAAGTCCACGAGCGCGACATAGTTATCGCGATGCGAGCTCATGAAGTCGAAATTGGCGTCCACGTAGGCGCGCAGCTGCTCGAGCGCGGACTCGTATTGGCCAACGCTTTTCTTAATGAATTCGGCAGGCTCTCGAAGCAGGCTACGAAGGATTTCTTCGATGAGCGCTTCTTTGCCGTCGAAATGATAGGAGATAACTCCTTTACTGATACCGGCTTTGCGCGCTATCTCCGCGAGAGAGGCTTGTGAGAACCCTTCTTTCGCGATCGTTTGGATGGCGGTCTCGACGATTTGTCGACGCCTCGCCTCCTCGATGAAGCTCGGCTTGCGCTGGCCGATCGGCTGAATATTTGACCGCATGGTCAAATTTTAACCCACAAAGCCAGCCTTTGCCAAACGGCGTCTGAAAAAATCTAGAGCGAGCGTGTCTTGCGGCCGACGAATTTGTCCATGGAAACGGTAATCCCCATTATTCGTGCGATCGCGTCGAACCAGGAAACCGGGAGCATCCGGAGGAGCGCAATGCTGTAAACCATCCCCGGCATGTACAAGCGTGGGCGATCTCGCTCTATCGCTCTTACGGTTTTTTGAACCACCCGCTCCTCTTTCAGGATCGGCAGAAGGAATGAAAAGCGCGTACGCACGCCTTCGAACATGCCGGTGTCGATGTAGTAGGGGCACACGACCGTCGTGCGGACGCCGGGCGCGCGTGTGCTGAGCTCCGCGCGGAGCGACTCGTCGAGACCCACCGCGGCGAACTTGCTCGCGCAGTAGTCGGTCAGCTTCGGAACGCCGATGAGCCCCGCGGCCGAGGCAATGGTCACGATGTGCCCTCGATCGCGCTCGATCATTCCCGGAAGGAACGCCTTGATCATCCAGAACAGCGATAACGTGTTGACTGCAAAGCCTTTCTCTATACGCTCATCGCTGATTTCCAGAACGCTCTGGCCACTGACGACGCCGGCATTGTTGATGAGCACATCGATCGCGCCGACGCTGTCGGCGGCCTCGTAGACGGCGGCTCGGTCCGAGACGTCGCACACAACGGACGACGCGCGACCGCCGCGGGCCGCGATCTCGGTGACGACCTCCTCCAAACCCCTTTGGTCGAGGTCCCACAACGACAAGGCTGCGCCTCGCGCGGCGATCTCCAGCGCCATCCGGCGACCGAGACCGCTCGCGGCACCAGTTACCAGCACGCGTGCACCGGAGAGCTCGGTCATGACAGCGGATTCTATCCTCTATACTCGATCCCATGGCGATCCGAGTGAAACGCGCTTATGAGACGTCGGGGCCTTCGGACGGCACGCGCTACCTCGTGGACCGCATTTGGCCCCGCGGCGTGAGCAAGAAGGCCGCGGCGATCGACGAGTGGCTCAAAGAGCTCGGGCCGAGCCATGAGCTCCGTAAGTGGTTCGGCCACGATCCGAATCGATGGAGCGAGTTCAAGAAGCGCTATTTTCGAGAGCTGGACGACCAGCAGACGCTGTGGACCCGGCTCGTCACGGAATCGAGAACTCACACCGTGACACTCGTTTACAGCGCTCGAGACGAAGATCACAACCAGGCGGTCGCGTTGAGGGAGTATCTGAGCTCGAAGACCGGGAAGTAATTTTTGAAACTTTCGCCGGGCCGGTGGGTAAGTCGAGGTATGACAGGGTTGGCTCGAATGGAGATCGAGGCGGTGCCGGAGCCGTCGGAGGCGCTGCTCGTCGCCCACCGGAGCGGCGAGCCGCACGCGTTTCGCGAGCTCGTCTCACGCTATCGAAGACCCGTCTACGGATATCTCGTGCGCTGCAGCGTGTCCGAGGCGGACAGAGACGACCTCTTCCAGGAAATCTTCATCAAGATCCACCAACGCGCGCACCAGTACGACGCATCGAGGCCGCTGCACCCGTGGCTGTTCACGGTGGTGGCCAACACGGTGCGAACCTATCAACGCAAAGAGCGGGTGCGACGCATCTTCGTGCGACCACCCGAAGAGCACGACTCCGAATCCATCGCGGACGGCGCTCCCGACGGGGAAGCGCTCTTCGCAGCGAAGGAGACGAAGAGCTGGCTCGAACGCGCTATCCGAGCGCTCCCGGTACCACAACGTGAGGCTTTGGTTCTCGCGACGATCGAGAAGCTGCCTCTTCAAGACATTGCGTCGGCGCTCGACATGCCGCTCTCCACCGTGAAGACCCACGTCAGAAGGGCACGGTTGCGGCTGATCGAGGCGTATGAACGACGAACGAGAGCTCGCCATGACTGACCTGACGATTTGCCAACGAACGCAAGACGCGATCGCCCTCGACGGCGATGTCCCACGCGACGACGCCCTCGCTGCCCATGTGGGCCGCTGCGATGCCTGCTCTTCATTCCTCGAGCGAGCGTTGCTAGTCGAAGGTGAGCTCGGCTCCCTCGACACGGCGGACGTCTCCGACGAGGTCGTCGAGCGGCTCCTCGCGCGGCCGGAGCTAAAGCGGCCGAGCCACCCCCCGCGCTCCATGCAGTGGGCGTTGGGTTTGGCGGCGGCAGCCGTCATCGGCTTCGTCGCACTCAACATCACCCTCTCGACGGACCTGAACCAGGCCCCGGCGGCGGCGAGGCCTGCTCCCGCGCCCGCGAAGGAGAAGCTCGAGCAGGAGGACTTGGACGCGCTACGCTCGCTCGGCTACGTGAGTGGAGACTCGGTAAGCGAGCCCTCTTTCGAAGAGTCCGAGCTCAGAGACGAGAAGAAAGCACGCGATCTTCAGAAGCAAGACGCCCCCAAAAGGCAAGGCAAAGATAGCGGCGTTGAAGGCGGTGAGGCCGGCGGGCGTGTGCAAGCGCTGACGGCGCCGATCGAAAAAGCGATCGTCCCGGCCGAGCCCGAGCCGATTGAAGCGGACGACCTCGAATCCTTCTCGAGCGTTGGTGAGGAGCTCAATCGGGCGAATAGCCCGGCGATCAACGAAGGCATCGCCGGAGGCATCGTCGGTGGGTTCACGGAAGGTGCGGCTTCGGACGGTCGGTACCGTCAAGACGCGGTTCCCGGAAAGCGTGTCGACGTCGAGCCGGAATATCCGGAGGCGGCCCGACGAGCGCGCGTTTCGGGCATCGTCACTCTGCGGGTCAACGTCGACTCCGACGGGAACGTCACCGACGCGATCGTCATCCAGTCCGTCCCGCTGCTCGACGACGCGGCTCGCGATGCCGTACTTCAGTGGAAGTATCAAGCGTCCGAGACAGTGTTACGGCAGTTCATCGTCGACGTTACCTTCGCGCTCGAAGACCAAGACGACAGCTCGGCCGGAGTGTTCTCGCGAGAGCGACGCCGTATCGACGGCCTCACGTTTCAAAGCCCGACGGGCTACTGGGCGAACACTTACCTCCCCGGAGATCCCAAAGCGCGCCTGCTCGAGACGCGTTTGGCACGGGCCGGCATCGCCGTGGCACCGCACGCACTCGCTCTACCGACCCGGCAACCCTTCGATGCCCCGTTCCGCGGTGCCCTTGGACTGTCCATCGGCGCCGACCGGCACGCGCTCGCCGGACCTTCTCGGGTTCTCGTGCAGATTGGCCTTCAAGGAACACCCGGCTACGGCCGTCGGCGACCACCGATGAATATCGGCATCGTGAGCGATGTGAACCGTGAAGATTCGGCAGCGGTTCGTGCCTTGCTCGAGGCGCTCCAAGACGCGAAGCAAGTAGGCGACCGCTTCCGTCTCATCGTGCCCGGCAGCAGCAATGTCATTGCGCCCGACGCGTTTCGTCACGGTCCGCTGAGCGTCGCTATCGACAACGCGCCGGAGACGGGAAGCCGGGTCGAAGCCCTCGCGCGCGCGCTCGAGCTCGTCCATGCGGACGACGATCCGGCGAAGCCCCTGGGCACCAGCCTGGTCCTCTTCGTCACCGGTAAGGAGCTAGGGGGCGAGCTTCCGCGACTCTCCGAGCTCGCACACCGCAGTGCGCTCGGCGGCGTGCCTGTGAGCGTCGTCGGCATCGGCGACCGCGTCGACGCTCGCGCGCTCGATCGCCTCGCACTCGACGGTCAGGGCCGCCGCTACGTCGTCGAGCGAACGAGCGAGGCCGGTGCCGTCGTCGAGCGAGAGCTTCAAGCCGCGGGCCGCGCCGTCGCGCGCGCGATCCGGCTTCGAATCAAGCTCGCTGAAGGGGTCCGTCTCGTGGACGTCATCGGCTCGCGGTCACTGAGTCAAACACAGACGAAACGCGTCCGCGACGCCGAGAAGAGCATCGACCTGCGTCTGGCCAAGAACCTCGGTATCGAGGCAGACCGTGGAGACGACGAAGACGGCATCCAGATCGTCATCCCGAGCTTCTACGCCGGCGACGCCCACGTCATCCTGCTCGACGTCGTCGCAGACCGGCCGGGCGCTGTCGCTTCGGTCACCGCGCGCTTCAAGGACTTGACGCTCCTGCGCAACACGACGACGAGCGCGACGTTGTCGCTTCCTCGAGGCGCCATGGACTCCGCCGTGAGTCCGCTTCAGCAGCACGTGGTCGCGAGCTACCTCGCGGCTCGAATCGCCGCGCAGCTCGATGTCTCCGGAGACCGCCTGTCGCGGAACGATCTGGCAGGTGCTATCGATGAGCTGCGCGGAGTGGTCGCGCTCCTCGACGCGTCGTCACTCCGCGATGACGTCCTCATCGCGCGGGACCGCCACATGGTCCAAAGCTACATCTCGATCCTGTCGTCATCGCCGGAGCCGCAACTGCTCCCGTACTTCGCCGACTCTTTGCGAATGGCGGCGATTCACAAGCGCTCGTCGATGTCGACGAGCTAGACCTTCCCCTAAAGACACGAGGTAGGACAATGACACGCACTTGGTTTGCCTTCATGCTCAGCGTCTTCGTCGCCGCGGCGGCTCTTGCTCAGGAGAGCCCCTCCGGACAGGTGCAGATCCCGCTCGATGTATACCAACAGCTCCTCGCCATGAGCCAAGCGGGGACCGACCCCAAAGCCCCCGTGAACGTCGCGGTCGGAAACGCGCGGGTCAATGTCGGGGTCGCGTTGAGTGGGCCGAGCGCAACGGCAACGGTCAACGCGACGCTGACCATCGAGGTCTTCGAAGATCGGTGGGTCCTCGTACCGGTCCTACCCGCGGGTAGCGCCGTCACCGGAGTGACGGTCGACGGGCAGCCGGCGCAGCTCATCGCGGCCCCGGGAGGGCTAGCCTTCAGCACGAACAAGAAGGGCACTTACACCATGGTGTTGTCCTACCGGGTCGACGCCAACGGATCCGAGGGCGGCTTCGTTCTGGGCATCCCCCTTCCCGAGGCGGCGTCCACGACGTTGACGGCATCGCTTCCCGGCGCGGGGCTCGACGTCGCCGTCATTCCGGCGGCTGGCGTCCGCACGAGCGCGACATCCGGCACGACACGGATCGAGGCCACACTGCCGACGACGAGAGGCGTCCAGCTCTCGTGGCGACGACCGATCGCGAACAATGCGTCCTTCAGCCGCGCGAGTTATAGCGGAACACTCCAGGGCAACGCCGTGCAGTGGAAGGGAGAGCTTCAAGTGGAGCTGTTTTCCGACGAGTCCGTCACGCTCGCATTGATCCCTCGACAAGTGACGCTCACGAACCTCCAGGTAGACGGAAACGACGCGCCGATCGTCGTCGATGGCAAGAACTTCGCGACCGTCGTCAGGGGTCGCGGCGTCCACCGCGTAAGTGCCTCGTTCGAGACACCGGTGCTCCGCTCGGAGGGTCCGCCGAGAGTCGAGGTCGCGGTTCCGAGAGTGCCCGTCTCACGGTTCGAGCTAACGCTTCCCGGCCAGAAAGAGCTCACGGCCGAGCCCGGCGCGCATGCGTCGAGCCGGGTTCGAGGAGGCAACACCACAGCCATCGTCAACGTGCCGTTGACGAACAAGGTAACTTTGAGCTGGTCGGAGTCCGTACCCGATGTCGTCCGCCGAGAGCTCAGGGCCAACGCGTCGATCTACCACATCATCCACGCGGAAGAAGGCGTACTGTTCTCTCGTGCGCGTGTCGTGTACGACGTCAGGCGAGGCGAGACCAGCCGAATCGTGGTGGCGTTGCCGGCCGGTGTCCAAGTCAATCAAGTCGTCAGTCCCAGCGGCGGCGTCGCGGACTGGCGAGTCATCAACACCGATGACGGCGACCGGCTCCAGGTCTTTTTGGACCGGCAGCTCGAAGGAGAGCTCGCCTTCGACGTTCTCTACGATCGATCACTCGACCCCGAGCAAGCCACGGCGCTGCCACTCGTGAGCGCCACAGGAGTCGGTCGCCAGCGCGGGATGGTCGCGCTCTTGTCGAGTCGTGAGCTCACGCTCGAGCCGGTCGACGAAGGGGAGGCGACGCGGGTCGGGGAGAACCAGCTCCCGAGTGATATTCGAGAGGCCATCGAGCTCACCGTCGCCCATACGTTCAAGTACTCGGAGCTACCGCCCGCAATGACGGTCTCGCCATCGCTTCCGGAGCGGGTCACCGCACGCTTCGATGCCGAGGTCGACTCACTACTTTCGCTAGGCGACGTGACGCTGACGGCGAGCGCGAGCATCTCCCTATTCGTGAAGTCCGGAAGCCTCGACGCTCTGAGACTGGTACTTCCCGACAACGCCAACCTCTTGAACTTGAGCGCGCCCTCGCTGCGCTCCCACCGCGCGAGCGAAGATGACGACCGGGTGATCGAGCTCGAGTTCACCCAAGAGATGGAAGGCAGCTTTCAGGTCGACCTGTCTTACGAAAGAATCCTGGGAGAGGACGAGAACGAGATCGACAACTCCACCGTGCGCGTAGAGGGCGCCGACGTCGAGCAGGGCATCGTCGCGGTCGAGGCGTCCAGCGCTGTCGAGGTAACGCCGGCACGCCTGGAAGCGCTGACCCCCATCGATGTGGGTGAGCTCCCAAGACAGCTCGTGCTCCAGACGACCAACCCGATTCTCCTCGCGTTCAAATACGCTCGCGCGGAGCCCGCACCGAGCCTCGTTCTTCGCGTCACGCGTCACCGCGTCGTAGACGTGCAGGAGGCGGCGATCGACTCCGCCACCTACAAGACACTCGTGACGAGGGATGGCCTATCGGTCACCAAAGCGAGCTTCGTCGTCCGGAACCAGCGCAAGCAGTTTCTGCGTATCGAGCTTCCCGACGAGTCGGAGATCTGGTCCGTGTTCGTCGATGGCAGAGCGGAGAAACCCGCGGTCGCGGATGACGAGAGCGGGTCGCTGCTCATCAAGATCATGAACCGTACGGAAGGGTTTCCCGTCGAGATCACCTACGCCCGGCGCATGCCGTCGATACGACTCGTCGGGGCCGTGCGAGCGACACTCCCGCGTCCGGACATCCTCGTGACCGATACCCGGTGGGACTTGTTTCTCCCGGACGGGCTCGACTACGGACGGAGCGCGACCAACATGGACGTCATCGAGAGCGACGGGAACGTGACGGGCGTCGAGATGAAAGAGGCGTTGGGACGCCTGGCGTCCGACACCACCTCACCGAACATCGCCGGCCCTCTTCACATATCCGTACCTCAGGCCGGGATCCGGTTCACGTTCTCGAAGCTCTACGCCAACCAGAGCGAGGTCCAGGCGTTCGCGCGCATCCCGTATTCGAGCGCGTCGGGATCGGCGGTGGGCCAGCTGTGGAGCTTCGTGGCGGCGGCGATGGTGTGGATCGGTGGGTTTCTACTGTGGACGAAGGACGAGAGATTGCCCCGACGAGGGCAAGTGGCTTTCATCGTGGCCGGGACGATCGCTCTTGCGGTCGCTTTCGGTGTTTACCACGTGAGCTCGACGCCGACGCTCCTCCTCTCGCTCGCCGTGGCGGGCTACTTGGCAGCACCTCGAATCAAGCAACTGATACGAGACGCACGCGTCTCGGACACGGCTCAGGAGAACGGGTAAGTGACGAGGTCTAGGACTATACTGGCGAGCTATGGAACCGATTCACGATCTCCTTCACAAACGCTACAGTCCGAGGGCCTTTGCCGAGACCGCCGTGCCGCGCGACACGGTGCGGTCCCTCTTGGAAGCCGCCCGCTGGGCACCTTCTTCTTACAACGAGCAGCCGTGGCGCTTCATCATCGCGACGAAGGACGACGCGGACGGCTACGAGCGCCTGCTCCGTTGCCTCGTGCCTGGAAACCAAGACTGGGCGAAGACGGCGCCGGTACTCATCCTCTCCGTCGCCCGCGCGACGTTCTCGCGGAACGACAAACCGAACCGGCATGCGCTCCACGATGTCGGGCTCGCGGTATCGCAGCTCATCATCGAGGCAAGCGCCCGGGGGCTGCAAGCACACCAGATGGCAGGCTTCGACGTCGTCAAGGCGAGAGAGACTTACGGCATTCCCGACGGGTTCGACCCTGTCGCGGTAATGGCGCTCGGCCACTCCGCCGAGGACACGCCGTCGTCTCGAAACCGCAAGCCGCAGGACGAGATCGCCTTCGCGGGCGCTTGGGGTCAGGCGTACTAGGACTCGTCCTACTTCGAATCGGACGAGCGGCGACGCTTCGCGAGCAAAGCCAACCCGCCGACCAATAGGGTCAGCGTGCCGGGCTCCGGAATACCGGGGCCTGGCCCGCCGGGACCAGGTCCACCAGGGCCGGGGCCGCCGGGGCCGGGGCCTTGCCGGATTTCGCCATCGTGCGAGAACGGCGCGAAATCATCGACGTCGATATCGCCATTCGTTTTGACGTCGGAGCTGTAGAGGTCGAAGTGCATGTTGAACTCGCTGTCGAGATCCGCAACGTTCACCTCGAACTCGGCGTAGTACGCACCGCTGCCGGAGGGGTCGTAGCCACCCGGGTTATCTTGAGAGTTGTAACGGGCCGTCGTGTTGTTCGGATCGAACTGGAATTCGTGCTCGTAGAAGTAGGTCGGGAATATGCCGTGATTCGCCAGGTCGCCCGGATCGTGAAACCCTTCCAACGCGTCGAGCGGCGGGGTTCCGTAAATCATGTCATCGGTCACGTCGAGCGTCGTTCCCTCGAAATCGAACGAGCCGTAGTCTCCGGCACTAGCCGGCTCCGGCGACAGCGCCGAAGAGATGTAATAGGTGTCCGCCAGCAGCGCCGCGTGGTTGCTCGCATTGTTGGGCGTCGGCGTCAATATCGCGAGGACCGTTACGACGCCGGTCGTGTTGTTGGTAATGATCGTCTCGGTGATCGGGTCATAGAACCCGCCGACGATATCGACCTGAAGTGTCGGAATCGCGAGCGCCGTATGCGCCGCCAGGATGAGGAATAGTGCCGTGATGAATGTCTTTCGCATCGTCTCTCTCGCCATTATCAGGGTATCGTACAGCTTGGATAGGTGCACGTTCGGTGCCAAGTCCGCGAATTGAGTAACCGACTGAAGTCAAACGATTTATGTGATGAACGCGATACGGCCGCGGAAGCGGTTGTAACGTAATCCGACGTTCCGCGCTTGCGTCGGTCGAGGACGGCTCGCGGTATCAACAAGTTACGCTGATTTCAAGATTTGTAAGGAAAACCGACGATCTCGATTGAAATCTAGCGACGCTTGACCTCGAAAATCTTCGCCCCACCGTCGGGATCGTCGACCGTTGGTCTCTCCTCGAGCTCGAAACGCCTCGAGAATGCGTTCAGAACATCTTCGTCTTTGACGCGCTCGAAATCGTAGTCGTATCGGTCTCGCTCGTCGTCGCCGCCTACGGCTTTCACGACGATGCTCCCGAGATTGGTCAAGCCGTCGATACAGCGCGGCGTACCTTCCGGACTGACACCACACCGTCTTACCGACACCGGAAAGGTGACGACGTTTCGATAGCGGTTCGAGATCCGGACGGACAGAGTGTACATCCCGGCCTTCGTCGTCTCGTAGCGCGGCCGCAGCTTGATGAAGAAGAAATACTTCGAGGAGAAGCCGCTGATCGTCTCGAGAGTCAACCGCTGGGCTTCGTCCGGAGGGAACTGAACGTTCCCCTTCAAGAAGAAGCTACGCTCGGGGTTGTCGATCGAGATCGCACCCATATCGATCGCCCCGATCAGCAAGGACTCATGCTCGGCGATTGTCGCCGACGGCCCGATCGCGGTTTGCCCCATGGTGTGGGGAGCGTTGGCGAAAAAGACAACGGCACAAGCGAACAGACAACGCCTAATCCTAGTGCGACGCAAGATCCTCATCCTATGTGACATCGAGCGCTACCGTTCACGCCTCGAGATTCTGAGGTACTTCGAGCCAAGGGTGTCGCCATCCGGAGTGTAGTGCTCCAAGTTGTAACGGCGCTCGAACGCCGCGCGTAGGTCGGGGTCATCGGCCGTGGCGGTGAAGGAGTACTCCCATCCGGGGCCGTCTTCGGTCTCCGTGCGTTGCGCGTTGAGCGTGAACAGGCCGACGCTCGTGATGCCTCCCGTGCAGTGACGCATCTTCGCGTTGCCTTCGCAAACTCTGCTAATGAGTGGAAACGTCGTGATGTACATCATCCGGTTGTCCGGTCTCTCGAACCTCAACGTGAGCGTATGCGATGCTTGCGCCGCATCCCAGCTATCGACCTTGACGAAAAAGAACCACTTGTTGCGGAATCCCGGAACTTGCTCGAGCTGCACGTTCTCGTTCTCGAACGGCCAGTAACGGAGATGGTGCTTGAGTAGAAAAAACCTCTTGTCCGCCCCGTCTACCGGCACCAGCGTGAAATCGACCGCGCCGACGAGTAGGGTCTCGCCGTGCTCGATGGTGGTCGGTGGCGCCATCGGCCTTTGAGCGAAGGCGTCGGTGCCGACGGGAGCTCCGCACATGACAGCGATGCAGGCGATCCAGATCCGCGCGCGAATCGTGTTTGGTCTCATGGGAGATCGGTACTCCGTCAAGATGTTCTTTCGAGGGAGGGGCTTCATCGAGAGTAGCAGCTTTTGGAGTGCGTCGCCAGACCGAGCGGTCGAGAGAACGTGCCCCAAAAACGAAAGGAGCTGACGCTCTCGCGTCAGCTCCCGTCGAGAAGTTCGGTAAGGGTTTTTCTAGCGCAACGTCTTGCGACGACGCGTGAATCCGACCGCGGCGAGACCCAAAGCGAACAGGGTCGTCGTTGCGGGCTCGGGCATGCCGGTCGTCGTCGTGAAGTTATCAAGAGTGAACAAGAAGTCCGACGGGCCGTCGAACTTGTACTTGTCACCTTGGCCGGAGTCTGCCTCGAGCCAGCCAGCGGCCGCCAGACCGTCGGCGCCGCGCCAGCCGTCCTGGATGAAGAATTGCTTCGGGCCACCGGTAGGCGCCTCATCCCAGACGAGGGGTCCGTCATAGCTGTCCGAGCCGCTGTCGTGCGTGAGAGTCATGTCGACGAAGTCGAAATAGATGCGGTCGACGTCTTCACTGTAGCTCGCTGAAGCGGCCGCGCCGCCACCGGAATAGGGCGTGTTCGAGTTGTCGAGCAGATCCTGAAACGCGTCCTCGTAGAGGCCGCTGGTACCGTCGGCCACGTTCGAGCCCCACCAAGGGTCGCCCCCGGCGCCGTTGCCGTCCGTCAGGTTGTCCGTGTTGCACGGACTGCAGTTGCCCATCTCGAAAGTCGCGCTGATCGTGTACAGCCCGCCGTTACCGTTCTCCGAGACTCCGTCCGTCGCCACGTGCTGCACGGTGCCGGACATCGTCGCCTGGTGCGTGTCCGTCATGACGTCGTAGCTCATGAAGACGCCACCACCGGCCACGGAGAACGTGCACTTGTCGCACCACTCCGAGCTGAGGATCATCATGTATTCCCCGCCGGGGTTCTGGAAGTTGCCGTCCGGGTGATTCAAGACTTCCCACGTGACTGGGTTGGCGGTCGAAAAACTTGCGGCAGCCATGAAAACGGCCGCGAACGCGATGATTTTGATTCCCTGTAGTCGATTCATTGGTCCCCCACCACAAAAACTCTTGTCAGTCCCCGTACTCATGCACATTCCCTGCCAAACGACAGAGATGGATTCGAACAGCGCGAAATAGCACACTATTAATGACTTAGGCTCGTTCATCGCACGAGCGCGGTCACCGGGACGCCTTCTGACGCTTCCGAGTTGTCAGCAAACTCGACGGTCGACCGGACATCGCATGGAGACTTGCACGTAAGTAGCTATGTATCAATGACTTGTGGCAGGGCTCACGAAAAGGAGCAAGTGTAAGAGGTTCCGACGTTCTAAAACGAAACAAAGGAGCTTTCGAGTGTCAGATCGGCACACGTTCGGCGTTGCAGATAGCAATCCTTCATTTGTTCGGTATACTGAAAGTAGGCCGATTCGATGGTTTGGGGACCGTCGAGTCCATCAGGCGGTCGATTGGGGGGAGTACTACATTGTCCAGCACGGGTCTCAGCGTGTCGAAGTCCAGCGCGTCCACCCGCTCGCGAACGGTGCTGGGCGAGACCGCCGAGATGTGGCGCTACGCTACCAAGGCGGGAATCGCCGCTGAGCTCAAGACGCTCCACCATCCGCGCCCGGCGCGCTTCCTCGCAGCGGCCATCCTGGACTGGGGCCTCATCATTCTCTCCACCGGCGCGGTGCTGCAATGGGGCTGGATCGCCTCACCCCTGGCGATATTCGTGATCGGAAACCGCCAGCGAGCGCTCGGGAATCTTCTTCACGACGCCTCTCACTGGAGCATGGATGTCCACCGCAAGCGCGCGGCCGGGATCGCCAACGTTCTTTTCTGCTGGCCCTTGTCCGTGTCGATGCCCGTCTACCGTCGTGAGCACAACCAGCACCATCGCTTCCTCGGCAACCCGGCATACGATCCCGATTTCATTCAAGACGAGGGCGATCTGCGACGGGGACCGCTCGCGGTGTGGTGGGGACAGGTTCGTTCGTGGCCACTGTTCCGGGAAGCGGTGTTCGGAAACTTCGGCCGCATGAAGCGAAGCGCCCAGCTAGGAGTCGCCGCGTGGTGGATCGTCGTGTTGGGCCTTGTCGCCCGCTTCGGCGGCGTTTACGCCGCTCTCGTTTTCGGGGCTCTCTGGCTCGTTTCCAAAGCAACCGTCTTTCACGGGATCACCGCGTTTCGCGAAATCTCCGATCATGTTGGGCTGACGCCGGGAAGCCTCGTTGGCTTCAGCCGCAATCATCCGTTCCAGGGTTGGCTCGGACCGGTCTTTCATCCGCACAACAACGGCTACCACCTGCTCCACCACTTGACGCCGGGCATTCCGTTTCACGCGATCCCGCGCGCGCACGAGCTACTCGAGAGCTGGCCGCCTTACGCCGCCGGCGAGCAGTGCCGTTCCTACTTCTCCGGCCGAAACAGCGCCGTCGCCTCGTGGGTAGAGCGATGGAGCTAGCCCCGGGACTCCTCGACCATCGCGGCCAGTAGCTCGACGGAGTCGAAACGCTGGGGATCGAACTCGATCTCACCGAAGTCCACGTCGAACGTCGATTCCAGAAACGTCACCAGCTTCACGACCGCGAGAGAGTCGAGACGCGCGCTCTCGATGAGCGAGTCTTCGTCATCGAACGCCTGGAGGTCCCCGCGGTCCGCGAGCATCTCCACCACATAGGCTCGAATCTTCAGCCGATCGCTCGTATCCATGGCTCGATGCCCACGACCTGGGAGAGAAACCCGAAATGTTGGTCCAAGTCCACCAGAACGCGTGTGCTATCAAAGAATGACAGGAACCCGTAGAAAATCGCAACCCATAGGGAAGGGAAAAACTGGCGGCGCCACCACCCCGCGCTCGGGTCGATGCGGTGTCCGCGCAGCTGGGAGATGACGATCCCCGCGACGAGAACGACACAGTAGAACACGTAGGTCTCCATCCCGAGGGCTGTCTCCCATGGACCCCGCGCGACGAGCGTCTTCTCCTCCTGCAGGAAATGGAAGAAGAAGTTGCCGACGCCCGCAGCCATGAAGGTCGCGAAGGCCATCCGAAGGCGCGGATAGCTCTTGAACCACCTCAGATAGGTTGGATAGAAGTAGATGTGAACCATCAGCTCCTTGAAGTAGAAGAAGTAGCGATTCCAGAACTCGGCGATCGATCGTGAGCTCAGCGGTCGATAAGTGTTGCGCAGCATCCCAAAGCCGGCGAGCCTGGCGGTCGCGATGAACGCGTGTCCCATGACCGCCATCGAGAGAAGCTGATCGGGAAAGTTGAAGACGAGGCTCGCGAAAGACAGCGCGGGGGCTTGGCCGCTGTCGAGAAACTCGCGAAAGGCGCCGTTCAACGGCGGCACCCCGAGGCCGACATAGATGACGCGTTGCAGTCCCCACTGCAGCGTCCGCAACAAGAAGGCCCAGACGAGAAGCTTGAGACCTTTGAGCTGTGTACGAGCCAAGGCGTCGGTGTCCTTCGCTTCGACGTTCAGCCAATCGAGCGCCCCCTTGCCGAACGGCACCATCGTATGGGGGGCGAAGAACGGATGAAACGTCGCGAAGTGGGCGACGAGTGAGGGCGGATTCTTCCGACTCTGCCCGACCAGCGCATAAGCCAAGTACCAGAAGTAAGCGGTGAGCGTGAGGGTGACACTCCACAACAGGGCCTGCGGCATTCCGGTCAGGATGTGCGAAGACGCAAAGCCGATGAGCCCGAGGCAAACGGCGTGCTGCAGAAGAACCACGCGTTTTCCGATGGCGTGAGACCGAAACCGTCTCGCAAGGATGAGCGCCAAAAACGCCACCGGAGCGCAAAGAAGCCACGTGCTTCCTCGCAGGATCTCGTTGCTCACCCGATCCCCGAGACCGGCCTGAATCAAGATCGCCTCGTCGAGCTCTCCGTATCCGTACCAGTAGGGCTCGCGCAGCAGCAGCGCGACCGCAGCGGCGAGCGCCACCTTCATCCGGTGACGACCCGCCATCGCGACGAGCGCGGCGGAGACGGTCATCTGGAGCGAGAGGTTGACGAGCGTCTTCAAGACGAGCGCGAATACGGCCAGAAGCAGGAGCTTCCCCCAGACCGTCTGCACGACGGCGACGGCGCGGGGGTAGGTCTCGATCGGCGGCAGGCGCCACGTTCGTGGTTTCATCGGTCCTCGGGTGGGTCCACTTCGAGCAGGCTGATGAGGGCCTGCCGATCGATCTTACCGTTGGCGCCCACCGGCAGTGTCGTGAGCACATGGATGGCGGAGGGAACCATGTGAGCGGGGAGGCGTTCGCGAAGTCCCGCTCGCAAGTCGGATTCGGACATTGCGCTCGGCGCCAAGAAGGCAATGATCGCTCGAGCGACGCCGTCCTCGAAAGGCCAGGCGACGACGGCAACTTGCTCGGCGCCGGAGATCGAGCGCAGATGCGCTTCGATGTCCTCGAGCTCCACTCGATGCCCATGAAATTTGATCTGATGATCCAATCGCCCCATGTGGTGGTACAGCCCCGAGAGATCACGTAGCGCACGATCCCCGGTCAAGTACCAGCGCTTGCCCTCGATCCAGGGGAACCGCTCCGCGGTGAGCGCGGGCTCGTCGAGATAGCCTTTCGTCAGCTGGAGGCCCGCGATCGCGAGCTCACCCACTTCCTCCGCATCAAGGAATCGTCTGTCCGGCCCGAGTACGGCGAGCTCCGAACCGGGATGTGGCGTCCCGATCGCGAGCGTGCCGCGGCCGGGCGTGACCACAGGCTCGGCACCGGGCGCGACAGTTTGGCCGACGCAGTCCACGGTCGCTTCGGTCGGACCGTAGAGGTTATCGATAACGCTGTTCGGGGCCGCCGCCTGCCAAGCTCTCACGGATTCGAGGGGCAGCGGCTCTCCGCCGAACGAGGTGTAGCGAAGCCCGGGCAACGAGCCCGGCCGAAGCGATCGCGTCGCGCGCATCCACGCGATGGCCGCCGGGGCGCTTCCCCAGATCGTGAGCTCGCTATCGCGGATGAACCGCGCGGGCGACACCTTGCTGATGGCGGGGACGACGTGAAGAGACGCGCCGGCTTCGAGCGGCACGAGGATCTCTCCAATGGACGGATCGAAGCTCAGCTCCGTGAACTGGGACGCGCGATCGGCGGGCGTCATTTCCTTTCTCGAAGCGAGGGCGTCCACGTAGGCACGCAGCGAGCCCGTCGTGGCCATGACGCCCTTGGGTACACCCGTCGTGCCCGACGTGAAGATGATGTAAGCGAGCGCCTCGCTCGTGACCTTCGCCGGCTCGTCGAGCGTCGCCGACGCTTCTCCCGTATCGATCGTCTCGGGCCGCAAGACATGCTCTGCCGCATCCGATAGCGCCGGCGTCAATGCCTCCTGCCCACGCGCGTCGGCTATCACCGTTCGTACCCCGCATCGATCCATCACGGTTCGAAGCCGATCCTCCGGCCACCCGACGCCGAGCGGCACGTAGGCAGCGCCGGACCACGCCGTGGCGAGCACCGCTTCGATCGCGATGAGACTCCGCGAGCCAAGAATCGCGACGAGAGACCCATGCTCGATACCGCGGTCGCGGAGTACCCCTGCGAGCCGCGCGACCCGAAACGCGAGCTCGCCATAGGTCAACGAGACGCCGTCCGCGGTCAGCGCGAGGTGGTCCGGTGTGCGCTTGCTCTGCTCGAAGAACGGTTGCGCGTAGTTCCGGTTCATGGATGGTTGGCCGAAGCCGCGCTCGCAGCACCGTCGCTCGAGAACGGTGCGGTCGCAGACAAAGGAGGAGCCGGTGTGATCAAGCTTACGATCCAGAAGAGGGTCGCGGACGCGATGAGACCGGGGAGCACGGGATCGATCCCGGGATCCCCCCAAGCCTCCCACGCGAAGCAGACCGTAAGCCCGGACACCATGGCAGCGACCGCCCCCTCTTTGGTCGCTCGCATCCAGTAGACGCCGACGACGACCGGCACGAAAAAGCTCGACGCCATCAACGCCGTGAACAAGAGCACGATGAACTGAACGAGCTCTCCTTCTCCCACGCCGCTCAGGATGAGCACGACGGGAACCGTACCGACGACGAGGATCCCCATGCGACCGATCCAAAGCCGCCTGCGGGGCGTCGCCTCGGGTCGAAGCGTGCCGTAGACGTCGTGAGCGAGAGCCGAGCCGGCGACGAGCATGAGCGAGTCCACCGTCGACATGATCGCGGCCGCGATAGCGGCGAGCAGCACGGAGCCTAGAACCGGCGGCAGTACCGCGCGCGCGACCATCGGCATCGCGAGGTCTCCGCTCGGGAGCGCCGGAAACAAGACGATACTCGCGAGCGCGATGACGAAGATCAACAGGTTCAGACCCGTTGCAACAATCATCGCGAGCAGCACGCCGCGCCGGATGGCACGCATATCCTTCATGGCGTACAGGCGCACCAATTTCTCCGGGGTCGCGATGGTTCCAAGCGTAAACGCGATGCCCATGGTAAAGAGTAACGCCGGAGGGAAGCTCTCCCACGTAAACGTCTCGGGCTTTACTGCCGTGACCGTCGCGAAGAGAGGCTCGATTCCGCCGACTTGGCGGATCGCGAGCGGCGTTGCCGCCAGGACACCCACGATCATCACGATGAGCTGGATGAAGTCCGTGTACACGACCGCGAGCATGCCGCCGATGGCAGTGTAGGCGATGAGGACGACCGTAAAGCCGACCATGGCCCACTCTCGCGGGACGCCGAATACGATGTTCCCGATGATCCCTCCGGCAATGACCTGGGCCTGGACGTAGACCACGGTCGCCACCAGGATGATAACGGCGGCGAGCCGTCGCACCCCCGTGCTGTAGTAACGCTCTTCCATGAACGCCGGCAGCGTGAGCTTCTTCGCGCGGGTGAATCGCGGCGCGAGCACCGCGGCCATGAACCAGTACGCGGCGGGTATCGAGAGCACGATCCACGCGAAGGACCAGCCCGACGTGTAGATGACGCCGATGGTGCCGACGAACGTGCCGGCGCTCGCATGGGTCGCGCCCATCGTCGCACCGCCGAGGAGCCAGCCGAGCTTCCCGCCCGCGATCCAGTAATCCGTCTCATCGCGAGTGAGCCTGAGGCAGTACCAACCGATGGCGAAGATGATGACGAAGTAGAGGACGAACAACCCGACCTGAATGGACACGATCAGTCTCGCTCCACCCAGAACATCCACACAACGTAGGCCGCAATCGTGGCCGCGAAGACGGCGAACAGACCCCAGAAGACGAAGCCGACCTCGAGGATAGCGGTCATCGTCGCCGCACCAAGAACACGCCGATCGCGAGAAAGAACAGCACCGCTGCAACGTCGAGCGCTGCCTCGAAGCTCAACAACGGCGCGTCGTCCACAATCATGAGCGAAACGAACGCGGGCAAGACCGGCAGCTCGAAGTGATACACGCCGTTCGACATGACCGCTCCGGTAGGAAAGCTTCCGGCCAGGTGAGCCCCGAAGGGAAGCTCGACCGACGCGCGAAACATTCCCGCGCGAGCTTCGAGCCCTTCGACCAGCGGGACCACGACCGGGATCGTCGTCCCCGTCACCTCGTAGCGCAGACGCAACGTAGCGGCGCTCGCTGGGACCTCGAGCTCCGCTTCGAGCTGGGGCGCGCGCGAGCGGTCGAGCGCGACCACGGAGCCGTTCGCCTCGAGCCAGTGGAGCCTCCCACCCTTGGCTTCGAGCACTCGGAGCGGGATGACCGCGGCATCCGGCGGGAGCTCGAGCTGATAGGTCAGCTCGACGATGTAAGAGCGTTCGAGCGAAACAGCGGCGTCCAGCTCTCCGGATAGAGCCCCCGATAGAACCGCCCACAGTAGCAGCACCGTGCTACTCCCAAACCTCCCTCAGTAGCCGCAGCGCGTTTCCCCCCACGACGCTCGCGATCGCGTCGTCGGAATAGCCGTGGCCCACGAGCCAGCGCACGATGTTGACGGACGCTTCGGTCGGGTTCTCGACACCCTCGACATAGTCGACTCTTTCGTAGTCGGTTTGATTCGCTTCCTTGATCGACAAGCTCGACTTGTAGACGCCGTGGAGCCCGACGTGGTCGCCGTAAAGCGTATCGGGGCCGAAAGCGACGTGGTCGAGGCCGACGAGATCCTTGACGTACTCGAAGTGCTCCATATACGCATCGAGGTTATGGCGAGTGTTGTTGGCCGTGATCGTCGTATGGGGCGCCGCTTCGATCCCGATGACACCGCCCTTGTCGGCGCAAGCCTTCATCACGTCGTCTGGCGCCATGCGGTTCGTGTCCCACAAAGCGCGCGCGCCGATATGGGTAAGCGCAATCGGTTTGTCGCTCGCCTCGATGACGTCGAGCGTCGTCTTGTCCCCGCAATGCGAGCAATCCACGAGCATGCCCACCTTGTTCATACGCTCGACGACGCGGCTACCGAACGACGTCAGCCCACCATCGGTCGTTTCTTTGAGGCCGGAGCCGAGCCCGTTGGACTCGCTATAGGTAATGCCCATGGCGCGCACGCCGAAGCCGTACAGGATCTCGATTCTCTCGAGCTCGTTCTCTATCGGCGCCGCTCCTTCGATCGAGGCGACGAGAGCGATGCGGCCTTGCTCGTGGGCACGGACGATATCGTCGACCCCTCGGCACAAGAAGACGAAGTCCTGGTGGTCGAGATCGCACAGACGAATCCCGAGGTCGTGAAGGATCTCGCTCCATTTCCAACCACGCTTCGAGTGGATCTGACAGATGCCGTCCATGAAGTTCTCGAAGATGCAGTCCCAGTGGGACTGGGCGAGTCCTTCGAACGCCGTGGTCTGTCGGCCTTCCCGCACATAGGCTTTCGTTTCCGTTATCGGCTCCGGAAAGCAGCCGAGGTGATCGTGGAGCGAGATCATCAGCGTTTCTTCGAGCAAACGCTGCGCGCGCGTGTCATCCTCAGGAGGGAGCGGATGCTCGAAAGCGGGGACCCGATCGATTTGCGGCGCGAGCGGGAAAGCGGTGTAGTCCGTGTCCGCTTCGAGATAGTCGAACGAGCGGTAGCCGCGATAGGTCTCTTGGTGCTTGTTCATAGAGTCTCGTCTCCGTCGTCGCTTATCGTCGTGGCGGCCATTTGCTCGATGAAGTTGGCGATGCTCGAATGGTCCTTATCGCCTCCTCCCTGATTGACGAGAGCACCCACCATTTGCTGGATGAGCGCGGTCACGGGTAACGGCACGTCGAGCTCCTTTCCGGTCAGCAACGCGTTCGCGAGGTCTTTTTGATGGAGGCGGATCCGAAAGCCCGGATCGAAATTCCCATCAATCATCATCGGCGCTTTCGCGTTGAGCACGTTGCTGCCTGCGAGCCCGCCCCGGATCGCTTCGAAAACGGTGTTCGGGTCGAGCCCCGCTTTTCGAGCGAGAACGAGCGCCTCCGACACGGCTTCGATATTGGCGGCGACGATGATCTGGTTCGCGAGCTTCGTCGTGTTACCGGCACCATAACCGCCGCACAAGACGTAGCTCTTGCCAACGGCTGCGAATATCGACTCGCAGCGCTCGAAGACGTCACGCTTGCCGCCCACCATGATGGCGAGCGCGCCCGCGACGGCGCCCGGCTCTCCTCCGCTTACCGGAGCGTCTAGAGCTTCGATCCCTTTCGCCTCACAAGCGGCCGCGACTTTTTGAGATACCGCAGGTGCTATCGAGCTCATGTCGATCACGACCGCACCTTCGCGAGCGCCATCGAGAACGCCGCCTCTCCCGCCCGCGCCAAGAATGACGCTTTCGGAGTCCGGTGAATCGGGAAGCATCGTCACGATCGCGTCGACGTCGCTCGCGCAGTCCTTCGTCGACTCCGCGGCGGTCGCTCCCGCGGATACGAGCTCGTCGACCGGAGCCCGCGACCGGCTATGCACCTTGAGCTCGAACCCGGCTTTCAAGAGGTTACGCGCCATCGGTTTACCCATGATTCCGAGGCCGATGAAGCCTAGCTTGTGGATCTCTGTCACTATCGTTCTCCTTGTCGTTCGCGAGACGGATTATAAGGGCGGGGTCCCATCCCTCGAAAACGCTATACTTCCTCGAGTCACGTCATCGCGACCTTCCTTCTCACAAAGAGCCAAGTGCTTCTCTTCCGCGTCGGTTTCACCCTCATCGCGTTCCTGCTCGCGTCGGGAACGATTCTCGGGCAGACCCAGCAAGAGCCCGAGCCGGAAGAAGAAGAAGAAGAAGAAAAGCCAAAATTCGCCCGCATCTATTGGGATGAAGGCGTCCGGATCGAGGGAACGCAAAAGAACTTCACGGTATTCATCGGCGGGATGGCCCAGAACGACTCCGCGGCATTCAGCGTCCAGGACGACTCCGAGGGCGAGCTCGGCCGCCTCGAGAACGGCGTCGAGTGGCGCCGGGCGCGCGTCTTCGCGGAAGGCGTCTTCGCCCGGTACTTCGACTACAAGTTCATGTACGACGTGGCCTCCAACAACCCTCCCCGACTGAAGGATGCTTTCGTCACGTTCCGGTTTCCATTCGCACCGGTTCGGGTACAAGGGGGTCGCTTCCGGACTCGGTTGAGCCTCGAAGGCGGCACGTCGGCCCAGGACACGACATTCATGGAGCGTGGCCTTCTCAGTGCTTTCGTGCCCGTCCGTAATTCGGGCTTTCAGTTTCTCGGAGATCGACAAGAGCTCGAAAGTAGCCTGTGGTGGTCGGTCGGGCTCGTCCAGAACGAGACGCAGTTCGATATCCGAGCGAAGGAGAGCTTCGGGTTCTCGGGCCGTCTCGCCTACGCGTTCCGCAAGCAGGAGACCCTCGACGTCGTGCACCTCGGTGCCAGCATCTTGTCACGGCCCGTCCAGGACAGCATTCGGTTTCTCGAGAGGCCGGAGTCACACATCGCGAAAGAGTTCGTCGATACCGGGGATATCGCGGCAGAGGCGTCCAACACGATGATCCTCGAGGCAGCCATGGTGAGGGGCTCGTTCTCGGTGCAGAGCGAGTACGGCGGAACCTTCGTCAACGCCTCGGAAGGGCAGAACCCGTCCTTCCACAGCTTCTACGTGTATGGAAGCTACTTTCTCACCGGCGAGAGCCGTCGCTACGACTCGGAGAGAGCGGCTTTCGGCACCGTGCTACCGCGAAAGCCTTTTACTGATTTTCAGGACAGCGTAGGCGCCGTCGAGGTCGCGTTCCGCTACTCGCATCTGGACCTGAACGACAAATCCGTCGAAGGAGGCGTGCTCAACGATTTCACTCTGGCGTTGAACTGGTACGCGAACGACCATGCGAGGGTGATGGTGAACGCCATCCGGGCGAAGCGCGAGGGAGTGGAGGGCGTCTGGATCGGACAGGTGCGGCTGCAATGGGCTTACTAAGGATGGGTCGGCCGAACGTGGTGTTTTCCCCATAGCGGATCGGCCAGCGGACGAGAAACCCCGCGCCGGCCGCAGGCTGTCTCCAATACCCGCCGTCGAGAATCCATCGCTGCAGGATTTGGATCGCACTCAACAGTTGCATAAAACGCACTATAAAAACGACTTATACGCCGCCATTCAGCATTAAACCCTACCGTGTGAAAAAGCTCCCGGCATCCACGAAATGGTGGCCGGAGTGGCACATGCCTTGCTTCTTCAGGCCCTGATGGCATTGAACCTCGCTCTTCTGGCCGCGCTCGTGGTCCTGTGTGCCTGGGCCGCACGGGCGTGGCGGGACACGAAACGCGCTCGCGCCACGGTCGCCGAGCTTCGCGACGAGCTCGAATCGAGGAGCGAGTCCGCCGTCGTCGCGCGCGAGCGAGACTTTCTGCTCCGTTTCGCGAGAGAGTTCCCCCAACTGACGAGGGAGCTTCATAGCGAGGTCGATACCCGCCGCATTCCCGCGGAGCTCGGCAAGCTCCTCGTCTCCGCCTTCCAACCGTGGCAGGCGGTCGTCTTGATGCGCCGCTCCAACGTGACGAGCGATCCCACTCGGGAGCGTTCCTTGGTCGTCGCCGCCGTCGCGCGACCGGATGCCGATGTCGAGCTCGGCGTCGAGCTTCCTTTCGCCGATGGAGAGCTGGGGTTCGCGGCGGAGACGCAGCGCATCATGGATCGAGGGGACTTCGAGAAGCTCTCCACACGCGGCGACCTGGATGCCGGCGCGTCGACGCAGCTAGGAACGAAGTTCGACCTGGTCGCGCCGATGGTATTCCAGGGCGAGACGCTTGGCGTCCTCGCCATCGCGCGTCCTTACCTCTGCTCCGAGAGCTCGAAGGCCGTATTAGGGCTCGTCGCCCACATTGGCGCGATGGCGGTGCATCATTCCAGAGTCTACGGAAAAATGCGGGTCTCGGCGGAGGTCGATGGCCTGACCGGCCTTTACAACAAGACGTATGTCTACGAAGCGCTCACCAAGAAGATTCAAGAGTGCGACGCCAAGGGCTCGAAGCTCTCCATCCTCCTGCTCGATATCGACAACTTCAAGCATTACAACGATCGCAATGGACATGATGCCGGCGACCGTCTCCTGTGTGAGTTCGCGCAGGTGTTCTCGAACAACACGCGTCGAAGCTGCACGCTCGGCCGCTACGGCGGCGAGGAGTTCTTGTTGATCCTTCCCGACCTCGACGCGAGCTCAGCGATGAAAGCCGCGGAGAACGTCCGACGCGCCATCGCGTCGCACCCGTTCCAGCACGCGGAAGAACAACCGCTCGGGGTCTTGAGCTTCAGCGGCGGCGTCGCTTCGTACCCGCAAGCCGGAGCCGGAAGCCGCCAGCTGATCCGAGCCGCCGACAAAGCGCTCTACGAAGCGAAGCGGAGCGGACGCAACCGTGTCGTACTGGCGGAGACCCAGCTATTCGAGCCCGATGAGGACGAGGACGAGGAAGCGCGACAGCCATTCACCAAAGAGCTCGTCTCCCACGCCACGGAACGATAGCGACCTTCTCCGGACGGCGAACGGCCTCGTCCCTCGTAGGGACACCGGCCTGTCATAGCAGCGAGCGCTCCTTGTACGTTAGCGTCGCCAGAGTTCAGCGCCCCGGACATCAGGCGCAGCTGCGACGTCTCGCTGAGAAGAGATGCTCGACCGAGTCCGACCACCACAGGCAGTCGGCATCGATCCCACGATATTTTGGTACGCCCGGCAGGATTCGAACCTGCGACCCACGGATTCGAAGTCCGGTACTCTATCCAGCTGAGCTACGGGCGCACAAAATGGGGTGGATGATGGGGCTCGAACCCACAACATCCGGAACCACAATCCGGTGCTCTACCATTGAGCTACATCCACCATAATCATCAAAATCGAACACGTGGCACGCCAGGAGGGATTCGAACCCCCGACATCCGGCTTAGAAGGCCGGCGCTCTATCCAACTGAGCTACTGGCGCAAACACTCCAACTGGTCGGGGCGAGAGGATTCGAACCTCCGACTTCCTGCTCCCAAAGCAGGCGCGCTAACCCGGCTGCGCCACGCCCCGAGGAAACTCATCATTATAGAGTTAGCCTCGGCCCGCCGTCAACGCTGGTCCAGGAACGCTCGAAGGGCCGCCATCGACTGCCCGCGATGACTCACGCGGTTCTTCTCCGCCCGGGTCAACTCCGCCATCGTTCGCTCGAAGGGAGTGAAGTAGAAGATCGGGTCATAGCCGAACCCACCGTCTCCGGAGGGCGCGGTCGCGATCCTTCCCTCGCACGTCTTCTCTGCCGCGAACACGATCGAGCCCTCGACCGAAAGCGCCACCGCGCTCACGTAGCGCGCGGTTCGCGCTTCGCTCGGAAGGCCTTCGAGCCGTCTCAAGATCTCTCTGTTCTTCACGTCGTAAGAAGTATCGTGGCCGAGAAAGCGCGCGGACTCGACGCCCGGGGCACCGTCCATCGCATCGACGACCAGACCGGAGTCTTCGCCGAGGGCACTCACGCCCGTCAGGTTCTGGTAATAGGTCGCTTTGACCGCGGCGTTGTCCGCGAAGCCCGGCCCCGGCTCATCGGGAGCCCCAGCTTCCGGCCACGCGTCGAGCGTCGCGATCTCGATACCCTCAGAGGCTTCGAGAGCTACGCGCTGCTCCAGGATCTTCCCCTGGCTGGTCGTCGCGAGCAGAAGTTTCACGGCTTCAAGTAAGGACTTCGCGCTGTTTCTCGATGATCTGCGCAATGCCCTTCTCCGCGAGTGCGAGCATTTCGCCGAGCGCGTCGTGCGAGAAAGTCTGAGACTCCGCAGTCCCCTGGATCTCGACGAACTCTCCAGCGCCCGTCATCACGACGTTCATGTCGACATCGGCGGTGGAGTCTTCCGCGTAGTTCAAGTCGAGGAGTGCCTCGCCGACGACGATGCCGATGCTCGTCGCGGCCACGTGATCGCGGATCGGATCTTTCGACAGCGAGCCTGTGGCGCGCGCATCACGAAGCGCGAGCGCGAGCGCGACGAACGCACCGGAGATGGAAGCGGTGCGAGTACCGCCATCGGCCTGCAGGACGTCGCAGTCGATCCATATGGTTCGCTCGCCCAGCTTGTCGAGATCGATCACCGCCCGCAACGAACGGCCGATCAATCGCTGTATTTCTTGGGTGCGCCCCGAGACCTTTCCGCGCACGGACTCGCGAGCGATGCGATCCTTGGAGGAGCGCGGCAACATGCCGTACTCCGCCGTGACCCATCCGGTCCCTTTGCCTTTCAGGAACGGCGGCACCCGGTCTTCGATGGTCGCCGCGCAAATGACTTTCGTCTCGCCGGTCTCGATGAGAACGGATCCGGGCGCGTGGCGCAGAAATCCAGGGGTCATCGTCAAAGGCCGCCCCTGATCGAGACGGCGGTCGTCAATTCGTTTCATTGGGTAACTCGGATCTTTCGGATTCAGGATTCAAGTAGGCCGGTGCACGCCCGTAAGGCACGGTGAGATCCAGATGCCCCGCGAGGCTTTGGATCTCTCGACCCTCGACGAGGATCCTCACCAGCTTGATCGGCGGAAAGTTCGCGAGCAGCGTGTTGGAGAGTCCGAACACGGTGAGCTCTTCGGCTGAAGATCCGCCGGGGTGATTCTGCACGAGCTCTTGGGAGAAATCCACGAATGCCACGCCCTGCGAAGTAATGAAGACGTCGCGCAGCTCGATATCCGCCGGGAAAGCGGCCGACTGCTCCATGAGGAGCTGGATGACTTCGCGGCTTTGCTCTTGCAGCGTTGCGTCGGCGGGGATCTCGTGGTTCTCCGTCGCGAAGCTCGTGCCGGAAGCGTCGAGCACGTAAAGGCGGATGGAGAGCATGCCAGGTGCGGCTTCGACGGCCTCGGGGTCTTCCGCGACGGTGCTATCGGCCGCGCCCGTAACGGGCGGTACGATTGGCTGTGCCGTCGTCGTCGGTGGTGTGGGCTGTTCGATCAGCCACAGCGTCGTGTAGACACCCGCGCCTATGAGAAGCGTCGCGATGAGGCCGGCGACTACGAGGAGACGGCGGCTCAAGGCTCGCTCCGACGCGCACCTCGAGACGACGCGGCCGTCGACTCGAAGAGGTCTTTATAGCGCCGGACACCTCGGTAGAGCGCTTCGGCGAGGCGTTCCTGATACTCCTCGGACGTCAGGAGCTTCTCTTCATCGGGATTCGATATGAAGCCGAGCTCGACGAGCACCGCCGGCATCGTGGCTCCGCGAAGGACCCGAAACGTATTCTGTTTGATTCCTCGATTGACTCGCTCTCCACCGGTGATCGACCGGAGCTCTTCCTGAAGGATCTCCGCGAGCTGCGAAGACTGGCTCAGGTGAGAGGCTTGCGCCATATCCCAAAGAATGAAGTCCAGATCGCCGCCGCCACCCGCGGTGGTCGGCGTGTTCTCACCGGAGGACGAGTAGGAAAGGAAGTACACCGACGAGCCTTGCGCACGCCGGCGGGGCGAGGCGTCCGCATGGATGCTCACGAAGAGGCTCGATTTGTTGGTATTGGCGATAGCGGCTCGCTCGTCCAGCGTGAGCTCGTTGTCGCCGTCTCTGGTCAAAATGACGCGCACACCGAGGCCGCTCTGGAGCTTCGCTCGAAATCTTCGTGCGACGCCGAGAACGACATCTTTCTCCAATGACCCATCGAGTCCGAGAGCGCCCGTTTCGGAGCCGCCGTGACCGGGATCGATTGTGATGATGCGAAGCTCGCTCGGCCCCTCCGGCCCCGCGTCCATATCCGGAGCCGGATTCCCGGAACCGAGCTCGTAGTCCTCGGCCAGGAAGACCTCCTCCGCGTTCGGGTTCCCCTCGTTCTCTTCGTCGCCGTCCGTAGCGTCGCCGGACTCGCTCGCGTCGGCGTCCTCGTCAGGATCTTCCTCGTCCGCGGTCTGTTCGGACAGATCCATCTCCACCGTGGGAGCATTTCGGATCGGTGTTCGAGTGCGGAGGAGATCGAGAACGACGGGATCGCCGGTTCCCCGGGCGCTGTTCAGCCGGAGCGTTCCGAAGCGGTCGCCGAGCACTACCGTGACCAGATAGGATTCGTCCTGTCGCTCTAGCGTAATCCGTTCCACGACGCCGTCACCCACATCTTCGTCACGAAAATCCGTGTTCAAGAACGGCGTATCGATGCGGACTCGGATCGCGTCTCCCTCCTCCGAAAGCTCCATGGGAACGTCCCGGTCGGACTCGATCATCACCCGTGTAAAGGTCGGGCTCGGCCGGGATCGAATGCGAAGCTGCGGAAAGCTAGAGCCCAGAACGAGCATGCGATCCCGCTGGCGGAAGGCGACGTCCTCGGACGACAGCGATGGAAGGACCTTGGTGAGGAAGTCGAGCGGCACGAACCACTCATCCCCGACGAGCTTCGCGGGAGACTGCAGCAATACGAGCTTGCCCTCCACAGGGACGAAGTTGCGCCCGTCGGAGACGCGAGCCATTTTCCCGTTCCCGGAGATGGTCGCGGCGCCGGGCTCGCTCCCCGGCCGCACTTGCGCATCGACGAACGTCGCAATCCCTCGCAACGGGATCATCGGCGTCCCGGAGACGTCGCTGACCGGGATCGTGCCGCGGCTACCGTCGGAGAAGACGTTGATCGATTGCTCGGGCGCTTGCGCCGCGAGCAATAACGGAAGCACCAGCCAACCGATCGAAGCTTTCAACCGATGCATTTTTGATTTTTGCGCCTTTTACGAAGATTACCACAAACCGCAGAGGACACAGATATTCGCCACCGCTTCGCTAGTCCGATACGAGCTCGCCGGCCTCCTTTTGCTCGAGCGTATAGTCGCCTAAGTGCGTGATCTGATCCTCACCCATCAAGTAGCGCAACGTGTTCTTCAGCTTCGTCAGCTGAATGAACACGTCATGCTCCGGATAGAGGCCTTCAGGCGCTTGCGGGCTCTTGAAATAGAACGACAACCACTCCTGGACGCCCTTGAAGTTCGAGCGCTGCGCCAGGTCGAAGAACAACGCGAGGTCGAGCACGAGAGGTGCCGCCAAGATGGAGTCACGACAAAGGAAATCGACCTTGATCTGCATGGGATAGCCGAGCCATCCGAAGATGTCGATATTGTCCCAGCCCTCTTTGTTGTCGCCGCGAGGCGGATAATAGTTGATGCGTACCTTGTGGTAGAAGTCGCCATAGAGATCCGGATAGAGATCCGGCTGGAGGATGTACTCCAGGACCGAGAGCTTCGACTCTTCCTTCGTCTTGAAGGAGCCGGGATCGTCCAGCACTTCTCCGTCGCGATTGCCGAGGATGTTGGAGGAGAACCAGCCCGAGAGCCCCAGCATGCGCGATTTCAAGCCGGGCGCCAGGATGGTCTTCAACAGCGTTTGGCCGGTCTTGAAGTCCTTGCCTCCGATGGGAACACCTTCACGGGAGGCGAGCGCCGACAGAGCGGGGACGTCGACGGTGAGGTTCGGGGCTCCGTTCGCGAACGGGACACCGCTCTTGAGCGCCGCATAGGCATAGATCATCGAAGGTGCGATGGCTTCCGAGCTCTCCTCGAGACCCTTCTCGAACGATTCGATGTCTTTGTGAACGTCCGAAGGCTCGATAAACGTCTCGGTGGAAGCGCACCAGACCATGACGGCACGCGCCGCGCCCGTGCTCTTCTTGACCTCCGCGATGTCCGCCATGAGCTGCTCGGCGAGATCCATCTTGCTCTTGCCGCTCTTGACGTGGGTACCGGAGAGCTTTTTCACGTAGTTCTGATCGAACACCGCCCGCAGCGGCTTGATCGCAGAAAGCTCTTCTTCGAGAGAGTCCAAGAGCGGACGCTCCAAAACGCCGGCATGAACCGCCGACTGATAAGCGTCTTCTTCGAAAATGTCCCAGGCTGCGAACGAGATATCGTCCAACTGGGCGAGCGGCACGAAGTCTCGGATCATGGGCGCGCGCTTCTCGGTGCGCTTGCCGAGCCGGATCGTTCCCATCTGGGTCAACGAGCCGATGGGCTTTCCGAGACCCTTTCGAACGGCGAGAACGCCCGCGATGAAAGTCGTGCTGACGGCCCCCAGGCCGGGCAACAACACCGCCAGACCGCCTTCCGCGCCCGCGATGTCAAATTGTTTTTCCTGCGCCATCCGTGTTACCTGCTACCTTCCTGAGACGAAATCTATAAATGATGTTAGAAGAAGACTCCAATTCTCGCGCAGTGGCGCCTCCCACGCAAGCGGTTTGCGCCTTTGTTATACTTCCCCGCTCGAAGGTTTGGGGGGTCCACGTCCGATGCATATTTCGACTGATCGCTGTGTGGCTTGCGGGAACTGCATCCCGATTTGCCCGGTAGGTGCGATTGATATCGATCCCGCGATCGAGCGTGCCGTCGTCGACCTCGATCGGTGCGTCGAGTGCCACACCTGCTATCGAGGTATGTCGACGGAGCACCTCAACCCGACGGTCGTGAGGACGGTCCGAAAAGTCTTCAGCTGGATGCGGATCCGCTTCGACCCCGAGCCGGACGTCTGTCCGACCGCCGCGATCGAGCCTCAGGAGCTCAGCTGGCCCCGCATCGTGCGCCGTGCGTTTAGCGACCCACTCGTGCCGCACGAATCAACGGGCATCCATGGACGGGGCACGGAAGAGGTCAAGACGAATGACGTCACCCACCGGGTGGCGGTGGGTGAGGCGGGCTTCACGATCGAGTTCGGCCGACCGACCGTCTCGGCGACATTTCGAGATATCACGAGCGTCACCGAAGCACTCGCGCGAGCGAATGTCACGTTCGAGGCCAACAATCCGGTCACGCATCTCATGACGAGTCCCGCGGAAGGCGCTATGCGAGAAGACATCCTCGACGAGCGGGTGCTCTCCGCCATCGTGGAGATCAAAACGACGATGGAGCGCGTTCCGGAAATTCTCGAGATCGTTACCGAGGCCGCCAAGAAGATCGACACCATCATCTCGATCGGGGTATCGACCCGTTGCGACGAGGCGGGCCAGAGCGCGCTCGAGGACGTCCTTACCCGAGAAGGCTTCGAGTTTTGGCGTGGCAAGACGAATCTAGGACTCGGACGCGTCCCGGCGCCTGCGGAAGATCACCATCTCTACCAGGAACGGACGGCCGACGGATGGTAGCGAGGCGCGCCGAGCGATGACCAACACACTGCACCGCTACGGTCGACCCGACACGCTCGAGGACGACTTCATCGTCTTCGCGATGGCCGCCAAAGGCGTCAACGACGAGGGCTCGGTCGGGAAGTTCCAACGGTTTCTTACGATCGCGCAAAGACACGGGCCCATCAATCTCGGCGATGCGACGAAGGGTGGGGTCTACCGGCCCGACAAGAGCTTGAACCCGCTCGCCCATTGGTTTCGGAAGAGTCCGCCGGACGGCGACGCACTCGTGCGGGGCGTCAACGAGCCCACGGTCGTCTCCGCCGTCTTCGACAACAAGGAAGCACTCGAAGCCTTTCTCTCCGAAGTCAAAGCAGAGGATCTCGGACTCTCGGTGAACATCAGCTCGCTCACCGGACGCGCTCGCGAGGTCGCACAGCAAGCGGGGATCACCCGGCATAGCGTCGAGTACTCGCTGGGCTTCTTCGGCGCGCTCGACAAGCTCCCCGACCGAGCGACCTTGACGCTCTCGACCATGTGCGGTCACGGCATGGTCTCCTTCAGCCTCGCGAAGAAGATGATCGATTGGGTGAAGGGCGGTAGACGAACGGCGAAAGACGCGTCGACCTACATGGCTCGGTTTTGCACCTGCGGCATCTTCAACACGACCCGGTCCTGCCGCATCCTGAACGACTGCGCGCGCAGGAACCCCTGAGCGCCACTCAGCGCTAGTAGACCTTGTCGACCGACCACCGGCCCGTATCGCGAGGATAGCTGTTCCGCGACGCGTCGACGACGCGACCGAGACCGGGCACGACGGCGACCGTGTCATCGATATCGCAGTGCGGGGGCTCACCGCCCGCGCCCGGATCGACAGTGAAGAAACGTCGGGTGCGACTCATGCCGGATCGAAACCGAACGCCCAGCCGCACCGGCCCGCCTTGGACGGAGTCTTCGGGTAGCCGCAACAAGTAGCTTCCGTACTCGTTATCCCCTCGCGGAGCGTCCGCACGGTAGCAAAGCGCGTAGCTCGACCCGGCGACGTCGAAGTCACTCGACGATCCGAGTGGGAACCGAAGCACGGGTGCTCCGCCGACGAGGAGCTCGGCCTCCCCTTCTCCATGCGAGAACGCTCGAAACGACAGCGCCGCGGCCTCACCGGGCGTCACCGATGGACTGTCCCAGGCATAGCTCCCCTCGTTCGAAGTCAGCGTCACGAGTCGCATCCGTAATACGCTCGCGAGCGGAGTGCGATCCGAGCCCTCGATCAAGAAGCTCGAGCTGCCCGCACTCTCGAGGGGCACGTTTACCGGCAACCTGTAGTCACCGTCATATTCCAGCTTCGGCGCGGAGGTATGGGGCGTATCCCCGAAGGACGGCCCTTCATACCGTCGCTCCTGGTCGCGGAAGCGGTCGCCATAGATCGTGAACGACGGCGACGTGGGTGCGACCTCGAGCTTGATGTTCACGACGGCGGGAGCGCGCTCGGGAAGAACCGGGGCATGACGTGGAAGCGGAAGCGCCCACCACTGACGGTAGCGGTGGGGGTTGCGACCACCGGTAACGGTCGACTCACCCATATCGACCATGGTGGGCACGAGCATCGAGCCCTCGAAGCGCTTCCCGTTGATCACGACGGCGGCTAGGTCGAGGTTGCCCGCCGGCGCATGGACGTCCAGCAGAAGGAACGCTTCACTCGCCGCGCGCAGGCTAGACAGCGCGGCGGCTGGTAGAAGGATCTCTTGCTCGACGCTCCGGCTCGAGCCGCCCAAGTCGATCGCGACTTCGTGCCACTGGCGGTCGCGGATCTGGTGGGCCGTGACGACGAGGGCCAAACAGCTCCACGACACGGCGAGCACCACTCCCTGCTTCACTTTGGCGCCGTTTTGGTGCCAGCCGACGACGAAGGGAACGGCGACGATCGCGAGCACCGAGAGCGCGCGGGCGACGCGAGCGAGATCAGGAGCGTATGGGCGTAACACGCTGCCGAGGGCGACGAAGCCTACGATCGCGATCGCGGACGCGACGTACCACCGCTTCCGGCTCATAAAGGCGCGCACCTCGAGCCTGGACACGAACGCGGCAGCCGCGGCGATCACGATCAACATCGATGGCTGGCCGTAGCGCGGTTGTGGGGTGCTCATTCCGAACAGGAGTGCCAGGCAAAGTGGCACGAAGAACACGCCGGTGAGCGCGGGAGACTCCCACGCGACGAGGCCGACGAATGCGAGTGCGAGCACGACGAGTACTTTTTGGAACCACGTTTGGACCTCGGTCGAAAAGGGGTAGTCCCATTGGTAGTTGTTCGCCGGACGAGCATGGGTGCGGTAGATATTGTCGAGAACGACGAGCACGGATTCACCGAACCGGGAAGCGACGTAGCTCGCCGTGAACGCGAGCTGACGCGGCCGCGAGCGCAGCAAGTCTTCGTCTTGTTTCGCCGCCTCGACCATCTCGAGAAAGAACGGATCCTCACGTAGCTGATAGGCGCCCATCCAGCCATCGGCATCGAGGAGCATCCAGAACCCATAAGGATAGAGGTGCTGCTCGGGGAAGTGAAAGAACCCGAACTCTTCGATCTTCGAGAAGTCTTCACTGGCGGTGCTGGTCAAGACCTTCCACGCGACGACGAAGGGGAGGGTCGATAGCACGAGCGCCAAGACCAGCTTCCGCGCCCGGCTCTCGCGAAGCCAAAACGGCATGGAGAGAACGAGCCAAGCTCCCAGCAAGATCGGAAAATAGTTCATGAGCTGCGCCCGAAAGAAGAACCCGCTCCCCAGCAGGAATCCGGAAGCGACCATGAAGCGAACGCTCGACGTTTTGATCGCGCGGTAGTAACACACCGACGCCCACACGAAGAGCGTCGTGAAAACAGGTTCGGGAAAGAGCCTGCCGATCTGGAGCGCGAAGCTCGGATAGACCGCAGCCGCAGCGAGCGCGATGAGGCCCCCGTTGAACGAGCCCGACAGCTGCCACGCCAACACGAACGCACCGAGCATTCCGAGGACGTTCACGAGCGCCAAGACCAACCGAAAAAAGGGCAACGGGCGGAGCCAGTAAAAGCTCTGAGCGCCGCCGTCGCTGAGAGCATCAGCCGTGCGCCGGCAGGCGCCTCGTAACGATTCCGTGACGCCGTAAACAGAGCCGATGCCGGCCAAGTAGAGATAGGGTGCGACGGATTCCACGACCGAGTCGAGCTCCTCGCCGTCCGCCCAACGTCCGGCGGCGTCCCTGAGCTCGAGCCCGACGAAATGGTACGCCCCTGGATCGCCGAACAATGCCGGCTGCGGATAACTCCCGACGAAATGAAGCTGGAGGAACAAGCCGGCGGCCAGGAGCGCAAGGACGCTAGCGGAGCGAAAGGAGCTCACGGTGGCTCGATATAACCCAGCGCTTCCAGCTGCCGGCGGGTGTTCTCGTCCATGTCCGACGATGTGAATCGCTTTCGACGTGAGAGCTCGATCGTGATCCTCTTCAAGTCTTCTTCGAATCGCGACAAGACTTCGGGGTGATCGTCGATCACGTTGACGGTCTCACCAGGGTCAGCCTGGATATCATACAGTTCGTCTTCGAAGTCGTAGACGGTCGGCTCCTCGGGCTGCTTGAAGTTAGCGCGCCGGTTCGCCTTCAGCCGCCTGTCGTTCCTGTAGAACTTGTAGCGACCGGAGATGAGTGCGGCGCGGTGATTGTTTCCGCCGCTATAAAGGAGCGTGTCTTTCTCGGTACCGGAGCGGATCATCGGCAAGAGGCTCCGGCCTTGGAACTGATCGAAGCGCGTCACATCCATCCCGAGGTAGTCCACGAGCGTCGGGACGATGTCGACGAGACCCACCGGGGAGTGAATTCTGGTTCCCGCATGCTCGTCCCGCGGGAGCACGAAGATCAACGGCACGTGAAGCTGCTCTCGATAGAGCGTTCGCCCGTGATAGGTCCCACCGCGGTCGTCCGGATGCCGATCGAAGAACTCCTCTCCGTGGTCGGATGTCACGATCCACAGCGTGTTCTCGTGAGTCAATCCGTGACCCGCGAGCATCGTCACGAGGCTCGCTATCGCCGTATCCGTGTAGCGAACGCCGCCGTCATATTGCGAGCGTACCAACCGAGGGTATCTGTCGAGGCGCAGATTGCCGGCCTCCGGATAGAGCACGTCGACGACCGGATCGCGACCTTCCGGGAAGAACATCGCGTGAAAGGGTGGTGGCGGCATGTAAGGGTCGTGCACATCGAGATAGTGAAGATAGAGGAAGCGCGGTTGGTCGACGGCTGCCTCGACGATGGCTTCGACCTTGTCGTGGATCGTGCTCGCGGTCTCGTAGTTGCTGTGTTGCCGCTCACCTTTCTCCCAACCCTCGGGCGCGTCGTCGTAGAGATCGAAGCCTTGGGCGAAACCGAACTTCGCTTGCAGGTGTGGATTGAAAACGACCGCGGATGTTTGGTAGCCGACGTCTCGCAATATCTCCGCTACGGTGTCGAAGCTATCGTCGAGCACGTCCATGGTGGGATGGTCGTAGATGACGCGATGGGTCAGCGGATAGGTCGACGTGAAGTAAGACGGCACCGACGCGTGCGTGTACGACTCTTGCGACATCGCGTTTTCGAAGAGAACGCCTCGTTCGGCAAGAGCGTCGATGACAGGGCTCGTGTCACGGTCGTAGCCGTAGGCGCCGAGGCGGTCGGCTCGTTGCGCATCGATCACGATCCAGACGATGTTGGGGAGCGGGTCGCGACGGCAGGAGGTGGCCCAGAGACCGGCAGCCGCGAGCACGAGCAGACAGGCCGCGCGGAGACGCCGCCGGAGGGTGTAGTGCGACATGTCGATGCGGAGTGTACCACCCCACAACGAGGGCTCTCGTCCTTGACAGGCGTCGGCCACCACGGACGATAATGGGCGCGTGGATCGACGGGACTTCGTGCGACTCGGACTCGCCGGCGGCGCCGGCGCGGCGTTGTCTCTCGAGATCCCGACCATCGCGATGGGTAGTGTTCCGCGCCATGTGGTCGTCGTCCTCGGAGCACCAACGGAGCGCTTACGTGGCTACCGGCATTCCGAGTTGTTGACCGGACGGCCGGAGACGGCGCAGCGTCCATGCCACCCAACGTGGAATGAGCACGCTCGTAAGATGACGGGCGCGGGAGCCTCCGAACTGTGGATGGTGCAGAGCGTCTCTTTTACCCGGGACTGGGTTTGGGACGTCAAGAACTACAGTCAACACCCCGCCTTCGGCGCGCCCTACGGCGCGACCAACTTGACGGTGAACAAGCTGACCGCACCGGGGGTCGCGTTTCAGCGCGGCCTCGGCCACACGACGAGAGAGCGTCGCGACATCGAAGCATGGATCGGTGATGAAGGCAGGGCACTCGTGAGCGCGCCGCACGAGGAGGACGACCCGCTACGGGAAGGCGATCGACGCGCCCTGCTGTGCGCGGAGGCGCTGTTGCGCGCGTTCAAGCCGCGTTGCATCACTGTGCAGCTACTCGCTATCAACGAGGGGAGAGACCGCGACAAGGTGGAGGGGTGGGTCGAGAAGCTCACGGCTTCGATTCGGGGCGACGCCTACCTCGCGGAGTCGACCGCGCTCGTCAGGGGATGGACGGAGGCGTCGGGTTCAGACCTCGCGCCGTCGATCGTTCGAGCGATGACCGGGGTGCGAGGATGGGCGCCGACTACGGACGCGGGATGATGTAGTGGCCCGTGATGAGAAACAGGATCAAAAGGGCACATAGCGTGAAGTGCGGCGCCGTCAGTCGAGGGTAGCGCCAGTACCAGAAGTTACCCTTGGGCTCCCGTCCGGACATCACCGAGCGAGCGAAGAAGACGCGCTGGATGCTGATCAGGTTGCTGAAGATGGCGAGTATCCAGAGCGTGATGTGCACGTTACCGGCGAGAAGGCCGATGATGATCGTGACCGTTCGCTCTGCGCGCTCCATGAACCCTGCTTTGCATTCCGGGATCTCGTTCTCGGCCCGCGCACGGATATAGGAGGTCGTCGCAGTGCCGATCGTCGTCAAAGCCCAAAGGATGAGGTAGAGAAGACGCGAGCCGTCGACGTTGTTCAACAGGTAAACGAGGATCCCGAACAGCATCAAGCAGTCGGTATAGCGGTCCGTGACGGAGTCCAGGAAGCCGCCGAAAGTCGTCGTCCCCCCCGATATGCGCGCGACCGCGCCGTCCAGCATGTCGAAGGCACCGGCGGCGATGAGCACGATCCCGGCGAGCCACTGCGTGCCTTGGTGCATCGGGATGAAGATGACGGAGACGGCCACTGGGCCGGTGAGTGTCACCGCGTTGACCGGGATGCCCACTCGAATGATCCCGCGGGCGATGGTGTCGCGCGCGAACCCGAAAACGCCGGCGACGACCTTGCTCAAGGTGACGGCGAGAGCGCGGAGCATATCTTTCAAGCCGGGGGGATCGGGCAGAGTCGTCGCTTTGACACCCAATTAAAGTGCTCTCCTCATGGTGTTTCTCGTGGTGGCGGCCCGTCGTGGATGAGCGCCACTTTAACACAAAGTCCCGGCACCGGAGGCCACGGAGCGGCGCGTTTCGGCGGGATTTGGCTCCTGCTACAATCGGCCGGTGACCACGGCCGAGCTGCCTCTCGTTATAGTGAATCCCGCCTCTCGCGGCGGCGCCGGTGCGAGAGACTGGCCACGAGCGGCGGCCGCGTTACGTTCCCACTTCGGGCCGTTCGCACGACGGTTCACGGAGGGTCCCGGTCACGCAAGCGAGCTCGCTCGGGAGGAAGCCGGCAAGGGCCGGCGCCTGCTGTTGACGTTTGGCGGGGACGGCACGATCTCGGAGACGGCGAGGGGCATCCTCGCCTCGGGAGCCGACTGCGAGCTCGGCGTACTACCCCATGGAACGGGTGGCGATTTCATCCGCTCGCTCGGGATGCCGAGTCGGATGGCTGACGCGGCACGCGCGCTACGGCGAGGACGGGGCCAAGCCATCGACGTCGGGCGGGTGACGTTCGGCGATGGGTCCGCGCGGGCGTTCGTCAACGCCGCGTCGTTCGGGCTCAGCGCGGAGGTCGCCTACCGCGTCAACCGCGCCCGCAAAACCGCGGCGAGCTACGCGGAGCAAACGGTGCGTGCGGCGCTGGACTTCGAGTTTCCTCGAGTTCACGTCGAGACGGACGGCAAAGCGCCTCGAGGGATCGCGATCACGAGCGTCTCTCTCCACAATGGACGCTTCTTCGGCGGGGGCATGAAGATGGCGCCCGCGGCGACGCTGCGAGACGGGCGGCTTCAAGTCATCGTCGTTCGTAAGCTCGCACCCGTGGCGCTTCTGAGCCGTGCCCCGCTTCTCTACGGAGGGGCGCATCTGGGTCTCGACGACGTCGAGCACGGCGACGTCTCTCGTTTCTCCGCACGTCCGGCGCAAGCGGGCGCGGGGATCAAGGTCGAGGCGGACGGCGAGTCCGTGGGTTTGCTTCCCGCGCGCTTCGAGGTCCAACCGAAAGCGCTCTGCGTCCGCCTTCCGAGGGGATGACGCGGGGTAGGACGCTACCTGAGGACGCCGTCGCCGAGGAATTCTCGCTTGATGAAAGCGACGGTGTCGCCCAGGGTCTCGTAGGGGTCGCGAGCGCGAAAGCCGAGCTCACGTTCCGCCTTCGACGCGTCGAGGTACCAGAATCGTCGCCCCATCTCGACGCTGATGCGATCCACAGGGGGCGCTTTGTCCCAGTGTCGATAGAACGCGTCGACGGTCCGACCGGCGAGAAGGTACATCGATTCGGGAAGCTTCGCGATCGGGGCTTTCGTCTTGGCAAGGCGCGCGAGCTTGTCGAAGAACATCGCGAACGTCCAATTCGGGCCGCCTAGCAGATAACGCTCGCCGGCACGCCCCTCGGTCATGGCGCGGTCGAACGCGAAGGCCACGTCGCGCACGTCGACGAAGTTCACGCCGCCGGGCGGGTGAACGGGGATGTCCCCTGAGAGGAGCTTCAAGACGTCTTCCGTGGAGGAGAGCCGATGGTCGCCGGGCCCTAGCAACAAGCTCGGATTGAGAATGACGAGCTCGGGGGCGCCGCCGGAGGCGCACTCGCGCTCGGCGACCTGCTCCTGGTACAGCTTGCTCGTGTAATAGGGCCAGCCCCCGATGAGCTCTAGCGGCACCGGCGACTCTTCGTCGGGAAGAGATTCCTCGTCGTCGCTCACAGCGATCGTGCCGCTCGTCGACGCCAGCACGATCCGTTTGACACCGGCCGCTGCGGCCTCGCGGCAAAGGATCGCCGTACCCTCCACGTGCACTCGATAGAGCTCGCGCACATCGTCCGGATCTCGGGACACTTTCCCCGCGAGGTGGAAGATCTGCTCGACGCCGTCCACCGCGCGTCTGACGGCCTCGACGTCGAGTATCGATCCTTCGACGACGTCCGCCGCCCCTTCGGGCGCGGAGCTTCGAGAGAGCAGCCGGAGGTCGCTCGGGTCGAGTCGGGGTAGTAAATGACTCCCGAGGAATCCGGTCGCTCCGGTGATGAGCGTCTTGGCCACGACTAGGAGTCTCGCTCCGCGGATTCCACCGGCACGGCGAGATGTTTGGCACCGTCCTCGGTGTAGCGCGCGCGTATGCGCTCGATTTCCGCGTCCAGCGCGAAGCGGGTTTGGTCCCGCTCGTTCTCGACGGCTCTTTGCGCCAGCAAGGCGACAGCGCGCTCGGAGTCCGAGCGTTTGAGACCGTCCGCGACCCGAGCAAGGGTCTCGTAGGACAGAAAGTGTCCGATACTCGCGCTGACGTTTCGGGATTGCGGATACCACGTGCCGGGGGGTAGGGCGTCGAAGGTCGAAAGGTGCATCGGCAGGATCCCCACCTTCGCCCTCAGGACGAGATGGCCAATCCCTCGTTGAAAGGGCTGCATCACGCCCGTGCGTGAACGGGTGCCTTCCGGAAAGATCAGGACGTTATAGCCCTGTTCGAGGAGGTGAAAGGCCCATTCCAGGGATTTTCGCAGCGAGCCTTTGCGCTCCATCGGGACGAGGTTCGTGAAGTTCTCGAAAAGGGTGCGTTTGACGCGGTTATCGAAGAAGTAGTCCGCCGCCGCCAGCGCCACCATATTTTCGCCCGATTGACCTAATGCCATCTTCGCGAGCCCCATGTCCAGATGGGATGAGTGATTCGCGACCACGATGTAGTGGGTGTGGTTAGGTATATTGCCCTCACCGCGAAATTCCGGCTCCAGCGCGTCGTGGTAGAACCAATGCTGGACTTTGGACAGCCCGATGCGTCCCACGCTCTGAACCAAAGAAGGAAGCTCGACATTGACGACCGGCTCCTTCTTCGCACGATCGCTCGCTCGGGCGTCCTTCGGAGAGACCCGCTTCAAGCTATCCGCGAGCTCCCGCAGGCCCGAAAGCGACATCAAGACGTCGGTGGACAGGCTTTGACCGGTTTGGCTCTCGATGGCCCCGGAAAGCTCGCTATACATCAGGCTGTCGAAGCCGATCTCGTCCAGGCTGGCGTCGAGGTGGATGGCCTCTCGCGGCTTCTCCGATACGCGGGCGACGATATCGAGGAGCCATTCCTTGTCGGACTCACCGTCGCCTTGCTCCTGCACGTCCAGCCGCCGCTTTCCGGCAAGCCAATCGGTAAGCTCTCGGCGCTTGACCTTTCTCGTCGCCGTGCGCGGTAGCTCCTCGTCCCGAATCTCGAGTGTCTTGACGCGCTTGTAGAGCGGGAGCGACGAGGA
>Ga0315338_1000583_pt1 | contig 76142 bp, 68 predicted proteins | sample ASW8metaG_FD_204518 | JGI IMG/M metagenome (GOLD analysis project Ga0315338, IMG submission 204518) | Ammonia-oxidizing marine archaeal communities from Monterey Bay, California, United States - ASW #8 | ecosystem: Environmental > Aquatic > Marine > Coastal | place: USA: California | collected...
AGGACATGAGCTGGTCGCCCGACGGGCGGTTCCTGGCCTGCGTCGACGCAGGCGTCCGTGGCTGGCAAGTCACCCGTCTCTGGCTTCTACCGTCGTCGGGAGCTGCGCCGATCTCAATCACGGAGGACTTGACGAGGAACTGGAGCCCGACATGGTCGGCGGATGGGAGACGTCTCTACTTCGTCTCCAATCGAGGCGGCACCATGGACCTGTGGCAGCAGCGCATCGGTGAAGACGGAGATCCCCGAGGCGAGCCCGAGCCGGTGACGACCGGCCTCGGCATCCGGGCGGCAGCGTTCGCACCGGACGGCACCAAGCTCGCCTACTCGCGCGGCGGCATTGTCGGGAATGTCTGGCGCGTGCCGCTCCTGACGGACCGGCGTGCGACGTGGGACGATGCGGAGCAGCTCACGTTCGACCAAGCGAATGTCACGAACTTCGACCTGTCACCGGACGGTCGGACGCTCGTCTTGGCCTCGGATCGGGCGGGTCATCAGAGCCTGTGGACGCTGCCGTCGGACGGGGGCGAGATGGCCCAGGTGAGCTTCGGGTCCGCACCGGACTTGATGCCGGAATGGTCTCCGGACGGCACCGAGATCGCATTTTTTTCCTGGCGCAGTGGCAACCGAGACCTCTGGGTGATGCCGGCGAACGGCGGGCCACCTCGCCCGCTCGCAGCTCACCCAGAGATGGATTTGTTTCCGAAATGGTCTCCCGATGGTAGCAAGATCTCTTTCAGCTCGACGCGAAGCGGCAACTACGACCTCTGGGTGATCCCCTCTCAGGGAGGTGAGCCCTCACAGCTGACCGATCACCCCGCCATCGATCAGAATCCGGTCTGGTCGCCGGATGGCCAGTGGCTCGCGTTCGAATCTTGGAGGGAAGGGAGAATTGCAACCTGGCGGATGCGGGCCGAAGGCGGCTCCGCTGAGCTCCTGACCGAGCGGCGGGGCAGAGCGTCTTGCTGGTCCGCCGACAGCAGCAAGCTCTTCTTCAAGCATGAAGACGGTCTGTGGGCCTACTCGATGGAAGACGGCACGGAGCGCGCGTTGACCGAGCTCATGGGGCGCCCGGGGCGAATCGGCGGCCTGTGGATGGACACGGATGGAGAGTTTCTCTACTTCGTGTGGCGTGAGGACCTGGGAGACATCTGGGTCATGGACGTCGTGCAGGAAAATGACTGAATGGATACTCGTTAGAACGAACTTCGACGTGGCGGCTGACGGACGTTTGCTCATGCCGAAGTCGACGCCCCTCACGGGGCCCGGCTGATAAATAAAGGGACACAATACTTAATTGCCAACACGGACGTGCAGGAATTAAGTATTGTGTCCCTTTATTTCGACCGGGTTGTAACTTCCACGGGCTACCGGTAGATTCACCCGGTGACGCTCACCGCCGGAACCCGCCTCGGCCCGTACGAGGTCATCGAGCCCATCGGCAAGGGAGGCATGGGCGAGGTCTATCGCGCCCGTGACTCGAAGCTCGACCGCGACGTCGCCATCAAGGTGCTTCCCGATGAGCTCGCAGCCGACGAAGAGCGCAGCGGAGTCGTGGAGCGAGAAGCCGTGAGGGTGGGACCCCGCAGCACTATTCGATGCCTCGTCACGGACTTCGACGGAACGACGTCGCCCTTCAATCTGGGCACGCCGCGAGCCATTCTGGACGAGATTCCGTTCTCCTTCGCCGACAACGCCTTCCGCCGAAGCTACGATCCGGCCCCGGACGGGGAGAGCTTCGTGATGACGTTGCTGGGGGAGGAGGGGGGAGGAACGGGCGAGCTCCACGTCGTGCTCCACTGGACGACGGAGCTCGGCGAGCGCATCCCTGTAAAGTGACACGCGCCGGAGCTCACCGACAGCCTCGGCGGGAAGGAAGACGAAAATGACACGATGGGTTTTGTTGTTCTCGCTCGTGAGCGCCGGAGCGAGCGGGCAAGCTCTCGAGGGCCTCGCGGCGGAGGCCTTGGCCGAAGAGAACGCGACCTGGCAAGCCGAGGTCGACGGGGATGTCGACGCGTTCGTGAGCAGGCTCGCGGCGGACTTCGTTCAGCTGACGACCGAACCTAACGGAGCGCCTTCGATCATGAACGGGCGTCAGGCGGCCGCCGCATCGATCGAGGAGGCGCTGGCGGCGATGGCCTTCGGCGACTTCGAGCTCCAGTCACCGCACGCCCGCGTGCTCGGGACGACCGTGATCCTGTCGTACCGATTCAAGCAGGAATACCTGCCGCGTTCGGGCGAGCCGCCGACGAGCGTCGAAGGCGTGGCCACGTCGATCTGGTCGAAAGACTCGGGGAAGTGGCAGAACGTGCACTTCCACTGGTTCTCGCAGCCTAGCGGCGAGGATTGAGTCGCCGGATCGAGCTGCGGTTCCCGCCACCCGGGGAAAAAGAGGAGGTTGCTCATGAAACATCTGTCCCGAAGAGGATTCCTCGCGACCACGGGCGCTGCCGCCGTGGGCTCACGCGCCCGTGCAAGCGCACAAAGCTCGCCCAAGCTCACGCTCGCCGGCGCCGACTATCTCCGATTCACCCCCCTTGCGACCGGTGATATGAAACCGGAAGGCATCGACCTCACCTGGCTGCGAGGACCCCGTAGCGACATGCTCCGGCGCGCTACTTCCGACCCCGATGTCGACGGAGGCGAGACGTCGATGCTCGGCCATCTGTTGCGCGTCGACCAGGGCGATCGATCGCTCGTCGCCGTACCCGTGTTCCCCCTTCGCAACTTCACCGTACGGGACATCTACGTGCGGCAAGGCTCCGGGCTGACGGTGGAGACGTTGGCGGGTCGTCGGGTCGGCATCTACAACTGGGCGGCAAGCGGGGCAGTCTGGTACCGGCAGCTCGTGCGCTATCTCGGACACGACCCGGCCCGCATGACCTGGCTGGTCGGCGGCATCAACGAGCCGTCCAAGGTGCAGCACCGGGCCCCCCTTCCCTCCTACGTCGGGGACGCGCCCGCCGACAAGTCACTCGCCGATTTGCTGATCGACGGAGAGATCGACGCGATGTTCGCGCCGCTACCGCCTACGCATTACGACGCCGTCGAGGGTCCGATCGCACGACTCGTCCCGGACTATCGCCCGGTCGAGAGGCGCTATTACGAAGCCACCTCGTGCTTTCCTCCGCAACACGTTCTCGTGATTCGACGCCAGACGTGGGAGCGCGATCCGTCCATCGGCTCGCGACTCGTGGAGACGTTCCAGCAGTGCGAGAACCTGTTCCAGGACGGCATCCATCTCTTTCCATACAGCACACCGTGGATGACGGCCGAGGTCGAGGAGACCGACTTGCTCATGGGACGGGACTTCCATGCGCATGGACTCGACAAGAACCGAGCTCAAGTCGACCTCTTCTGCCAGTCGGGTTACGAAGATGGCCTGACCGAGCGCCGGGTCACGGTCGACCAATACTTCGCCGATTTCTTGAACGCGTGACCGTACGCGCCGTTCGTGTGGCGCTTCGAGCACCCTAGATATAGGATCCGGCGCCATGAAACGGATTCTGCCTACAGCGCTCACGCTCCTCGCTTCTCTCCTCACGTCTGGCTTCACCTCTGGACAGGACGCTTTCTGGCCGGGCACGAGCTATGACCCGTCCGTCCCGACGATGGAGTCGGTGCTGGGACACGCACCCGGCGCGGACATCGTGTCGCACCACGAGATCCTCGAATATCTCGACGCGCTCGTGGAAGCGCGCCCCAACCAGATCCAAGTCCACGAATACGCGCGTACCTGGGAAGGACGGGAGCTCGTCTACGCGGTCGTGGGCTCCGCCGCCAATATCAGCCGCCTCGACACGATCAAGGCGAACATGCGCAAGCTGGCGGATCCGCGGACGACGAGTGAAGAGGAGGCGCAGCAGATCCTCGCGGACCAACCCGGCGTCACGTGGCTGGCTTACGGCGTGCACGGAAACGAGATCTCATCTCCGGATGCCGCTCTGTTCACCGCGTACCACCTTCTCGCGGCGAGCGGCGACGCCATCGTCGACACCATCCTCAGTGAATCGCTCGTCGTCCTGGTGCCGACCCAAAACGCGGACGGACGCGATCGCTTCGTCAATCACTTCCGCGTCTCTAGAGGCATCGCGCCACGCGCACATCCGCAGGCGGCGGAGCACATCGAGCCGTGGCCGGGCGGCCGCACCAACCACTACTATTTCGACCTCAACCGCGACTGGCTCTCACTGAGCCAGCCCGAAACGAGAGGCCACGTACGCGCCTATCTCGAGTGGTTCCCGACCATGTTCGTCGACCTCCACGAGATGGGCGGTAACGCCACGTACTACTTCACCCCCGAAGCGGTTCCGTACAACCCGCACATCACTTCGTCTCAAAGAGAAGTCCTCGACGTCTACGGGCGCAACAACGCGAAGTGGTTCGACGAGTACGGTTTCTTGTACTTCACCCGCGAAGTCTTCGACGCCTTCTATCCAGGCTACGGCGCCAGTTGGCCGATCTACCACGGGACGAACGCCGCGACTTACGAGCAAGCGTCGGCACGCGGACTGGTCTTTCAACGAGACGACGGAACGAGCCTTCATTTCCGGGACAGCGTTCGCCACCACTTCGTCGCGTCGATCGCGACCGCTGAGACGACGGCCACGAACCGCCGCCGCATGCTCGACGGTTTCTGGGAGTACCGCAAGTCGGCGATCGACGAAGGAAGCACCGAGGACGTGCGAGCGTTCGTCATCGCGAACGAAGGCGACACGACGGCCGTCGCGAAGCTCGGCGGCATCCTCGTCGAGCACGGGATCGACGTCTCGCGCGCCACTTCCGCGTTCTCGGGCTGCGGCTCCGAGTTTCCCGCCGGGAGCCTCATCATCGACACCGCTCAGCCCACGAAACGGCTCATCCGGACCATCCTCGACGTCCAGGTCGACATGGAAGACGACTTTCTCGCCGAGCAGGAGCGTCGTCGGAGCAAGAATCTGTCGGACGAGATCTACGACGTCACCGGCTGGTCCCTGCCCCAGATGTTCAACTTGACGAGCACGACGTGCAGCGCCGTTCCGACCGGAGACTTCGAGCCGGCGAGTGCCGACCGCGTCGTTCCGAGGACCATCGACGGCGGACGCGCGGAGCTCGCTTACGTCGTTCCATGGGGCACTGCCGGAGCGGGTCGTCTACTCGCGAAAGCACTCCTCGCGGACCTCCGCGTCTTGAGCGCTGACAAAATCATCCAGCAAGCGGGACGCACCTATCCGGCGGGCACGCTGATCTTCATGGTGGATCAGAACCCCGAATCCGTCCACGACACGCTCGCCGAGCTCGCGCGCGAGACCGGCGCCGAAGTCATCGCGACGAACACGGGCTGGGTCGACGCCGGCGTCAACTTCGGGAGCAACAACGTGCAGCACGTAAGGGCACCCGAGATCGCTCTCGCGTGGGACCAGCCCATATCTGCGTACGGCGCCGGAGCCACCCGCTTCGTCCTCGAAGGTCAGTTCGGCTATCCGGTCACGCCCGTCCGCGCCCGGAGCATCGGCTCGACCGACCTGAGCGCTTTCGATGTCCTCATTCTTCCGGAAGGCGGCTACGCGGGTACGTTCGGCGACGGGATCAAGACGCAGCTCGAGAGCTGGGTCGAAGCAGGCGGCACCCTCATCGGGGTTGGGTCAGCTCTCGACTACTTGAGCAGCGCTGGTCTCCTCTCCACCAAGCGAGAGAGTCAGGCGGAACGCGAAGACGACCCGAAGGAGGACAAAGAGGGCGACACGCCGCACGCGATGCTGCTCGAGACCGAAGACGACTACCTTCGCGCTATCGAGCCCGAGCAGGAAGCCCCCGACTCGGTCGCGGGCGTCATGGTCACCGCAAAGCTCGACCCGGAGCACTGGCTCAACGGCGGCATGGGTGACACCGTCCATGCGCTCGTGCGCGGGCGCGCCATCTATACGCCGCTGACGCTCGACGACGGCCGCAACCCGGCCGTGATGCTGGGCCCCGACGAGCTCCTCGCGAGCGGCTATCTGTGGGAGGACAACCGCAAGCAGATGGCGTACAAGCCGCTGACGATGGTGCAGCCTCGCGGACGAGGCCTCGTCATCGGCTTCGTCGCAGACCCCAATTTCCGCGCCTACGTCGACGGTCTCAACGTCATATTTCTCAACGCCGTCTTCCGCGGGCCGGCGCGAGCGAGACCACCCGTGCTTCGCTGACGACGATCAATCGCGCGACACGCGATCGAAGAGATGGACGACGTGCGGGTACGGCATCCAGTCCGCAATCGGATAGGACTCGAGCTCGAACCCGTCGCCGACGAGCTCTTTGAACTCGCGCGTGCTCAAGTACCACATCTCGAAGCCCTTCGTCATCACGACATCGAGCGCCCAAGTAAAGAACAAGCGCCAGCGCGGCCGCGTGAGGACGTCCTTGATCACGAGCCGGCCGTCGGGGTCGAGGTGTCCGCTGATTTCTTCCAGAGTGCTCTTCTTGCCCTCCGGAGAGAGATGGTGCATCAGGTCTAGCATCACGACGGCGTCGTAGCGATCGGTCAGACCAAGCGACGACGCGTCTCCGACCTCGAACACCGCGTTGGTCAAGCCGAGGCGCTCGGCGGCGAGGCGGGCCGCCTCGATGCGCCCTTCGTTTCGGTCGATGCCGTGATAGCTCACGTTGGGATAGCGCGCGGCGAAATAGCAGCCGAACAGCCCGAAGCCGCAGCCCACGTCGAGGACGCGGGCTTTTCCGCGCAGGCAAAGACAGAGGATGTGAAGGATGTTGATGTTGATGATCAAGAAACGAGCGACGCAATAAGCCCGGACGATCCGCGAGTCGTAGACCGAGATGATGCGCCGCAAGAGCGCTCGGTGCGCGGAGCGATCGACCATGCCTGCCTCGCTCACTCTCCCCCTCCGGACGCACTTCTACCATCGAGCTCCCAGATCGTCACGATCGGCCCGCCGCGCGTGAGAGCGGAGAATCCCGATATCGGCAGATAGAACGTATCCGCTCGGTAGAAAAATGGCTCTTCGGTCGCGCCCTCACGAAAAGGATCGAAGCTCGCGGCGACGCGGCCCCGCTCGTGCAATATCTTGGAAGTCTCGGCACTCAAAGCCTGGCCGAGCGGCGGGTATTCGTGGCTGACCACATAGGAGGCACCGGAGTCCCGGATCGCATCGGCGGAGCACGGGATCTCCACGGGCTCGAACGCAGGCGGCTTCCTTCTGTCGGAGTTGATTCGAGGCGCTCCGTACCCGCGGCACACGGCGATCTTCGATCGTCTCCGCACGTGCTCGCCAATCCAGTCCGTGGCGAGGAGACGGCTATCCCTCTCGGCCGCGAGCCGGTCGAAGCGGACGGAGCCGTAGACGCCGGGTGCGACCAGAATCGCAGCAATCGGAAGGGCGAGGAGCTTGCTCCTGCGACTCGAAAGGGTCACGACGAGCCCGGCGGCCCAAACCGCGAGCACGGGAACGAGCGGGACGACGTAGCGAGGATAGGTGAGTCGGACACCGGCCATCGAGAGGTAGAAGGGTACGGCAAAGCCCAGCATCGCAAGCTCCGCCGGTCGACGGCTCCAGATCGCGCGAGCGAATCCGAGAATGGCCGCTAAATAGAACGGCCACCCGAGCCCGAGCGGAAACGTGTCTCGCAAATGCGTCCAGAGCGCGAGCTCTCCTGTCGGTGCGTGCAGAATCCCGCTGAGGTGCGCCATCGCCACCCGCACTTCGCCAAAGCGCAACAGCGAGTAAGGAGACGTCACCGCGAAGGCGGCAAAGGCAACGAGCCCGGAAGCGACGAGCTTGCCTCCGAGCGAGAAGCGCTCGCGCCGCTCCAGCCCGCGCGCCGCCCAGAGGGCGGGGACGGCGACAGCGAGACAGACGAAGACGGCGTTGTACTTCACCGCGGTCGACAGGCCCGCGAAGAGTCCGGCGGCGAGAAAGCTCGTGAGCTTCTGATCCTGAACCGCCTTGACGGCGAGCACGAGCGCGACCGTCACAAAGAACGTCGTGATGCCATCGACCGTCGCGAACCTCGAGTGGATGACGTGAAGAAGACACGTCGCGACGAGCAGCGACGCGAGTAGCCCGACACGCTTCGACGCGTGGACTCTCCTGCCGAGAGCGTAGGTCGCGGCGACCGTGCCGACACCAAAAACGACGCTCGCAATGCGGGCCAGGCGATAGTGGAGTCCCGGACGGAACACGACGATATCCAGGAGCATGTCCATCATGCGATCGTAGTGACCGGTGAGCTGCCCCCACGCGAAGTATCCCTTCAAGATCAAAACGTCGAGATAGATCGCGAGGCTCGGATAGGCAAACGTGATGGGCTCCGCCCCACCTCTGGCGAACATCTGGAACACCGCTTCGAGAACGATCTCCTCATCCGGCCGAGCCACGGGGTGCGGAATCCCGTAGTCCCAGCCCCAGATGCGAAGCGCGGCCGCCCCGCTCAGAATAGCCGTGAGCGCGAGCCACGACGTGACGGACGCCCCGGATATCCACGCACGGAGCCGTCTCACAATGGTGGGCATCTTAGCACAGGGGATCGGCCCGGCCCCGGCGAGAACGCCTTTGTCGACAGTGTTTACGCGGCCCGCGGTGGACACGACCCGTCTCGACAGGCTCGCGCTCAGGCCCGGTTTCGGATATCTTGAACGCGCCTATGGGGGAACGCTCGGACACCATCCTACGGGCGCTCGCGGCGCTCGTCTTTCTGCTGGGAGCGCTCGGCTGCGACCAGCAAGACGTTGCGCCTTCCACGCTACCGCCGGTCATTTTCGCTGACCAGGTGCCGCGGAGCTACCAAACATATTCCAAGGCGCAGCTACCTCTGTTGCGGGACAGTGACTACCTGGCCGCGCACGTCGAGCTTCGGGACGAGGCGCGACCGGCGATCACGGGCTCCCTCGGATCGAAGCTCACGTTCAACGCGCCCGTGCCCGACCAGCCGGTGCTGCGCTTCGCCATCGCCGTCACGGCACTGAGCAGCGAAGCGCCAAGGGGGCCGGTACGCTTTCGTGTCACCCTCGAGACACGTGAGGGCCGAGAGGTCGTCTTCGACGAGCTCGTCAAACGACGTCGCCGCGGCCGGTGGCTTCGCCGTGAAGTGGACCTGGCCCCCTTCGTCGGAAGCGACGCTCTCGTCACTCTCGAGGCCCGGCTGGACACCGAAGAGCCCGAGACCCGGCACGACGACCTTCTTCCCTTGTGGGCCAACCCCGTGCTCTCGTCCAACGCTCTCGAGCGCGAGCGGCCGAATCTCATCCTCGTTTCCATCGACACCCTCAGAGCCGACCACCTCGGCACCTACGGATACGATCGACCCACGACGCCCCACATCGACGCCTTTGCATCGACAGCGCTCCGGTTCACGAACGCACTGGCGACGGCGCCCTGGACGGTGCCGTCCCACTACTCGATGCTGACGGGCCTGCTCCCTTCACAGCATGGAGTCTCCGACTACTTCGAGGAATACTGGCAAGGAGGGCGAAAGCTCTCGCTCTCCGTCCCTTACCTGCCCGACACTCTCTCGAGCGAGGGCTATGACACCTACGGCGTCTACTCACACTTCGCGGTATCGACGACTTACGGATTCGAGCGCGGCTATAGCGCCTACCGACGTGTGGGTACCGACGCGAAGGTCGTCATCGACCACGCGATCGACTACCTTCGCCAGGCTTCGGCGTCCGACGAACGTCCGTTCTTTCTCTTCGTGCACCTGGTGGACCCTCATTGGCCGTATCTCCCGCCGACAGAGTTCCGAGCGTACGCACGAGAGTTCATCGAGCCCTTAGGAGCCCCCCCGGAGAACATCTCGGACTTGCTCACGTTGGTCGAGAAGCGGATCCCGCCCGAGAACGAGCGACAGGTCGACGACGTCAAGCTACTCTACGACGCCGCCATCTCTTATACCGACCGGGAGCTCGGACGCCTCTTCGAAGAGCTGAGACAGCTGGGGATGGACGAGGATGCGCTGACGATCGTCACTTCCGACCACGGCGAAGCCTTCGTCGAGCACGACGAATGGCAGCACGCGACGACGCTGTACGAAGAGATGGTGCGGGTCCCGATGCTCGTATCGTGGCCGTCTCGCTTGAGCGCGGCCGACGTGGCGGACCCCGTGAGCCTCGTCGACATCTTCCCGACATTTTTGGAAGCCGCAGGCATCGCGTCATCGAGCTCGAGCGCGGTTAGCCTCGCCATGACGGAGCCCGAGGTCACGGCGAACCGCACACGGCACGTGATCGCCGAAGTAACGTTGATGGGCGAGTCGGGCTACGAGACGACCATCGCGATCCGTGCGCGCAACTTCAAGTACATCGCGGTCGTTCCGGGAAACCTGGACGCGCTCGACGTCGACGCTATCGGACGCGAGCAGCTCTACGACCTCGCCGCCGACGCGGGCGAGACGCATGACCTCGCCGACGACGTGGCGACGGACCTGGACCCGTTTCGCAACGTATTGCGGATGTTCATCGATGAGAGCCGACGCATGCGCTCGAGCTACGCGTCCGGCGGCGTCGTCGAGACCGACCGCGAGCTGCAGCGGCAACTCAAGGCGCTCGGCTACGTGAACTGAGAGCTCGGTCGCCTCAGCGCGGCAGCGCGGCTCCGTCGTTTTCGAGATAGAGCGAGAAGTGCTCGGACCTCGCCGCATCGGCGCTCACCTCGATCACGCCCAAGCGGAGTCGGCCGTCTTCGAGCAGATCGAGGCGCATGAACCCAGACGCCTCGTTCTGATAGAGCGTCTGCGGGCGCCATTTGGCCGGCGAGGTGTGCCCGTAATAACCGGCGCCGCTCGTGAGCAGGTAGGGCACGACTTCGCCTTCGAGAACCTCGAGCGTGTGCTCGTGTCCGCCGACGAACACGAGAGGAGGCGTCTCCGCGAAGACTCCCTCGAGCGCCGCGCGCATTCGCTCATTGCGACTCCCTGACATGTCCTGAGACGACACGCCCGCCAGACGCGCGAGCGGATAGCCCGAACCTATGATCGGAAGTGGGATCCACAGCCCGTGCACGACCCGGGTCAACGGAAAGAGATGGTCCTGCCAGGTGAAATAGCCTCCATGCGGCCCGCTCGACACGAGGGGGTGATGGCCGACGACGATCTCGATTCGATCTCCGGAGAGCGCCACGCGAAGAGCGTCCAAGACAGTAGCCTCGGTACCCGGCTCGCAGTCGCCCGGCCCCGGTTTGTCGTTCGAGTGTAGCCACCACTGCGTATCGAGAGCGACGACCCGGACAACGTCGGTGACGTCGATGACGCTGGGCCCGGGACAACCTGCTTCGGGAACCAGCCTGACCCGTCCGGAGTCGCCATGCTGGGCGATGAACTCGCCTTGCCTGAGGACCGCATTCCATCCATCGCCGCCGGAGTTATCCCAATCATGATTCCCGGGAACAACAATGCCGTCCGCGTTCGTTCGGAGCACGGCGTCGATCTGGTCCTTCAATCGGCGCTCCATCTCCGTCCGCTTGGAGGAGGAGGCTTCCGGAAGTCCTCGGCTATAGATGTTATCGCCCAGGAAGACGACGGTCGCTTCACCGGGCGCCGATTGGATCTCCTCCGAGAGCGCCTGGAGGACCGGATCTCCGCCGGCTTTCGGTTTTCCGCCATCCCCGATCAAAAAGAGCGAGTGTCGAACTTCGCTTCGAGAAACGGCGGGGACGGACTCGATCCCAGGTGGCGCTTTACCGCCGCACGCCGAAAGGCCGACGACGAGCAGCAGGTGGAAACGAATCACGATCGCGTACGGTCCGAGACGGGTTCCGGCGGCGAGCGTCACGGGAGAAATCTATCGAGCCCGGTGAGAAGTTACAACCTGTCTTCGCACTGGCTGGACACCTCGAGGACGAATCTCAGTCCTTTCCGCCCGCGCCCTTGAAACGGTCGGCGTCATCGGCGAACAAGACGTTGAAGCTGGTCAGGCTCCCATAGCAGCCGGTGATATAGCCTTGGAGCTTGAGCTTCAGGTCGTCGGCCATGTCGCTCCCGTTCACCTGTTGCTCCAAGACGCGGAGCTTGTTCCTCACACCGACGACTTTGTGAAAAAGCGCGTCAATCGGCACCACCTTCTCTTGCAAGCCCGGCTTTCCCGGTCGCAGCACCATCTCGCCCCCGCGCCACTTCTCGGCCGGAGCCGTCGGCGGGATTCCCGCTTCTTCGCGGAGAATCCGGCGGAGAAGCTGCTCGAGTCCTTGGGCTTCAACAGGCGTCGGGTCATCGGGGATGTCGTTCATCGTCATCGTTCCTCTTGGTTGTTCAAGAGCAGGAGCAGGAGCAGGAGCAAGAGCAGCCGAAGGCCGTGGTATCGAGGCACCACGATAGTTGTGGCGACTGTAGCAGGTGTCGCATCGAACCCGGGAAGGCTCACCATCCGCGCCCACGACCTCGATCGCGTGAGCACGCACGGATTTGCACGGCCGACAGAAGTCTTCGACACGACCCCCGACTCGGTATGGAGTGTTCATCAAGCGTTCGGGCTACCGGAGCCGCCGAAAGGTGAACGTCCCGACGGGCGGCGCGTCGGTGCCGTTTCCGGGCGACAAGGGCGGTGTAGTGATTCGAACGATGGTCTCCCGCGGGACCGTGTCTTCGTTCCGGGAGCCGAACGTCTCACCGCTGTCCGTTCCCGCGTCGTAGACGAACAGTTCCACCACGAGCTCATCAACCCAGTCGCCGTCCTCGAGCAAACTCGTAGCACTTACGCCGACGAACCAATCGGGAGAAGGCGCCAACATCGAGACGAGCGAAACGAAAGCGCGGTCGAGGCTGACGTCGAACTCGAGCGAAACCGATCCCGGCGACGCGCTGATACCCCCACCGGAGAGGAAGTGCTCGACTCGGTCGAGCGCCATCGCGGCCGCGATCTCATCGTCGAGCGGCGACTTCGCTCCGAGCTCCGCCATCGCTTCCATCCCGTTCGACGCGACGCCTCCCGTCTCCCAGAAACGGTACCCCTCTCGGTGCGTGGCACCAACGAGCCCGGAGAAATGCGGATTGCCGGGGAACATGTTCGGATGCGTCGCCGCGCTCCAGGTCGCGTCGAACACGACCCGATACCGCGCGGTCGCGCTCGGAGCGGGCGTAGTAGGAGCGGGGGTCGCAGTCGGTGTCATCGGCGCGGGGCCGGCCGAGTCACCGCAACCCGCGAGCCCGATGGCCGCGAGGAGAGCCCACTTACGCACTTGGCTCGCCGACCTCCTGCTGGGCGAGTCGGAGCCAGGTCTCAACGACGGTGTCAGGGTTGAGCGACATGCTGTCGATGCCCTCGTCGAGGAGCCACTGGGCAAGCTCGGGGTAGTCCGACGGCCCCTGGCCACAGATACCGATATATTTGCCCTGTTTCTTGCAGGCTTGGATCGCCTGTCGGATGAGGGTCTTGACGGCGTCGTCGCGTTCATCGAAGGACGCAGCCACGAGGGCGGAATCGCGATCGACTGCGAGAGTGAACTGAGTCAAGTCGTTGGAGCCGATCGAAAAGCCGTCGAAATGTTCGAGGAATTGCTCCGCAAGAATCACGTTCGAAGGTATCTCGCACATCATGATGAGCTCGAGTCCCATCGTACCGCGCGAGAGGCCGTGCGTTTCTAACGTTTTGATAACATTTTGGGCCTCGTCGAGCGTCCGCACGAAGGGCACCATCACCTGGATGTTGTCGAGGCCGAGCTCTTCTCTCGCCTTTCTCACCGCGCGGCATTCGAGCGCGAAACAGTCTGCGAAGCTCTCGGAAACGTAGCGCGACGCGCCACGAAACCCGATCATCGGGTTCTGTTCCACCGGCTCGTAGAGCGAGCCCCCGATGAGATGCGCGTACTCATTCGACTTGAAGTCCGACAGGCGCACGATGACGGGGCGCGGGTAGAACGCCGCTCCCAGCATCGCGATCCCTTCGGTAAGCTTCTCGACGTAGAAGCTGATCGGGTGATCGTATCCCCTCGTTCGCGTGAGGATCTCTTCCCGCAATTCCTCCGGAATCTCCGGTAGGTCGAGGATCGCGCGCGGATGAATTCCGATCTGGTTGCTGATCACGAACTCCAGACGAGCGAGTCCGACGCCGGCATTCGGGAGCATCGCAAACTGAAGGGCGCGCTCGGGATTCCCGACATTCATCATCAGCTTGACCGGTAGCTCAGGCATCGCGTCGAGCGAAAAGCGCTCGATCTTGAAGTCGAGCTCACCGTCGTAGACGAAGCCGGCATCTCCTTCAGCGCAGCTGACCGTCACCATCTGAGCGTCGACGAGCGTGCTCGTCGCGTCGCCGCAGCCGACGACCGCCGGGATGCCGAGCTCGCGCGCGATGATCGCGGCATGACAGGTGCGTCCTCCACGATTGGTCACGATCGCCGAGGCACGTTTCATGACCGGCTCCCAGTCCGGGTCGGTCATATCGGTGACGAGAACTTCCCCCTCACCCAGAGTGTGCATCGATTCCGCACCACCGATGAAGCGTACGACGCCGCTCGCGATCTTCTGGCCGACCGCTCGGCCTTCCGCCAGGGGTATACCGGGCTCACCGAGCTTGAAGCGCTCGATCACGTTGCCGGTCGTGCGACTCTTGACCGTCTCAGGCCGAGCTTGAACGACGTAGATCTTTCCGTCACGGCCGTCCTTGGCCCACTCGATATCCATCGGGCGTCCGTAGTGATTCTCGATGACGAGGGCTTGACGGCCGAGCTCTTCGAGCTCCGTATCGTCGAGGACGAACTTGCCTTGGTCCTCTTCGGGTGTCGCCACGGTGGTCACCGATCGGTCGACGTCGGTGCTTTCGCCGTGGATCATCTTGATGGCTTTTTCACCGAGGGTGCGGGAGAGGACGGCGGGCCTTCCCACTTCCAGGTTCGGTTTGTACAGGTAGAACTCGTCCGGGTTCACCGCGCCTTGAACAACGGCCTCGCCGAGCCCGTAGGCGCCGGTCACGAACACCACGTCCGAGAAGCCGGACTCCGTGTCGAGAGTAAACGCCACGCCGCTCGACGCCAGATCACTCCGCACCATTTGCTGGACACTCGCGGAAATGCCGACGCTCTTGTGGTCGAAGCCCTGATGCACCCGATAGGCGATGGCCCGGTCATTGAACAGGGACGCGAACACTCGCTTGACTGCGAGGAGGATCTGCTCGAGCCCGCTGACGTTCAGGAAAGTCTCTTGCTGGCCCGCAAAGGACGCATCCGGCATGTCCTCCGCCGTCGCGGAAGAGCGCACGGCGAAGGTACCGCCCGTGTCGAGATCGACATAGGCTTTCTCGATTGCCCACACGACCTTTTGCGGGAGGTCCGCCGATTCAATCGCGCTACGAACGTCTTCTCCGACACGCGCTAACTCCTGCGTGTCGCTGACATCGAGATTCTTGAGAGACTTGTTGATCCGTCGGATGAGGCGCGCGTCCTTCAAGAAGAGCTCGAACGCTTCGACCGTCGTCACGAAGCCCCCGGGCACGCTGACGCCTAGCGGCTTGAGGTGCTGGATCATCTCGCCGAGCGATGCGTTTTTCCCGCCGACGCTCGGCACGTCGTTCATTCCGATTTCGTGGAGCGACTTGACGTAAGATGGTTCAGACATGCGTACGATGTTCTATGTATCCGATCGCACCGCGATTACCGCAGAGACGATCGGCCATAGCCTCCTCGCTCAATTTGAAGGTATCACTGACTACAAAGAAGTTACCATACCTTACATCGACACACTCGCGAAGGCGCAGGAAGCCGTCGCGGAGATCGACGGGGCGGCCGCGAAAGACGGGGAGAAGCCGCTCGTATTCAGCACCCTAGCAGAGCCCGAGACCCGTTCGCAGATCGTTGGTTGCAAGGGTTTGGTCCTCGACTTGTTCCACGTCTTCATCGAGCCGTTGGTGGAAGAGTTCAAGCAAATGCCGGTCACGCGGCGGACGCGCTCTCACCGCATCAGCAATCTTTCAACCTATGAAGCGCGCGTCGGCGCTATCGACTACAGCTTGCAGCACGATGACGGCGCGCGCATCAAAGACTACGACAAAGCGGACATCATCATGGTTGGAGTCTCGCGTTCCGGGAAGACTCCGACGTGTCTCTACCTCGCGATGCAGTTCGGCATTCGGGCAGCCAACTACCCGATTACCGAGGAAGATCTAGGCTCGTCCACCGGACTGCCAAGCCCTGTCGCGTCTTTCAAGGAGCGGCTCCACGGCCTCAGCATCGAGCCCAAACGACTTGCGAGTATCCGCGAGGAGCGCCGCCCGGGTAGCCGCTACGCATCCATCGAGCAGTGTCGGTCCGAGGTCCGGCGCGTGGAGTCGATGTTCAAACAACATCGGATCCCGTTCATCAACTCGACGAATACCTCCGTCGAAGAGATCGCCACGCGCGTCGTGCAGAAACGCGGTCTCGAGCGCCACAGCGCCCTGTAGTCTCCGTGCTGCTCTAGCGAAGCAGCTGCTCTAGCTTCTCGATCGCGAATGCACCGCTGTCGTAGACATTCTTGAGCAACCGATCTCGCTGATCCTTGGCGCGGATGCGGTCTCCGAGACTGGGCGCCTCGTCGTCGGGCGCCTCCGTGAACGATTCCTGCATCTGCTCGCGTGCCTGTCGGTACGATGCGACGGACCGATAGAACGTCTCGACGGCGTATCGGGGCTCCGCGTCGAGCTCGCGATCCACCGCGTCTCGGCATGCCTCGTAGGCTGCGCTCGCGACAGGCTCGCCGTTCGTGCGACCATTCGGATCCGAGGACGACACCAGGGCGCTTATCTCGGGCAAGAGTTGCTCCGCGATTCCGTGGCCTCGTCGGGCGTGCTCCTCGCGGCGGCTACGCCAAACGTAGACACCAACCGCCGTGAGCCCGGTCAAGACTCCGGCATAGGCGAAGGGAGTCACGCGTCGGCCTTCTTGCCCCAAAGTTTTCGGGCGACGAGGAAAACGATCACCGCGAGCGCGAGCGCGACGCCGATGGTCGGATACTGCTCCTGCAGAATGTCCATGGCGCGGTCACCCACTCGGACCGCGAGATAGGCTTCCGCCGTGAAGCGAACGAACCGGCCCACGAACACCGCTGCCACGAAGCGGCGCCAGTCCATCCCGACCGCACCCGCGGTCAAGATGAACAGCTTCGTCGGGAACGGCGGCGGGCCCAGCATCGACACGAGCACGGCGAGGATGTCGTTCTGTCGCACCTTTTCCGTGACCCATTGCCGTTTCTCGGGCGAGAAGCGGGCGAGCATCCGATCGCCTCCGACGCGCGCGACGCGGTACAAGACCCAGCAGCCGACCGTCGAGCCAATCGAAGCGACCAGCGCGATCAGAAGAAAGAGGGACGGCCGTTGCCACGACAACAGCATGATCACGAGGTCGACCCCTCCGGGAAGGGGCACCCCCGCGGAGTCCAAAAACGCGATCAGAAACAGGCCCGGGAGTCCGAATGCCAGAAGGTAAGTCTTGAGGGAGTCCAAATAATGTTGTCCGAGTCGTCAAGGAAATGTGGATCGATGCAAATCTTGCCCGCAACCTTTGTAGCGTGTTCGAACCGAAACGCCAAACCGGCAAAGCGCCATCATTCCCGGCACCCGGGCGCCTTTTACTCCATCGAACCGCATAAGTGCTCTCGCCGTAAGCCTTTCCCGCTGTCGACAAACGCTCGGGCGCGCCGTCCTCTCATGAGAACACTCCCCGAGTCGCGGTTTACAACCAGGCAGATTCTGGTTACACTTACAACCCGTTGTGGCTCTGAGGAGCCACGTAGCGCGCTATGTTAAAAGGAGTTCGCTCGAAACGGAACCAACTCGCGGGACAATCGACGAACGTGACTCACGCTTTGGCACGTACCACCCCGTGCGCATCGTCTCCCGTCCGACGACCCGCTTCTCGTAAGTAAACAACAACAGGAGTCAATCATGTCATTCTGGCATCCCTCGTCAAAGAGCCGGTCAAAGCTCTCGCGCAAGGCCGTAGGCTTAGGCGCTATCGCGACACTGCTCGCCTGCGGATCCGTTTTCGGGCAGGAATATACCGATATCCGGCGGCTCGGAACGAGCAATGCGGTCTTCAAACCAGGCCCACAAACCCGCGAGGAGCTCCAGCAAGTATTTCGGGACCATCGCGAAGAGTACGAGAAAGTCTTGAACGATGCGAACTGGCCAGGGGATCATGATGATCTTTTCGCCGCGATCACGAATGGCGAGTTCAGTGAGGCGCGCTACCCCGTAGGACACACGTTCGAATGGATGGCTCTGCGACGCAACGGCGTCGTAGGCATCAGCCCCCCGATCCGGTGGGCTGGAGACGCCCCGTTCGAAGCGTTCGAGATCCGCTTCATCTCGCGCGGACAAGAGCACCGCTTCCTGATCCCGAAAGCGTGCGGCAATTTGTCGCTCATCCAGATGCGCGACGCCGGCCCTCCGGACTTGGACGAGCGCAACACTCCCGGACCCAGTCTGAACGTTCAAAGCCCCAATACGTGCACGGGCGTGAACGTGACCTTGGACGTAACGCTACCCGACGGAATGCCCGAAGGCGCGCGACTCGAGGTTAGCCTCACCCGGCCGAGTGGACAGAGTGCCACGATCAACCCGAGCCAGGCTGGCGGCGGCTACCGCTGGGAAGGTGAGCTCGATGACGCGGGCTCGTACACGTTCAGCGCAACATTCCGGCGAGGCGACCAAAGCAGTCGGACGACGACGGAGCGGCTGAGCATCACCCCCTGCGAGCCGACGTGCAACATTCAAATCACGCCGCCCCCCATGGATCCCACGCCCAAACGCGGCAAGGCAAGCTTCACGGTCGATACCTGCGCGAGCACGGCTCGCGTCGGCTCCCTCACCTCACGCTTGGCGAAAATCTTCCACACGCCCGTCGATGGTCCCGAGCAGCTCGTCGAGACGCTCACCCTCGATACCGAGTGCAGCGCCAGCTACTTGATGCCGGAATATGGCAGCTATCGTGTCGAAAGTGAGATCGTCGACGACCGCGGCATGCGCGCGACCTGTCAGGCGGACTACACGCTCGTCGAGCCCGAGGGCGGGATCATGCCGTTCTTCACCATATTCGCCGGAAACGAGCGCCGCTGGCGTGCACAGACCGAGGCCGCGACGGCGAACGAAGAGTTCATCCATGACCGCTCGGCCGCGCTTCTCGGAGGCACGTTCGGTATCGCCTATCCATTCGCCGACCAGGGGGCACAGGTCTTCGGCCAGGTAGGCTTCGCCGCCAACTTGAGGGATGGAGAGAACTCGTCCTTGTTCGCCGACATCGGCGTCGACAAGAATTTCGAGAAGGGCTTCTTTGGAGGCGGCGTCGGAATCTGGGATATCAACAATAGCGATACGACCGACGGCACGATCTTCCTCCATGGCGGCTACAACCTCAGCGACAACCTGCAGCTGAACCTCGAAGGGCGCCTGTTCATGGACATGCTCAACATGATCAACAACAACTTCATGTACATGGGAGGCATCCGCTACTTCTTCGGCAAGTAGCCGCCTCTTGCTTCGATCCACCTCTGGGGAGGGCCTCGCCGGCCCTCCCCTTTTTCTTTTCATCGAGGGCGCGTCGACTCGGCGCGGCACCGATCTACGCTTTGCGATGCCGCGGATATAATCGGGGGCATGCTCGAGCTCGATCCATCCACCCGGCAAAACGTTTGGCGGCAAGTCACCGACGCCGTGGAGCGATTCAATGCCGACCTTCCGAGCCTCCCCGTCGCTCCGTCGGCCGACCCCGAGCTCGCACGCGCGCTCCTGAAGAGGGTCGATTTCGAAACGCCGTTAGCGCCGTCCGAGGCGCTCGCACTCGTCGTAGAAGGACTCCGCGACCACCAAGTTCACACCGGCCACCCCAACTATTTCGGTTTGTTCAATCCGGCCGTTGCACCGATGGGCGTCGCCGCCGATACTCTCGTCGCGGCATTCAACCCGCAGCTCGCGGCGTGGAAACATGCCCCGTTTCCATGCGAAGTCGAAGAGCTCATGACGAAGCAGATCGGCGCGCGCCTCGGTTATCCGGAAGACCGGGCGTGCGGATCTTTTACGTCGGGGGGGGCGGAGGCGAACCACACCGCCCTGCTGATGGCACTCTCGAGAGCGTTTCCCGGCTTCAGGGAGCGTGGCGTCCGCTCGCTCCCCGGCCAGCCTACGGTCTATGTCTCCGGAGAAAGCCACCACTCGTTCATCAAGGCCGCTCGGTTCTCAGGTCTAGGCGACGCGTCCGTGCACCACGTCTCGTCGACCGAGGATTTCGCGATGGATCCCGGCGCCCTCGAGCGACAAATCGAGCAGGACCGCGCGCGCGGCGATTATCCCTTTCTGATCGTTGCAACTCTCGGAACGACCGGGGCTGCGGTGATCGATCCCGTCGGAGCGGCAGCGGACGTCGGCGAGCGCCAAGGACTGTGGGTCCACGCGGACGCGGCATGGGCGGGCGCCGCTGCATTGTTGCCGGAGATGAGGGAAACGTTCACCGGACTCGAGCGTGCGGACTCGATCACTTTCGACGCCCATAAATGGCTGAGCGCCCCCATGGCCGCGGGAATGTTTCTCACGAGACACCGCGCTCTCATGGAGCCTACATTCGCCGTCGATGCGGGCTACATGCCCGTCGCGACCGGAGAGGACGCGGTGGTCGAGCCCCACCGAGTCTCGATCCAGTGGACCCACCGTTTCATCGGCTTGAAGGTCTTCCTCTCCTTCCTCGTCGCGGGCTGGGACGGCTACGAGAAGACGATCCGCGAGATGATCCGCCTCGGCGGCGTACTCAAGCGCCGGCTCGGCGACGAAGGGTGGCGGGTCGTCAACGACACCCCACTCCCGGTCGCCTGTTTTCAGGACGAGCGATCCCCCGATGGCGCTTCAGCCGAACATATGCGCGGGATTGTGGACCGCGTCGAGATCCGCGGCAAAGCGTGGGTGTCGTTCATGAACCTCGGCGGCTCGATGCCCGCCGCGCGCGCCTGTATCACGAACTTCCGGAACACCGAGGCGTCCATCGAGACGCTGCTGGAGGAGCTGGACGAGGCTCGCCGAGCTCGGTGAGCGACCAGCACTTCGACGCCAATCGCTCGGTTTGGCTCGCCGACGCCGGCGCCTATGCTCCCCGCCCACCGCTCGGTCGCGACAGCCGCGTGGATGTCGCCATCATCGGCGGAGGTTTCACGGGCGTATCGACCGCGTATCATTTACAGACGCGTTTCCCGGACAAGACCATCGCGATCTTCGAGGCCAGGACGATCGCGAGCGGCGCGTCCGGGAGAAATGGCGGACAGATGCTCAACTGGGTGCACGGGGTCGACCCCGAGGACCCGACTCGAGCACGGGCCATCTACGAAGCGACACGAGCGGGCATCGACACGATCGAGTCGATGATCGCAGAGCATGATCTCGACGTCCGCCATACTCGACAAGGCCACCTGGACGTTTTCACGGATCCACGCAAGGCAGAGCGGGCCGCGACCGCGGCGGAGCGGTGGAACGAGGTCGGCCTCCCCGTCCGTTTCGTCGACGCTCACGAGCTCGAGCGCACGATGGCCTTCGACGGCGCGTGCGGCGCGCTACTCGACCCCGAAGGCGGCACCCTCGACGGAGCAGCGTTCCTTCGAGAGCTCAGGCCGGTCATCGAAGGGCTCGGCGTCAGGGTCTACGAATCGACGCCCGTCACCCGTATCGAAGAAGGCCGAGAGATCGAGCTGACAACGCCCGACGCCATCGTGCGCGCTTCAGCCGTCGTTCTGGCGACCAACGCCTATACACCGCATCTCGGATACTTCCGCTCAGGCATCGTTCCGCTGCACTCTCACGTCATTGCCACCGAACCGGCCGCGGACATCGAGTGGGAGTCTCGCGGGTTTCACGTGGGGTGCGGCTTCACGGACGACCGCGATCGACTCTCTTATGGAACGCTGATCGCGGCGGGACAGGGAGCAAAGCGACTGCTGTTCGGAGGCGGGAGCAACGACACCTACGACTACATCTTCGGGAACGGGACCGCCTTCGACGGCACCTCGGAAGCTGCTTCGAGGGCGAACCAACGCCAGCTTCAAGCCTACTTCCCGCGCCTTCGTCGCGTCGCGATCGACCATCGATGGAGCGGGCCGGTCGCCTTGACCCTCTCGAGACGCTGCACCATCGGCGTCCGGGGCGCGCATCGCAACGTCTACTTCGCCGTCGGCTATAGCGGGCACGGCGTGACGATGGCGAACCTCGCCGGGAAAGTTCTCACTGATATCTATTCCGATTCCGACGAAGCGTGGCGCGGCCTTCCCTTCTACCAGCATGATCTGCGCTACATCCCGCCAGAGCCTTTTCGCTCCATCGGCTATCATGCGTATACGCGGCTGACCGGCCGCTCACCGCGCTCATCGTAACTCCCCATTCAGGAGGCTCTCGCCATGCGAACTCTTTGTGCCGTGCTCATCACCGCCCTCGGCGGTGCGTGCCGAAGCGATGCTCCGCCCGACGAGGCGACGGCGGCGGTGCCCGCGCTGCAACAAATCGTCTGGGTCGACCGTTCCGGCGGTGTCACACAAAGCGTCGGCGAGCCCCAGCAAGCAATCTCCGGAGTCGAAGTGTCGCCCGATGGCGCCCGTGTCGTCGCCCGCGGTCGGGTCGACGATAACGATGACATCTATCTCCATGACGACGAGTCGACGACCCGCTTCACCGAAGACGAAGCTCACGCGCGCCATCCGATGTGGACACCGTCAGGAGAGAGCGTCGCCTATTTCTCCTACCGCAACGGCCCGGCCGATCTGTTCATTCGCCCCGCGGGCGGTAGCGGCGAGGAGGCGCCGTTGGCTTCCGGTCCGATGCACGAGTACTACCCCGACTTTACGCCGGACGGCGCAGTCTTCGTGTTCCACCAGCATGACACGGACACGGACCGACGCGACCTCTGGACCGCGAGCGTCGACGGGAGCACCGCTCCGGAACGGTTGACCGATACGCCGGAGAACGAAAGCCTACCGCGCTTCTCTCCCGACGGGCGCTATGTCGCCTTTCAAGCGGAGCACGATAGCGCCTGGAACGTCTACGTCACGACGTTTCCGCGCTCCGACAAATTGTGGCAAGTGTCGACCAACGGAGGGGTTTGGCCGAAGTGGAGTCGCGATGGTGAAGAGCTGTTCTACTTCGAGTCCAACCGACTCGTCTCCGTTACGGCCGCAACCGACGACGACGGCGAGCTCGTGCTGGGCGAACCGGCGACGCTCTTCGAGACGGGTAGCGTCGGCGGTTGGTCGGCACCCGAGGCGAGCCTTTTCAACCCACTCTACGGACCGTCGCCGGACGGCTCGCGATTCGCCATTGTTACCACCCGGTAGGCTGCGCTCGACGGCATAGGAAGCGCGGCAGGACGTTCCTTCGAGATGATGAAGCCCCTTTGTGCTTGCCTGTGCGTAGCGCTCGCCGGTAGCGTCTCCGCTGCGTGGTCACAGCGCGGCACGGTCGCCCAGAGAGACGACGCTGGCGAAGTCGTCATCGACGGCGTGATCGACGAAGACATCTGGGACACCGTCGAGCCGTTTACCGGTTTTACCCAACAAAATCCGCAAGAAGGCGCGCCCGCGAGCGAGCGCACGGAGGTGCGACTTCTGCTCGGAAGGACGACCCTCTTCATCGGCGTGATCGCGTTCGACTCCGAGCCCGACCGAATTCTCGTGACCGAGAGCCGGCGCGACGGCGACTTGAACGAGACCGACTCGATCCAGCTGGTCTTCGACACGTTCAACGACAGTCAAAACGCTTTCTTGTTCGGAACCAATCCTCTGGGTCTCGAATATGACGGACAGGTCGCGGGCGAAGGTCTCACCGGCGGGACGGCGCAGCGCGGCGGTCAGCGAGGCTCGCAGCGGGGTCAGGCGAGCGGCTTCAATCCTAACTGGGATGCGGACTGGCTCGTCCGGTCGCAGATCACGGACCGAGGTTGGGAGTCCGAGCTTTCGATTCCTCTCAAGACCCTTCGCTACGCCGCGGGGCCGGGCAAGACCTGGGGCTTCAACGTGATGCGCAACATCCGGCGCAAGAACGAACAGGTCTACCTGGCGCCGATCCCACGAGGCTACACGCTCTATCGCGTCTCCCTCGCGGCCAAGCTCGATGACCTCGACCTGCCGGGCCGCCGCGACATCAAGGTAACGCCCTACGGCCTCGGAAGGACCGACGAAGACAATCTCGCCGCAACCGAGCACCATCAGAACGATTTCGATATCGGCCTCGACGTGAAGTGGGGCGTGACGCCCAACTTGACCGCAGACTTCACCGTCAACACCGACTTCGCACAAGTAGAGGCCGACGATCAGCAGATCAACTTGACCCGCTTTCCGCTGTTCTTTCCCGAGAAGCGGCCCTTTTTTCTGGAGAACGCGACGACGTTTCAATTCGGCGCCCCTCAAGAAGTGGACTTGTTCTTCTCGCGGCGCATCGGCCTCGCACCGGGCGGTGTGCCCATCCCGATTCTCGCGGGCGCGCGGGCAAGCGGTAAAGCCGGCGCCTTCAACCTCGGGATTCTCAACATGCAGACGGACTCGAAGAACGTCCCGCGTACCGACGAGCTGTTGAGCCCGGCCGAGAACTTCACCGTGGTCCGCGTTCAACGCGAGATCGGCCGGTCGAGCTTCGGCGGGATCGTGGTCAATCGCCAAGCGACCGGTGACACCCCGACCAGCGTCCGCAGCTACAGTCGATCCTACGGAGCGGATGCCAACATTCAGGTCACCGAGAAAGCGAAGCTCTTTACTTTTCTTGCCGGATCGTCGTCGCCGGACGACGGCAACGATCTTGCCGGCCGTGCTCTGCTCAACTATGCGACCAACTGGTGGAACGGTCACATCGGCTACACCCAGGTGGGTGAGAGCTTCCGGGCGGATACGGGCTTCGTCCCGAGACGCGGTTTCCGCAAACCTCAACTCCGCTACTTTCTCGACTGGCAGCCGAAACGCTACGACTGGATCCGGCGGATCTCCCCGCACGTCACTTGGAACGCTTATTACGGTTTCGACAACAAGATCCAGACGTCGCGCGGGCACTACCACTTTCTGGAGATCCAGCCGCAAAGGGGCGGCCGTTTCGGTGCGCGCTTGGACTACCAGCAAGACCGCCCGGAAGAAGACTTCACCGTCTATACGGGACCCGACGGCACCACCGTGGTCATTCCCCCCGGACTCTATGGCTGGGGTCAGTGGTCCGTCGACTGGCTCGGTAACCCGAGCGCCCCCTTCTCCATCGACGCCCGCTACACGTGGGGCGGCTTCTACGATGGCCGCACGAAAGCCGGCAGCATCGCGGCCCATGCGCGCCTCATGGGGGGAAAGCTCCAGGCCAGCGTTTCCTGGCAGCACGACGACATCGAGCTTCCCGGTGGCGATTTCACTCTCGACCTCATTCCGGTCCGCGCGAACTACTCTTTCACGCCCCTTATCAACTTGTCGGCGTTGATCCAGTACAATTCCCAGTCGGCGGACGTCTCATCGAACATCCGGTTCGCCTGGCTGCAGAGAAGCGGTACCGGGTTATTCTTGGTGTACAACGATCGTCGCAACACGGCCGACTTCACCCGGATCGATCCGGATACCGGGGTGTTGTTTCCCGAGCTCATTGGCCGCTCGCTCGTCGCGAAATACACGTACCTCTTCGACTTCTGATGCTAGCGCTCATCTTCGCCGCCGCGATAACCCACGGCATCGCCATCGGTGACGTCCGCTCAGACCGCGCGATCGTGTGGTCTCGAGCGAGCGAGGCCGGCGCCATGGTCGTAGAGCTCGACACCAGCGCCGGGCTCGACCGTCCGCGAACGTTTAGCGCGCGCGCCAGCGCGGATACGGATTTCACGGCGCAAGTGACGCTCGACGCGCTCACACCCGACACCCGTTACGTCTATCGCGTCTCGTTCAACGGCAGTGACTCGGCGGAAGGCACCTTTCGCACCCCACCGGCGGCCGGCGATACGGTACCGGTCCGCTTCGTCGTCATGGGCGATCTCGGGGGTCACGGCTATTGCCGCGAGGCAGGAGTGAACTACGCGGTCTTCTCCGAGATCGAAACGCTCGAGCCGCACTTTCTCGTGGCGAACGGCGACATGATCTATGCGGACAGCGCGTGCGACGCCGAGCGCTCAGAGGGTGGTCGCAACGTTCCCGGAGATTTCCCCGCGATTACGGACCCGGAGGTCGACTGGCTCGACGCCGCCGCTGTCCGCGAAGTGTTTCTCGCGCACTGGCGCTACAACCGAGCCGACCCTCATTTTCAGAGGCTCCTGTCCAAAACTCCGATGTACAGCCAGTGGGACGATCACGAGGTGATCAACGATTTCGGCGCTCCGTGGACGACGCTGAACGCGTGGGGTGAGCGAGGCGGCTATCCGGTGCTCGTGCAGGAGGGTCGGCGTGCCTTGTTCGACTTCCACCCGATCGAGCGCCATCCCGAGGAGCCGTACCGGATCTACCGATCCTTTCGTTGGGGCCAAGACGCCGAGCTGTTTCTGCTCGACGCACGGTCCTATCGCAGCGAGAACGAGCTAGCGGACGACCCGGACAAAGGAAAGACTTTGCTCGGGGCCGCGCAGCTCTCGTGGTTGAAGAAGGGGCTCGAAGACTCGACGGCCACTTGGAAGATCGTGAGCACGGACGTCCCACTATCGATCCCGACGGGATCGAACGCCCATCTCGTCGGACGCGACGCCTTCGCAAACGGGGCGGCTCAGGACTACTCGGCTCGGACCGGCTTCGAGCGAGAGCTCGAGGATCTGCTGCGACATCTGGATGCGGCCGACATCGACAACGTCGTTTTCGTCGCGACCGACGTTCATTTCGCGACCTCGCTCCGCTACGACGTCGACGTCGACGGCGACGGGGACACGCTCCTGTTTCACGAGCTCATCAGTGGCCCGTTGAGCGCCGCCAAACTGTCGGTGCAGACCCCGGACCCGACCTTCGCACCGACGATCCTCTTCGCAGAGGGCAACCTGTTCAATTTCAGCTTCGTCAGCATCGAGCGCATTGACGGCATCTCTCACCTCATCGCCGACATCCGCGACGACTCCGGCACCGTGCGTTTCGGATCGAGGGTTGATCTCATCGCGAGATGAAGCCGTCCTCCGCGGGAGGACGACTTGTGGTTCCGCTCGGCGTGAATTGGAGGTCGGGCAGCATTTCGCCTCTGGGTAGAGAGGCGTGCCGCAGCAGTGTCGCGAGCGCCTAGGGCCAGTCGGAATCGGGGGCGGGGCACACCGGGCAGGCTTCGGGGCTGGGGCTGCCGTCGACTCGATGCGAGTTGGGGACGGTGACTAATCCGGCGTTCGTGTCGAGAACATAGATATCGTCGACGTCGCACGCTCCGAGGCACCCGTCGCCGACGCAGCAAAAACCCGGGCGCTTGGTTCCGGCGGGTGGGCCCATGCGGACGATCGTCGTCGAATTCGGGGGTACCGAGCTCAGCGCAAGTTGAAGCGGTGCCTCGAACTCTCGGAGCTCCCCTCGGGTGCACTGGAACATCACCGTTCGCACGAGTCCTCTGAGCTCGACCGTACACGCGGAGCGATTGGTGAGCTGATAGAGCTGCTGCTGGTTTCGAGAAGTACAGTTGATGGTGCCGGTCCAAGCGGTCTGAGGCAGGCGCAGCTCGAGCTGATCGAGACGCGCGATACACGGCCCCTGCGGCATCGCCGCGACCACCGGTGATTGAGTGGGTCCCACCGACATCCCGTCGTCGTTGCCGCCGGCCGCGGCGACTCCAACAGCGGCCGCCGCCCCTGCGCCACCGATGATGCCGAGTGTTGCCGCCGAGATACCGCCGGTCGCGGCACCTGCGGCGGCGCCCGAGATCGCCGCGCCGGAGACGGATTCTCCCGCCGCCGTGACGAAAGTCGTGATGCCGTTCGCACTGAACCCGGGCGGTACCGCCGCTTGACCGGCGACCGTCCCCGTCACGACCAGCGACGTCGGTGCGGCGACCAACGCCCGCCGGTCCGTGCAGCTTTCACGGACGTCTACCGTGACCTCCGTGGTTTGAGCGGTATCCAGATTCTCTCCGACGAACAGGGCGTAGTAGTCGACCTGGCCGACTGAAGCCTCGGGCCGTGGGAGATGAGCGCCGTGCATGCCGTCGGCATCGACGGTCATGTCCACGTAGTACCAGTCGCGATCCGCGTGCTGCTTGAAATACAACTGGGCGCGGGCGATGCCGGCAGCGCCGACGGCGCGGGCCTGAAGAAAAGGAAACTCGCCTACCGTCCAGCACGAATCCGAGTCGTGCAGAACGGCCAGACTTTGTGACCGAGCGGTTCCAACAGCGACCTTCGGGCCAGCAGCGACCACTATCAACGACGCAGCGAAGGCGCCAACGACAACGAACCAGCCACGTGTCCGCATTCGCGGATGTTACCAGATCCGACACCCGGCGGTCACTCGTCACCCAAGCTCGGCATAGGCGTAGATCAAAGCAAGCCCGCGGAAGGGCCGCCACGCCTCCGAGAAGCGACGCATCTCGTCCTCCGTAGACGGGCCGGCACGTCCTAGAAGCTGCTCGGCAAGATACTTCACGACTCCGAGGTCGCCTGCGGGGAAGACGTCCATCCTCGACAAGCCCCGGAGGAGCGTGAACTCGGCCGTCCAGCGTCCGACGCCTTTGAATCGCGTCAGCCGCTCGCACACGACTGCCTCATCCATCGAGCGCAACATCTCGTCCGAGATCGCACCGCTGTCGAACGCCTGCGCGAGTCCGATGAGAGTGGACGCCTTCGCTCGACTCAAACGTAGCGCCCTGAGTTGTTCAACGTTCAGCTTGGCGAAACGGCGCGGCGTCGGGTAGCAGTAGAATCGCTCGCCCGAAAACGTCGCCGAACGACCGTAGCGCGTCGCCAGATCGGAGAGCATGTCGTGCGCCAGCTTCAAGTTGATTTGCTGGGAGAGAACGATCTGCACGAGCGTGTCCCAAACCGACAGCCGGCCCGCAACGCGAAGTCCGTAGTGACGGCTGATGAGCCTCCCGAGGAACGGGTCACTCCGGAAGCGACGATAGAAGGGCCGGACATCGACCTCCGTGCCGAGGACCCGATCGAGAATGGCTGCGGCCGCGGTCCTGCCGCTCGCTCGCCTCGCCGCCGCCCCGTCGAGAACGATATCGAGACGCGCTCGCGACGGCGGTCCCGCTTGGCTCACACTCACAAGCAACGGGGCCCGGTCGACGAAGAGCAAGCGACGGTAGTGCCCGTCCTCGAAGCGATCGACGCGCTCTTCGAAACGCGCGAGTCGGTGAGCGGTCCGGGCGAGCGAGTAAGGTCGCTTCGGGATCACGGAATATCGGACGCGCATCTATCCTTTACGAAAAGCTTACAGTACCGAGCGAGGATCACAGGAACTTTAAGCCGTAAGATCCCGTCTAAGAGGGGGAATCACAACAACAACATAGACGGAAAGGTTGTCGAAATGTACGCGAACAATAACTTCTCGAAACGCCGTGATGATGGATGGGCCGATAGGCGTCGCCGCTGGGAGAAATCTCCCGAGACCAACGAAGACCCAAAGAATCGAGTCGAGAAAAAGAAGTCCTGAGCCATCGGCGCCCCCGGTTTTGTTTAGAATCGGGGCGCCATGAAGATCCTCGAAGAAGCACTCACTCGTTCGGTCCGCTATCTCGAAGGGTTATCGACTCGCACCGTCGAGCCCTCGTCGACATCCACTGCTGCTCTGGAACGTCTCGGAGGCACGCTCGCCGATGAGCCGACGTCTGCGAGCGAAGTCCTCGAGCGGCTCGATGCGCTGGGCTCACCCGCCACGGTGGGAAACGCCGGCCCGCGCTATTTCGGTTTCGTCACCGGCGGCGCGCTCCCGGTCAGCCTCGCGGCCAACTGGCTCGCGGGCGCCTGGGACCAAAACGCTCACTTCGTCGTGGGCTCGCCGACTGCGGCCGCGATCGAGAACGTCGCGCTCGACTGGATCCGAGAGATCCTGGAGCTCCCCCCCGTCTGGGGCGGTGGATTCGTCACGGGCACGACGATGGGAAACTTCTCCGGCCTCGCAGCCGCGCGTCACCGCGTCTTGGAGAAGGCCGGCTGGGATGTCGAAGCCCGCGGCTTGTTCGGCGCGCCCGAGATCCAGGTCGTCGTCGGCGAAGAGGCTCACACGACGCTGTTCCAAGGGCTAGCGCTCGTCGGTTTTGGGCGCGAGCGGGTGATCAAGGTGCCAGTCGACGACCAAGGCCGCATGCGCGCGGATCAATTTCCGGAGCTCACGACGCCTGCGATCGTCTGCCTGCAGGCCGGCAACGTCAATACGGGCGGATTCGACCCCATTGCCGACATCGCCGACCGCGTTCACGGGACCGGCGCATGGATCCACGTCGACGCGGCGTTCGGGCTATGGGCGAAGGCGTCCGCCGCGAAAGCGCATCTCGTCGCCGGTATCGACCGCGTCGACTCGATCGCGACGGATCTCCACAAATGGCTCAACGTTCCCTACGATGCCGGCCTCGCCTTGTACCGCGATCCGGACGCGGCGAGAAATGCGCTGTCGATCACGGCCGCCTATCTGCCGAGCGGCGCGGAGCGGCAACCGTGTGACTACACGCCGGAGTCGTCGCGGCGCGCACGCGGCGTCGAAGTCTGGGCCGCCCTCGCACATCTCGGTCGCTCCGGCCTCGCGGAGCTCATCGACCGCAACTGTCGCTTCGCGGAACGATTCGCGGATGGTTTGCGAAAATCAGGTTTCACGATCGCGAGCGACGTCGTCTTGAACCAAGTGCTCGTCTCCTTCGGAGACGACGCTCGCACCAAGGAAGTCATCTCGGCGGTACAGCAAGAGGGCACTTGCTGGTGTGGGGGGACGACCTGGAAAGGACGCTCCTTGATGCGCATCAGTGTCTCATCCTGGGCAACGACCGAAGAAGACGTCGACCGAAGCCTCGAGGCCATCATCCGCGTCGCGACCGGCTGAGCATCACTGGGGCTCTACCGCCGCGCGTGGAAGCGTCGTCGGCATATCCGCCAGCACGTAGCCGACCACGCCTAGCATTGCGATGGCCTTGCGAAAATCTTGCGGGTCGACCTTGTCGAGCGTATCCGCGTGCGTGTGGTGCCAGTCGAAATAGTGCTCGCCCACTGTTCTCAAGCCAAGCCCGGGAACCCCTTCCTGCATGAGAGGTCCGATATCGGCACCGCCGCCGCCTCGCTGCATCATTCCCGCCTCGATGCCTTCGAGTAGAGCTCCGATCCCTTCGAGCGTCTCGAGCGCCTCGGCGTAGACTGCGTCGGAGCCGTCACCGTCGGCATTACGGATCCCCACGCCGAAACCAACCGGGCGCTCGGCGCCGCCGTCCATCTCGATGGCGGCGACGTGACGTGATACGTCATCGCCCACCCACTCCCGATACGCGCGGCCGCCGCTCAAGCCATTCTCTTCGTTCGTCCACAAAACGACGCGAAGCGTTCTTCGGGGGCGCAGACCCAGTCGGTGGACGAGCGTCAAGGCGTGCCAAGCAGCCATACACGCGGCACCATCGTCGTGAGCGCCTTGGCCGACATCCCATGAGTCGTAGTGCCCTCCCATGACGACGACTTCTTCAGGCATTTCGCTTCCCGGAATCTCCGCAACGATATTGAAAGAGTCCGCGTCCGGCAGCTGACGGGCACCCATCTCGAGGTGCACCCGCACCTCCTGCCCCTGCTCGATGAGCCGATGCATCCAGTAAGCGTCCTCGACCGTTACCGCCGCCGCCGGAATCTTCGGCTGGGATTCGTCGTAGCGTAGCCCTCCGGTGTGGGGCGTATTCAAGCTGCGTCCCGTGGCCGAGCGTGTGAGTGCGGCGACCGCGCCGAGAGCCGCCGCTCGCGACGGGCCCGCCGATCGATACTGGACGGTTCTTCCATAGCCCATCCACTCGACGGCGAAGAGCACGATCTTCCCCTCGACATCAGCGCGCGTGAGCGCGTCGAGCTCCTCGAAGCTCGTGACCGAGACGACGGGAGCCGTGATCCCGCCTTCCGGCGTGCCGACGCTCATACCGAGGCCCAAGATCGGGAGCTCTCGCTCGACGGGTGCTACGGCGCGGAGAGACTCGTCGCCTCGCACCCAGTGGGGCACCTTCACCGGGAGCTTTCGCACGTGCAGCTCCTCTCGCTCCATCCGCTCAAAGGCCCAGTCGATGGCTTGCTCGAGCTGAGCGGAGCCGCTCAACCGGTGGCCGATGACCGTCGTCAAGTGCTCGAGCTTCTCCCAGCCTTCGACGTCGGTCAAAGAGGCACCGATGATACGGCCCGCAGGCTCTCGATAGGCATCGGTGAGATCGTCCTGAGCAAACGCCTGCGACGCGATCAACAGCGACAGACACAATATTCGCTTGAGAGGCATGGCGACTCCTTCTCTAGAAATCGAAGAGGTACGTGAACTTCGCGATCAATTGCCGATCGATGACTTCCCCGGTGTCGTCCCGAAGATCGTTATACACCACGAAGAGATCCGACAGCGGGCGGTGAATGAGGTTGAAGCGAATATTACTCGCGACCTCGTTCGTGACGGTGTTGTACTGGACGAGAGCGTTCAGGAACATGCTCGTGCTGAAATTGTAAGCGGCGCGCGTCGTGAGCAGGTGCGTCGTGAAATCACCCTCCACGAGCTTGACGTCGTTATAGGACCAGGCGGCCTCGAGAGTAAAACGTGGAGCGAGCCTGAGCGTGCCTCCGAGGGCATAGGCTTTCTTGGTACCCGAATAGAAGTCGCCACTGCTCACGCGAGCATTGCCCGACACGGTGCGACTCGGATCCGAGAAAGCGGTGACGAAGTAATCATCGAACGTATAGAAGCCGGGATCGATGGTCACGTCCGGATGGATCTCGAAGGGGTCGGTAAGCTGCTCGAGATTTGCGTTTCTGCCGAGGCTCACGAAGCCCCCGCTCTGCAGACGGAACGTGAGCCTGAGATTGAAGTAGCGGCTCACGACGACTCCCTGCTGGTCGGTGAAGTAGTCGACCTCGGCGGACGGGCGGATCTCGCGGAGCGAGCCTCGTGCCCACGGCTGCCGGTAGTTATACTGGAAATTGCCGCTCGACCGCTTGATCCCTAGCCGCGGCGCAAAACCGACTTCGGGCTTGAAGTTGTCCTGGAGCGATGAGAACGACGCTCCGAACGCGAGCGTGCGACCGTTATAACGATAGGCAGCACGACCGGCGAAATCATCGCCTTCGAGGTCCTTCGTCGCCGTCTTGGCGATATAGGCATTCACATCCATCTCGGTATTGAGCCTGAGGTTCGTGTCGAAACCGATCGCACGGTTGAAGTGGTCCGACTGCATCGTCTCTTTGTTGATCAACATCACGCCGACATCCGAGTTTCGAAAGATGTTGCGTTTGATCCGAGCGACGGTGAAGTTCTCGGCGTTGACGATACCTTCCTCTTCGCCGGTCTGAATGTTCATGAAGCCCAGCTCATACGGACCGCTACGTCCGGTGAGACGTCCGCCACCATAGACGGGAATGGCGTCCCCGTCCGCGGACAAGCCAATGCGCCGACTGAAGAACAAGAGCAGGTCGTTCCCCCGCGCTTGCCCCCCGCCGAGACCGCTCGCGCCGAGCCCGAACGAGCCTCGGAAACGCCGGCGTCGTGCATCCTCCGGCGGTCCGAAACGAAACACACCGGAATTCTCGAGGAAGAAGTCGCGCTTTTCGGGAAAGAACAAGCTGAACCGAGTCAGGTTCACTTGCTGCACGTCGGCTTCCACTTCCGAGAAATCCGTATTGACCGTCAGATCGAGCGTCAGGCCGGTGCCGACGCCGACTTTCGCGTCGACGCCTCCGGTCACGTCTTGGGTGCGGTCGCCCTCCGCGCCCGAGGCAACGTCGCCGCGAAGGTAAGGGGTGATCTTGAAGTTCGAGCTGGGCTCCAAGTTCTCGAGCCCGTCGAGCGTACCCGCAAGGGACACACGTGTGGTCGTGTGGATCCGCGGAATGGGTGACCACTGACTGTCTTCGTTCAAACGGCGATTGCGTCTGAGGAAGTTCAGGCCCCACGTCTGGTCCTCGAGGTCGCGGAACTTCACCGTCCCGAACGGAATCGCCATCTCGGCGACCCAGCCGTCTTCGGTGACGCGCGCGCGGGCGTGCCAGACCCCATCCCAGTTCCGGTCGAAGGCCTGGCCTTCGTTGAACGACTGACCGTCGAACTTCGCGCCGGCGGGATTCGTCTGGAACATATAGCTGTTCCGGCGGTCGTAGAACGTATCCAGGATCACGGCGAAGGAGTCGACGGATCGTGTGTTGTAGTCCCTCGTCAAGTCGGTGACGATGAGCTTGTCCGGCTCGTCGTCATAGGCGGTCACGCCGAAGTACAGATAGTCCTCGTTGTAGAGGATACGGACTTCGGTATCGTACGTCGCCGGCGCACCTTCGTTCGGCTCGCTTTGCACAAAGTTCTTGGCGACGGGCGCCCGCGCCCAGTCCGCCTCGTCGAGGACGCCGTCGAGCGTCAGCGTACCGCTCGCGCGCACGACGGTCAGTTTTCTCTCGAGGTGAGCGGTATCGTAGTCGATCCGTTGCGCCACGACTGTCGTGGCTGACGACAAGAGAATGGTGGCAATCGAGAGGCGAATCATGGAGTCAGAACGGGTGATTGTATACGATGCGGCAACGCTCAGAACGGCATCGCGAGCAGATTCCTATTGAATATGCCGCACTGGGCGGGTAGAAATGACGCGGTGCTCTTCGTGTCGCATGTACGATCGCCTCGGACGTCGTAGAATGCTGCCTCGCATGAGCGACCGCAGCCACGACAGCCACCGCATCACGTTACGGGCCGCCGGTTCGTTTGCCGTCTGGTCACAGCAATGATGGGCGCGGCTTCGATCTAGCGGCGGCGCAGCTTCGATGTCTCTCTACGAACTCGCCGAATGGCTCGAGCAAACGGCGGGCAGTACCGCAATCAGAGAATCGATTTGGGTCTATCCCATCATCGAGACGACGCATGTCCTGTCGTTGTGTCTTTTCCTTGGACTCATCGCCCTCATGGACCTGCGCTTGCTAGGCGTCGCGCTTCCGCGCGTCTCCATCACCGAGATCGTGAAGCGCGTGCTGCCATGGGCCGTGCTGGGCTTCGTCGTGTCCGTCGTCAGCGGGCTTCTGCTCTTCTACTCGACCCCGGTGCGGATGACACACAACATCTTTTTTCGGTTCAAAGTGCTGATGTTGCTGGCCGCGGGTGCGAATGCGTGGCTTTTTCACGTCGGCATCTACCGTCGGGTCGCCGATTGGGACGACGACCGTATCCTCCCGCGACGGGCGCGATTGTCCGGCATCGTCTCGCTCGCGCTGTGGGCGAGCATCGTCGTCTCAGGCCGGATGATCGCCTATAACTGGTTCGACTGTGACAAGCCGCAGCCGCCAATCGTCAACGCGCTCGCGGGCTGTCGAACGGAAGGGCGGTAGCGAGACTTGCTCCTTCCATGGTTCGAGTGGTGTGAAGCCACGTTTATCGGCCAGGCCGTGCGGGATTCGCTGTGGCTGTTTCCGGTGATCCAGTCCGTCCATCTGCTCGCGCTCGCGCTCATCGGAGGCTCGGTTCTGATCGTCGACCTCCGTTTACTGGGCCTTGGATTGACGCACCACCCCGTCGCGGATCTCTCTAGCGCGATCCGCCCCTGGTTTCGCGGAAGCTTCGCGACGATGCTGGTCTCCGGGATGATGTTGTTCTCGTCCGAGGCGCTCAGGTGTTACTACAGTCCGCCGTTTTGGTGGAAAATGTATTTCCTTTTGGCGGCATCGCTGTTCGCGGCTACGGTCCACCGCTACGCGACGTCGCCCTCCCCCTCCGGGATCCCGCCCATCGCGGCACGAGCGACCGGCATCGTTTCTCTCGCGCTATGGACCGGTGTCGGGATCTCCGGCCGCTGGATCGCGTTCTACTGAGCGTCGCACGACGCGCCCGTCCGACGAGGAGGACGGAACAGGTCCTGATTCTCAGTTCTTTTTCTTCTTCTCGGTCGGGTCTGAGCCGTCCTTCGGCGCGCCCGTGCCCGAGGATCCGAGAAAGAGCTTGCGACCGTCCGGAAAGGTGAGGTCGCGGCCGTTCGCTTTCAAAGAGCCGTCCTTCGCCTGATAGCCCTCGACGACGATGACCGTACCGGGAAGGAGCGACTTCTTCGAAAAGCCTCGACGGAATAGCGTGTTGGGAGTACCACCTTCGATCATCCATGCTTCGGAGGTTCCGTCGTCCTTTTCGACCTCGATGTGGACCCACGCGTGCGGGTTGATCCACTCCATCTTCGTGACCTTTCCCTCGAGATGGACGGGTCGCTCAGAGTCGAACTCCGCGGCGAACGCGTGATGCGCGGGGACGGGCGATGCGGTCACGTTCCACAGGACGAGCGTGGCGGCAGCGGTAAGTAGGTGTCGGCTCTGTCGTTTCTCATTCATTTCTTTTCGTCCTCTGCGGCCCCTGATCGAAGGTGGCCGTACATCAACTCTTCGGCGAACTCCACGCATTTGAACTCGAGAAGCTGCACGTTATCTTCGAGACGTCGATAGAGCGGCATGCGGATCTTCCACGGTCTGGTGAAAACCGTCGGGTCCTCGATCGTCGCCTCGTAGATCAACACGTTCGGGCCCGAAGGCGTATACCGCTCGACGACATGCATCGCCTCGCTGTGAAAGTTTCCCGAGCTGTCGAACCACGTATCCGCCACGAGGCTGGTGACGTCGACGACGAGCGTGTCTCCGTCCCAAGAGCCGATCGAATGTCCCATCCACGACTCGACCGGGGCTTCGAAATCCGGCCGATCCATGTACACGACCCGTGCGGCGCTCGCGAACTCATAAGCCAAGAGTATGGTCCCGGGCGTCTGCACGATCTGAAACGGAAACGGCATATAAGTCGCGCGCGGCACGCCCGGCATGAAGCACTTCACCGCGGGATCGTCTCGGACCCAGTTCTCGCGGTTCTTTCGTTGTTGCTCTCTTGCCTCATCGCGGTAGGGGATGTCGCCGCCCTCCACAACGCTCAGACCCGCCGGAATGGCACCGAGGGCGCCTAGCTCGACCACGGGGCCGGGGCGTGCGGCATGGCCTTCGATATCCCAATGCGCCGAGCCGAGCGCTTGCCAGATGCCGCTCAGATCGGGGCGTCCTGCTTCGGTCCGTGTGGCGTCCTGTCCCGATGCAGCGCTCGCGGTCAGCAAGAGCGACAACGCGGCGAGACCGGCCTTCACTCCGTTCCTCCGTCGGACGCGCCGTGCGACTTCGGAGTTTCTCGGATCCGGCCGCGGTCTTCGTCTCCGATCCAATACAAGCCGTGGCACCGATCGCAGGCGTTGTAGATCGCCTCCCCGACAGCAAAGACTTCGTCCGGATTCCTGGACTCGGCGGCCGCGAGGGCCTCCCGACCCGCATCGATCATCGCGCTCGACAAATCCATCCACGCACCCTGGTCGCGCGCGCGTCCTTCCATCATCAACAGGTTGCCCGACTCCATGATCACGACGGCGGCGTTACGGACGTTCGCCCACTCCTCATCGGTCGTCGGCTGCCATTCGTCGATACCATCTTCCGAGATCACGGTGCCGACCGCGTCCCACAAGACGTCGGCGGCGGGATCCACGATCGCGATCATGAGGTCTTTGACGTCCACGGCAGGCTCGAACGGCGGCCCTTCGCGCTCGGCGCATCCACTAGACAGGGCGACCGCCAGGGACACCGCACCTAGTGCAGACGACCTCATTTAGACGCTTTCGCTTCCGCTTCTTCGGAACGCGCGGCCTTGAGCACACCCTCTAAGCCGATATTCCCTTCATGGCACGCATATTCGAAGATCGCATCCTCACTACTCTTGAGCGGGATCATTGCGGTCCACGGCCGAACGTAGGTCGTCTCGTCCGTGACGGTGAACTCATAGGCGACCGTGTCAGGAGCAACCCGCGTGAATCGTTCCACGAGGTGCAGGTTCTCTGCCGCGCCGCGGAAGTGGCTATTCGGAGAGAAATTGGTGCTCTCGACGACGAGGGTATCGCCCTCCCAATGTCCGCGCGGGTCGCCGTGCCACTGCCGCACGTGGTCCGGCAGATGCGGCCGTCCATCCATCGGAATGATGCGAGCATCGTGAATGAGCTCCTGGTAGATGACAACGTAGTCCTTCGTCTGCAGGATATGGAAGTAGCTGTTGTAGCCGGCAAGAATGTTCGGCACGCCGTAGGTGATGCAGCGCACCTGGTTGCTCAAGTCCTCGGGACCCTCCGGGGAGATACCAAGAAAGCCACGGGAGGCTTTCGCTCGGCGCGCCTGGCCCTCGGCCGTCATTTCGGGCAGACGACCGTCTGGGGGATCGATTATCAGCGACGTGCGGTTGTCGAAGTCGCGGTCCGCGATCCAGAACTGATTGTAGTTTCCCGTCTTTTGATCGAAGGACCGAGCTCCCGTATCGTCCCCGAGCGCAGCGCTCACGAAGTCGTCAGCGAAGAACGCGTCGCCGCCATCGAGCACCGCGGCCGCCTTTTTCTTGAGCTCATCTAGCTCTTCATCGGTGAGCGTTTCCTTTCCGGCGAAGGCCGCCGGGCGCTGAAGAGGTGTGGCGGTGTTGTTGACCCACATACCACTGAGATCGGGGTCGCCCCACGCCGTTCGCGGGCGCTCCTCGGTCGTTTGCGCCACTGCGAACGAAACGAAGAGCGTCGTCAGCACGAACCCGGCAGCCGTCCATCGATGTCTCATCCGTAGAGTCTCCGGCCGAGCTATGAGCGCGGCTTCTTTTTCTTGTCTTTCGTAGGCTCCGTCGGGTCCTTGCCGTCTCTCGGCGCCCCGGTCCCGGAGGAGCCCATGAACAGCTTCCTGCCGTCGGGAAAGGTAACGTCCCTCCCATTGGCGCGATTCGAGCGGTCCTTGCTCTGGTAGCCGTCTACCGTGATCACGGTTCCCGGCAGCAGCGATTCCTTGGTAAACCCGCGTCGCAGGAGCGTATTGGGCGTACCGGCCTCGACCATCCACGCCACCTTTTCACCGTCTTCGTTGTCGACCTCCAAGTGGATCCACGCGTGCGGATTCACCCACTCCACTTTCGTGACCGGCCCCTTCAACAATACGGGCCGGTTCGGATCGAACTCCGCGCCGAAAGCGTGGTGTGCCCATACCGGAACGGAGGCAAGAGCGGCGACGCCACCGCACACGATTACGCCGAGCCATAGATTTCGCATCGAGAACCTCCCGCGACTACTTCGCTCTCTCTTTCAAGGCTTCCGCTTCCAAGAGCCTCGCTCCGCCAAGAATTCCCTCGAACGAATAGTTGGCCTCGTGGCACGCATATTCGTAAATCGGGTCGGTCGTCGACACCCACGGATACTCACCGCTCCACGGCTCCGTCCAAACGGTGGGGTCTTCGACGGTGAACTGATAGAGGATCCGATCTTCGTCGAGACGTGTGAAGCGCTCGATCACGTGCAGATTCTCTGTGGCGGAGAACAGAGCCGGCATCGCGACGAAGTTCGCCGTGTCCACGACGAGCGTGTCCCCTTCCCAATGCCCCACCGAGTCCCCCATCCATTTCCTGATCTGCGGCGGCGCGTGTTCCTGATTCAAGCGAATGATGCGCGCGTCGTGGACCATCTCGACGAGTATCATGACGTAGTCTTCCGTCTGCACGATGCGCTTGAGGTTGTTGTAGAGCACCGGCAGAGACGGCGGCCCCGCCGTCGAGCCGAAGCCCATCAAACACCGCTCGCCCAGGGGGCGTTGCTCCGGGTTATCGTAGGGCCCGGGGCCGTCCAGGTCGACCCACCACGCGACGCCTTCATTCTCGCCTGAGTTCTCACGGTAGAGCGCCCGGCGCGCCGCTGCCCGCTCGGTCGCGCTACGGGTCATTTCGGGCAGCCGGCCGTTTGCCGGGGCGGTGATGATCGATGTGCGGATGCGCCCATCGAGCTCGAACACTTCCGTGCCCCGATCGATCCAGAAGAAGTTGTAGCCGCCGACATTGCCATACGGGCCGGGAGACCCATCACCACCGGAGGGCGGCGCGCCACGCTCCGGATCGCTCGGGGCCGCTAGCGATTCGCTCAACGCGCGCTCCTCCGATTCAATCGCGTCTTTTTCTTCCGCCGTCAGAAAGAGCTTGTTTCCGAGACCGCGCGGACGCTGAAGCGGTGTCAAGGTCGCGGTGTCATACATCCCCGACAAATCCGGGTGCCCGTCCGCGGTCCGAGGAACCTGCCCGACAACCGCGTGCGTGGTGAGGACCACGAATCCGGTGAGACACATCGTCAGAAGCTTCATCGTTCCGCTCATCGCGTCAACGGGTGCCGCCGCAATTCTCCATACATCAGCTCCTCGACGAACTCGACACACTTGAAATCCATGAGCTCCACTCCCGGCTCGACCCTTCGATAGAGCGGCATGCGGATCGTCCACGGCTCGGTGAAGACCTCCGGGTCTTCGATCGTCGCTTCATACCAAAGGTGATCGGGGCCGGTACGACGATAGCGCTCGATCACCCGGAGCTGGTCGCTGTGAAAGTTGCCCGAGCGGTCGAACCAAGTGCGGTCGTTGAATCCGGTAACCTCGACGACGAGCGTGTCCCCTTCCCAGTGCCCGACCGACTGCCCCATCCAGGAGTCGATGGGAGGTGGCCCGGGGTCTGTCAGGAGAATATCGCGCACCGCGCCCGCGAACTCGTAAGCAATGAAGACGTCCGTCACGCTTTGAAAAATCTGAAAAGGATAAGGCAAATAGGTGGCCCGGGGCACCCCGGGCAAATAGCAGTGGATCTCGGGGTCGCGAGCGAGCCAGTCCGCGCGGTTCTCCGCCCGCCGCTCGAGCGCGTCCGGCTTGTATGGAATAGCGCCGCCGTCGACGACTCCCATACCGCCCGGGACCGCGCCTACCGCACCTAGAGCCAAGACATCCGCCGCCGGCACAGGTCCGAGCGGCCCGTCACGAAGCGCCATAGCCGGACGCGCAACGTGAGCTTCGAGGTCGTAGTTGGCGGTGTTGAGTGCTTGCCAGATTCCGTTGAGATCGGGACGTCCGTCGGGTAACCTCGGTGACGAATAGGCCGGCACCTCGGCTTGACTCGTGAGCTCGCCGGCCGCGAGTGGCACGAGCACAGCGACAACACCGACGCTGAACCATCCATTTCGAGCCACCGCGGAGCACTGTGCCACCGGCATCAATCGGTGTCAAGACCTTCGCAGTGGTTCGTTTCTGTACAATGTTGCGATGCGATGGATGCTTCCGGTCGGCCTTTTGTTGAGCCCAATGGGCCTCTCGGTACCCTCACAGGCGCAAGTCGCGGAAGGGTCGTTCTCCCTGGCCCAAGCGGCACGAGGCGCTGAGCTCTACCGCACGGCGTGCGCGACGTGCCACGGGGTCGACCTCTCTGGCGGCGCGGCCTCGTCGCTGCGTGGACCGGATTTCGCCAGTCGGTGGAACCCGGGCCAAGACACATCGGACTTCGTCGGCTGGGGCGACACCAGCGTCGATGATCTCCATTACGTCATCCGCACGACCATGCCGCCGGGAAACGCTTCCGCGCTCAGTGACGCGCAACACCTCGACATCGTCGCCTACTTACTCCAACAAAACGGCTATCCCCACGGCGACCACGAGCTGTCGGCGGACCCAGAGGTCCTCGCAGCGATCCCGATCGAATGGAGCGGCGGAGCCGAGCCCACCGAAGTCGCCGCGCCCGACTTCATTCCCGGGGGACGAGGCCTGACGCCGGAAGACCAGAGCTACCTTCCCGCCTCGCTCTTGACGGAAGCACACGAGAACCCGCGTGACTGGCTCTACCATACGCACGACTACAGCGGGCGGCGCTACTCGGCGCTCGATCAGATCGACAAAGCCAATGTGGGAAAGCTCGGCGTGGCCTGCATCTACCAGCTCGGCGAGATGTCGAATTTTCAGACGGGACCGATCGTCTACGACGGCACGATGTTCCTCACGACGCTCCGTACCACCGCCGCGATCGACGCCGCTACGTGCGAGATGAAATGGCGCCACCGGTGGACTCCGAAGCAAGCTGAAGTCTGGCGCAACAACCGCGGGGTCGCGGTCGCGAACGGTAGAGTCCTGCGGGGAACCGCGGACGGCTATCTCCTGGCGATCGATGCGAAGAGCGGGCGCCTTCTTTGGGCGCGCCGGGCGGCGAACACCGACGTCGGCGAGACCTTCACGATGGCACCACTGATCTACGAAGACCTCGTCGTCATCGGGCCTGCGGGCAGCGAGAACGCAATCTCCGGCTGGGTCGCGGCGTTCCGGCTCGCAGACGGCGAGGAGATATGGAGATTCAAGACGGTTCCCGGCGCGCGCGAGCCGGGGGACCCGAGCTGGGGCAACCCGGAGGACATCATCCTCGGTGGTGGCGCGGTGTGGACGCCGCTGACTCTCGATCCCGAGCGCGAAGAGCTCTATGTCGCGGTCACGAACCCGTCTCCCGATCTAGCGGCCGATCTCCGTCCGGGCGACAACCTCTACACCAATTCCGTCGTTGCCCTCGACATTCACAGCGGCGAGCTCCGATGGTACGAGCAGCTCGTGCCGTCGGACTTCCACGATTGGGACCTGACCCAGGTGGGCCCCCTGTACAACGCCACGATAGAAGGAAGCGCGCGAGCGCTCATGGCGACAGCGGGCAAGGACGGACTCCTTCGCGCAATCGACCGCCAGACGCACGAGCAGTGGTTCGAAACGGAGGTCACGACACGCGACAACGTCGACGTTCCCCTCGACAACGACGGCGTTCGTGTGTGTCCGGGACTCCTCGGCGGCGTGCAGTGGAACGGCGCCGCCTATCACCCGCCAAACCAGATCTTGTACATCGCGGCCGTCGACTGGTGCTCGACGTATCACCGCTCCGATGAAGTGCGCTTCATTCCCGGGAAGATGTATCTAGGTGGAGAGTATGAGATGGAAGGGATCGGAGCAGGACGCCTGACTGCCATCGATGCGACGACCGGAAGCGTGCGTTGGCGCTACGACGCACCGCGGCCTATGGTGGCCGCCGTTACCGTCACCGGTGGCGGACTGGTGCTCACGGGTGAGATCACCGGAGACTTCCTCGCGTTTGACGCCGACACGGGCGAGGAGCTCTATCGGTTTCAGACGGGAGGGCCGGTGGGCGCCGGCGTCGTCAGCTACGAGGTCGCGGGAACGCAGTACGTGGCCGTCATGTCGGGACGACCGTCAGCTTTTTGGTATACGCCGAACCCCGGTTCACCCACAGCGATCGTGTTCTCGATTCCGTCGACCGAGTAGCCGTCTCTGCGGCGACTCTCACTCCCTCTTCGCTTTCGAGTCGTGCAGCTCTTCGATCTCCGCGATCTCCGCCGGCGTCAGCGTTTTTTGCACCTCGCCGGGCCCCCAAAACAGGCCTCGGAAGAATTCGTCCAGCCCGGGCGGGGTCACGATCCAAAGAAGGTGCATGTGCTCATCCGGATTCTCCACGCCGTGCCAGGCCCCGGGCGGGACCCATACCGTGGTGTCTCCCTCGACGGCTATCCGCTCGTCGCCGAGTACGACGGTCCCCGCTCCCGAGGTGACGTACAAGATCTCCTCCGTGCGGTCGTGCTTGTGTATGCGGATTCCGGTCCCTGGCGGCATGTCTTGTGAGCCCATGGCAAGATGCCGCGAGCCCGTTTCAGGGCTGACTTTGATGATGGTGGTCCGCCCCTTCGCATCAACGAGCACTTCACCCTCGTCGCGAGCAAGGACGTAACCCGGCCGGTCGCTCGATGCAGCCACGGGATCCGTGGCTTCGTCCTGGCAAGAAGACAGGCCGAGAGTCGCGAGCGCGACGCAGCAGACGGCTCTAGTCGACATAGACAACTCCTTTGACGTTTCGTGTACCGGAGTGCGAGCGTTATCCATGCTCGCTCTCACGGGTCGGCCGAACGGTGTCGCGAGCGTAGAATTTTGCAAGAAAACGCTCCATCTCCGGGTCGGTGCGATCCAACGGAATCGCGGTCTTGTGAAACCACCGCACATCATAGAACTCCGAACGCTCGAAGGAGAACGTCTTTGTTCGATCGCCGGCGAGCGCGTACCAGAGCGAGACATCCGTGTGACCGGAAGTTCTACCGACGGTGTAGTCGTCTCGACTTCAGCTCTAATCCGATCTCGCATGCTAGCGCTCGAAGACGAGCTCGCCATCCAGGAACACACTCTCGATGGTCCGCGTGTTTCGAATATCTAAGCTCGGGTCCGCGGTCAGCACGACGAGGTCTGCGGCCTTGCCGGCTTCGATCGTTCCAGTCGCCTGGAGCGCGCCCACGGCCTCCGCTCCGTTTCGAGTCGCCATCTTCAGAATGTCCGAGAGAGGAATACCGGCGGAGGCATAGAGCTCGAGCTCGTGATGAAACGACACTCCGGGGGTCATCCACGGATTTCCTACGTCGGTGCCAACGCCGATGCGAACGCCGGCACGATAGTAAGCTCGCAAGATGTCAAGAATGGCGGGAACGTAAACCGTCGCCATCATCTCTGCTTCTTCCTCGCTCTCGTAGCCGTAGTAGGGGTGCTGGTCCCGCCATCCCTCACCCCACCAACCCGGGACATCGGCCTCGGGGGCGAGCGAGGGCTCGAGCTTGGCCAACAAGTCGGTGTCGGTACCGAGTGCCGACACCTGCTGCACGGCGAGGGTCGGGACGACGAGGACGTCATTCGCTACGAGCGCCGCGGCGAGCGCTTCGAACTTCTCTCCTGAACTCGCCTCGGCATAAGCCATATACCACTCCGTATCCGAAGCCGTGCTCGGATCGTCGAGGCTGATGACTTCATCCATCGGGGTCGCCCAGCCCGAGTGGACGAGCATATCGATCCCCATGAGCGCAGCGTCGCGCCAGCCGGTCGCTTCCAGGTGCCCGATCACCGGGATACCACGAGTATGACTCTCTTCGATCGCCGCCCTGGCCAGCTCCGGCGGGACGCCTGCGTAGAGCTTGATGAAGTCGACGACCTGTTCGCTCTGGATCTTGACTTCACGTTGGATCGACGCCACCGTCGGCGTGTCGGCCCCCCAACCGGAAGCGTCGCGATTCTCCGGAGCGACATCGATGAGACGGCCTGCCGTGAACATCCTCGGGCCAACGACATCGCCCGAGCGGATGCGCTCGCGCAGCGCAACGCCGGCGCCCGGTCTCGCACCTGGATTCAAGATCGTCGTAATCCCGAATTCCAGGAAACGGCGCAGCATCGCGTCGTGGACACTCGCATCCTCGGGAAAGTGCACGTGCAGATCGATGAAGCCCGGCACGATCCACTTGCCGGAGACGTTCACCACATGCGCCCCGGAAGGAACATCCACTCGGCCGCTCGCTCCGACGGCGATGATCTCTCGCCCCCGGACCACGATGGTCTGATCCGACTTGGGTGGTCCCCCATTTCCGTCGAGCACGGTCGCGCCTCGAAGCACCGTCGTCACCACAACGGGCTCCGTCATGGGTGCACAACTCGGAAGAGAGAAAAGAGTCGCAAGCCAGACCGTGCCCGCAGGCGCGACAATGGACCGGAGACCTGGTGCGAGACCCCGCAGAACTCGGACAAGACGCACGACTACCAGAGTTCACCTTCCCGCCACTCTGCCGTCAGGGGCATGTCCAACCTCGGCCGGGTCCTTCCCGGGAGAGCATAGACCATGACCCGTTCCTCGTAGGCGGTCTGGAGCAACGGGCCGTCTCCCGCTTGCAACAAGCGCGTGACCCACATGGCGTGCGAGGCGAGAGTCGCCCCGAGATGCCCGACGACGTGGGTCGCCGGACCAAACGCGCCGAAGAGCTCCGTCACGTCCTCCTCATAGGCGACATGGCACAGTGCCAGAATCTCGTTACGGAGATCGCGCGGCAGTTCGTCCGAGGGCGCGACCGTTAGCTCGAGCACGACAGGTTCCCCGCTCGCGGAGTGCACCGATGCGCTCGACCTCAAGAAGGATCGGTCATCGCCGTGCTGACACCCAGTCCTATATAGACGGCCCCGCTCGCGTAGCGCGGCAACGGGCCACCGACCACGCGGCCGGACAGCCAGCCCCGCAGGTGACCGGCGAGCAATGCATAAGCGCTGTCGGTGCAAAGCGCCAACGTGACGTATAAGAGCCCAAGGAGGAGAACCTGCACGGCTATGGACCCTCGCCCCGGCTCAACGAATTGCGGAAGGAACGCGAGAAAGAACACGGCGATCTTCGGATTCAGAACGCTGACCACGACCCCATCCGTGAACAGTCGCGTAAGCGAACGCGGCGGTGACGTATCGACGGCCGACGTCGTGGACGGGCGCTCGAGGAGCGCTCGGATGCCCAGATAGATCAAATATCCAGCCCCGAGCATCTTTACGACCCCGAACGCGGTCGCCGAGGTGAGCAGGATCGCCGATAGACCCAGCGTCGCCGCCCCCACGTGGACGAGGGCGCCTGCGGAGAGCCCTAAGACGGACACCAGGCCAGCGCGCTGCCCCTGGCTGAGACTGCGAGCGATGATATAGAGAACGCCGGGCCCGGGTATCAGCAACACGACGAGCGCAGCTGCCGCGAATCCCACTAATGAAGTGCTTGCCGGCACGACAACCTCCTGGAGCACGACCACGAGAGATGCCGCGTCGCGTGCATCAAGTATCGCATAGGGCTTCGGCCGCGATCCTCGCCGTTAGCAGCATCTCGCATCACACCTCGTATCGCTGAACGGCGTCTTCGTTCCAATCGATCCCGGAGCCGATGGCGTCGTCGACCTGCGCCATGCCTTCCTCGACCTTCAACGGCTCGGCCAAGATTGGGTTCCACCAATCCGCGTATTCGAGCCAATGAGCGGTGGGTGTGCAGCACAGGAGCCGAGCGCTCAGCTCCGGCCAAAGATGACTCGAGACGGGAATCCCGCGTGACTGCGCGAGCGTAGCGGCCCTCTGCCAACCCGACACGCCGCCGATCTTCATCACATCGGGCATCAAGTAGTCGGACGCGCCGGCATCGATCGCTTGCTGCATCTCCTGCGATCCCCATAGATTCTCTCCACACTGGATTGGAGTCTTGGCCTCGTGAGCGACGAGCGCGTGGCCGGCATAGTCGTGCGCGAGGGTCGGCTCCTCCACCCAGCACAAGCCTTCGCTGTCGAGAACCCGTAGCCGCTCGATCGCCTGCACGGGGCTCAAGCTCTGGTTGTAGTCCACCATGATGGCCATCTCGGCATCGGTAGCGTCTCGCATCGCCTTCACCACGGCGACGTCCTCTCTCACCGTCTCGTATCCAATCTTCGCTTTGACCCCTTTGAAGCCTCGCTGCGCCCATCGTTCGGCCGCTTTCGCCGCGCCCTCGACACCGTCATACCCGACGGCTCCGTAACACCGAATCGGCCTTGGGACGCCTCCGAGCAAACGTACGAGCGGCGTGGCATGAACACGGGCATGTGCGTCCCACACCGCCATGTCGATCGCCGCGAGCGCCATTCCCACGAGCCCTTTCGTCCCGAGCAAAAGGAACCGCGCCGCCAGCGCGCGCTCGACCGCGACGGGTGCCAGCGGCATTCCGCTCACGAGAGGCTCCATGTTCCGGATCAAAGCGGCCGTCGGCTCGAGCGCGGCGGGCGTGTAGGTAAACACGATACTGCGCCCTCGGACTCCCGAATCCGTCACGACATCCGTCAGTACGAGCGGTGACTCTGCGATGACTCCGCTCGCCGTTTGGTGGGGCTCCGTCATGGGCACACGGACCGCACGCACTCTGAAGCTTCGAACTACCGCCGACGCAGGCTCAACCACCTCTGTCTCCTCTCGCTCTACTTGCCTTGATGCTGCCGCTGCGCGAGGCCTCACCTCGCACACAAGATATCCTGGTGCGCGTTGTTATATCCTTTTCGCCACCCGCGATGCGACGGACCGCCTCGGTAGCGCTGCTCCTCCCATACCTCACTGTCTTTTCGTTCTCTCAAGACCAGGCGAGCTACCGGTCGCTCGAGGAGCGTAGGAGCCAGGCCGCGAGCGCCGGGGCGGTGCGCGAAGCTTTTTTCTCCGCTGCCGGGAATCCGCCTCCCACGCTGGAAGCTGCTTTCGGGTCATTGAACGGGGCGCCCATCGACGACCCGACGTTCCTCGCGGCTCGAAGGAGCCGCCTGCGTGACAACGTATCGGCGCGCGCCCGCGAGCGGCTCACCAACATGTCGAGCCCCCTCGCCGCGCTCGTCGCCTCCGTCTGCGACGCGGAAGACGCGGCCGACGCTCTCGAGGAGCGCGTCTTGGCCGCTCTCGAAGTCGGGCTCGAGCTCGCGCCTGGCTTTCACGAGGACGCGATGAGCGAGGTGCTCGAGACACTACGAGAGCAACGACGCGCGGCCGACCGCGTCGAGCCGGAGAGCGATGCGTGGCCGGAAGCCTCGGCGCAAGCGCTCGAAGCCGCGCATTACGAGCAAAGACTGCGCACCTACCAGCGTCAGGCGATGAGGCGGATGGTGCTCCCGTCGGATCGGCGGCTCGTGGAAAGCGTGCTCGAGGATATCGAGCGAGCACCTCACCGACTCAACGACGATCTGATGATGCGCGCCACGCCGTTGCTTCCAGCCGAGCTGGCCGCTCACGTCGCCGCGACGGTCGGCAGCCATGTTTTCGAAAGTGATGGCACCGGCGCCACGGACGCGCCGGAGGTGCCAGAGGAGGAAGACCCTCCCGAGGGCTCCGAGCAACGGATCGCGCTCGAGGCCGCGAACGCGGAGATCGTACGGATGGAGCAGGCGCGCTACGAAGACAGTCTCGTAGCGATCGCATCCCGGGAGCAAGATGGTGCTCGCCTGGATCAGACGACGGACGCTGCGATGGCGTTGTCCCTCATCGACCCGACCCGCGTCAGCAAGCTCCTCCAAGCGTTCCATGCATCGCAGGACCTCGTGACGGCGCTCCGAACAGAGGTCCACGCCAAGACGGAGGAGCGAGCCGCGTTCTTGCGCGACGATGCCGTCCAGCGGAGCCGTTTTCTCGACCCACGCGCCTCAGCCGATGGCTCCCAGCCTCGCCGGGACGCCTACGCCTCTTTCGAGTCGTCGCTCGCACTTCGACGAGAGCACGTGGACGGAGAGCTCTCACGTCTGATGGATACCCTCGAGTCCTTTTTGGTGTCGAGGCGCAGACTCATACCTCTCATCGACTACACAACTCGGCGAGAAGCCTTCCCGGCGGAGCTCAGCGCTGAGATCACCGAGGCCCCGCTATGGCTAAGACACAGCGTCAACGATGAGCTTCGATACGTGCGGACGATCCCGGATCGGATGTTCGACCTGAACGCCCTGTGGCAGTGGCTCACGGTATCGTTCGATTTACTCATTCTCGTCATCGCCTGGGTCTATCTCCGTAAAGCGAGCGCACGATGGCTGCGGCGGAGGATCGACGCGCTTCGCAAGAAACAGCTGTCGCGCTTCGGCTGGCAGGAGGCACCCCGCTACATCCAAGATCGGGAGATCGCGGCGATGGCTCGCTACGGAATCGCTAGTATGGGCGCCCTCGTCCTCCACTACCTCCTGGTGCCTCGGAGCACGGTTCTCGCGTTCTTCGCACTCGTGTGGATGTCCTGGGCGCTGTTGAAGTTCGTCCCGAAAGCGGTGCGCATCACCGCCGTCGTATCGACCGGCATCCTCGACCCGCTCGGACGTGTCAACGCGCAAACCGCCGAAGAAGAGGCGATGGCGGTCCGCACGGCGTCGTGGTTTCTCTGGTGGTGGATTCTGACGAGCCTCGCCGCGGTCGCGACGGTGCCATTGCTTCAAGCGGACGCGATGCGACAGCTGGTACGGATCACGAGCGCGATGGCCCTCGCTATGGTCGTGCTCGTTTCCCTCGCCGGCTGGGCGCCGCGCATCCGGACCTTTATCCAGGATCTCGCCGACCAGAGCTTTGCGACCGAGTGGCTCGGCCGACCATCTCGGTCGCGGATCTACCGGATCGTGCGCGCGGGATGCGGTGCCCTATTCATCGGAGCCAGAGTCGTCTTCTGGCTTCTCGTGGACCGGGGCTGGTTGTCGCGCTCGGGAACCGAGCTCGTCGTCAGCCAGTTCAAGCTCGTGGACGCGGGCACCGAGCTCCTCTCGCGGGAAGGGCGTGCGCGTATCGAAGCGGCGGAGGCTCCCTGGATCGAGCGAGACACCGAGCTCGACGCACTCATGAGCGCTAGCGTTGCGTGGCACCGCGATCGCCGTCTGGGGGTCGTGGCGATCATTGGCGATCACGGTATGGGGAAAACATCTTTTCTCGAAGCGGCACGAGGCCGGCTCGAGAGTGAAATGGACCTTCCAGTGACCCGGCTGCAAGTTCCCGCGCGCGCGCGCTCGAAGAGTTTTCGGGACCAGCTAGAGTGGCTGACGACCCCGCTGAACGTCGACGTGCCCAAGAACTCGAATCGGGCGGCGATCCAAAAACTCCTCGTCGAGACACTCGAGTCTCAGCCTCCCACGATCTTCATCATCGACGATGTGCATTTGCTACTGCGCCGCGTCGTCGGCGGGTTCGATCTCTTGGAGGCGGTCGCCGGGATCGTTCAGGCGTGCTCGGACGAGCACTTTTGGGTCCTCGGACTTCATCGGCCCGCATGGTCCTACATCGACGGCGTCTCCGACAACGCGCGACTCGTCTTCCGACAACGAATCGAGCTGCCCGGCCTCGACGCAAACGCACTCGAGTCGACGCTGACGGCGAGGACACGAAATGCCGGTTACGAGCCTGCTTTCGACAAGCTGCTCCAACGAAGCCAAGGTCGCGCCGACGACGACAAGACCGCCGCCAAGGCGCGCAGCATGTACTGGCGCATCGTCACGCAAGCGAGCCAGGGGAACCCGGATGTCGCTCTCGACTTCTGGCTGTCGAGTCTCGGCTCAGCCGTCCCCGCCGACAACGGCGAGCTCGCCACCGTCCCCGTCTATTTGGCGCTCGGGCACGCGGACACCGAAGTCGAAAAACTGTCCGACCACTATCTGTTCTTGTTGACGGCGCTCGTCGTGCATGACGGCCTCAAGCTCGCCGACCTCGCTGACGTGCTGAACCTGCCGGTCGCGGAGACGCGCTCCGCCTGCCAGACCTTGCAAAGCCTGAACATCCTCGAGCATCAGAGGACGCGCTTCATCATCGCGCCCGTCTGGCAGCCTGCGGTGCTTCGTGTGCTGGATCGCAAGAACTTCGCGCACCGATGACGTAAGGGACGAATATGGAAGTCGAAGAGCTCGGATTTCTCCAACATATCGATTTTTCTCAGATTCCGACGGCGATCCTCGCGATCGTCGCCGCGTCGTTTCTGATTCGAGTCATCACCAACTTTCTCGATCGCTTGGGCGAGCGCTTCACGAAGCGCCGACTCTTGTTGAAACAGCTCGGTGCGATGGTGAAGTTCGTTATCGTCGCGCTCACCGTTCTTTTCGTGGCGGCGATGTTGTCCTTCTCCAACCAGGCCCTCCTCGCTCTCGGCGGATCGGCCGCGCTCGCTTTCGGCTTCGCGTTCAAGGACATCCTTGCCTCTCTCATCGCTGGACTCGTATTGCTGTTCGACCGTCCGTTCTCCGTCGGTGATCGCATTGCCTTCGATGGCTACTACGGCGAGGTTCGCCAGATCGGCCTGCGATCGGTACGACTCGTCACGCTCGACGATAACGTCGTCTCGATCCCGAACAACAAGTTCCTGACGGACTCGGTCGCGAGCGCGAACATGGGAGCGCTCGAACAGATGGTGGTCGTCCCGTTCTACATTGCTTGTGACGGGGACTTCGCCTCCGCCAAGGACATCGTCTACGAAGCCGCCGTCTCGAGCCGCTACGTGTTCCTGGACAAACCCGTCGTCGTCAATTTGCGCGAAGGCCCGGTACCGGGCATGTCGATGCGCTTCGCGCTCGAGATCCAGCTGAAAGCGTACGTGTTCGACGGACGCTTCGAGACGGCTTTCGTCACGGACGTGACCGAGCGAACGAAGCGCGCCTTTCGCGAGAGACACATCCGCACCGTCGGCGAGATCGAAGCGGCACGCCCCTCGGAGCCTGTCGCATGAGCCCGGTCAATGTCCGGTTGAGCATCATGATGTTCCTCCAGTTCTTCGTCTGGGGAGCGTGGTACGTCACCGTCGGGAACTACATGACCGAGATCGGGCTCTCGGACGCGATTTATTGGGCCTATACCGTGAGTCCCATCGCGGGGATCGTTTCGCCCTTCTTCCTCGGGATGGTCGCGGACCGATACTTCGCGACGGAGAAGATCTTGGGCGTCCTGCACCTCTTGGGCGCGGTCGCGATGGTCGCGGTGCCGTTCACCACGCATTCGAGCACGCTCTTCATCGGAGCCCTTCTCCTTCACGTGCTGTGCTACATGCCGACGCTAGGCCTGTCGAACACTCTGGCGTTCCATCACATCACGGATCAAAAACGTCAGTTTCCCATCATTCGAGTCTTCGGGACGTTCGGCTGGATTGCTTCCAACATTCTCGTAAGCGGCGTCCTGCACGCAGACCGGACGGCCCTGCCTCTCTACACCGCCGCCGCGGCCGGCATCGTGCTCGCCGTCTACAGCTTCACGCTTCCGCATACCCCTCCGCCGGCGGCGGGAGATGCGCCGACCATCCGAACCATTCTCGGTCTCGACGCGCTCCAGAGGCTCTGGAGCCGTCCGTTCGCCGTGTTCGCGGTTAGCTCACTTCTCATCTCCATTCCGCTATCCGCGTATTACGCCTACGCGCCCGTCTTCGTCGCGGAAGCGGGACTCGAGAATCCGGCATTCAAGATGTCTTTCGGCCAGATGTCCGAAGTGCTCTTCATGATCCTGATGCCGCTATGCTTTCGGCGGCTTGGGGTCAAATGGATGCTCATCGCCGGAATGGGCGCATGGGTGCTGCGCTACGGCGTTTTCGCTTGGGCCGCTCCCTCGGGCGCGTTCTGGCCCATCATGGTCGGCATTCTGCTTCATGGAATCTGCTACGACTTCTTCTTCGTGACGGGTCAGATCTATGTCGACCAGAGTGCGCCGCCGGAGATCCGCGGGCAAGCGCAGGGCTTTCTCGTCCTTCTCACCTACGGCGTCGGCATGCTCGTCGGGGCGCAGATCTCGGGCTGGATTTGGACACCGCTCGTGCCGGACCCTGCCGTGCTCATCGATTGGCAGACGTTCTGGCTCGTGCCGGCCGTCTTCGCGGCGGTCGTCATGGCGGGCTTCGCGATCCTCTTCCCTTCGTACAAAGAGGAAGCGTAACGAGTCTTCTCGAGTAGAGTGTTTTCGTGAGCGCGACGATTCGGGTCAGCCCACGAAACGATAGCCCAAGCCGTGGACCGTGAGGATGAACTGCGGCTGCCTTGGGTCCGGCTCGAGTTTCTGGCGCAGCCAGGCGACGTGCACGTCGACGGTCCTCGTGCTGGGAATGAAGTTGTACCCCCAGACCGCATCCAAGAGCTCGTCGCGAGAGAGCACGTCGCCGCGATGCTCGACGAAGTGCTTCAGTAGCTTGAACTCGCGCGCGGAGAGCTTGACGGGCTCACCGTCCTTCGAGACCTCCGCGCTACGAAATTTGATCTCGATGTTTCCAAACGCGTAGGGGTCCGGAGTCTGGCTCTCCGCCGGCGGAACGCGCCTCAGCAGCGCTTCTACTCGCGCCAGGAGCTCCGCGGCCTCGAACGGCTTGGTGAGGTAATCATCGGCGCCCAGTTTCAGGCCGACGACCTTGTCCGAGGTGCGGTCGCGCGCGGTCAACATCAGGATGGCCGACTTGACGCCTCGCTGCCGGAGGTCTCGGCACACTTCGAAGCCGTCCTTGCGAGGAAGCATCACGTCGAGAATGATGACGTCATAGGCCCCGTCCCCCGCTCGTTCGAGACCGTCCTCACCGTTCGTCGCGCAGTCGACGTCATAGCCCACGCTGCCGAGCCTGTCGGTGAGCGCGAGGACCAGACCAGGCTCGTCCTCGACGACGAGAATGCGCCCCGGCATGCGCGTCAAACGCCAGCGGGCAACAGGAGCGTAAAGCGGCTTCCGCCGCCATCCGGTGAGCTCACCCGGATCGAGCCTCCGTGCGCGTCGACGACGTGCTTGACGAGGCTCAGACCGATTCCGCTGCCTTCGATTTGCTCGTCGCTCGCGACACCGCCGCGGTAGAACGGCTCGAAAATGTGCGGAAGATCGGACGCCGAAATCCCCGGCCCTCGATCTTCGACTTCAATCTCCACGGCAGCGCCGTCCGTTTGCCGCGCGGAAACCGACAGGTTGCAGGAGCTGCCGCCATACTTCCGGGCGTTGGTGAACAAATTCTGGAGCGCGGACTTCAGCGCTTCCAGATCTCCCATCACCGACGGCAGACCCTCGTCGACACGCTTCCTCACGAGGACGTCGCTCACATCGCTCTCGTCGAGCGCAGCTTCAATCACATCGGCGATGGCGACGGGCTTTCGCTTCATCGCTTCGGCGGTCCCGGACTCGAGCTTGGAGTGCAACAGCGCGCTCTCGATGAGCTTCGACAGCCGCCGGCTCTCCTTATGGATGACTTTGCCGTAATTTCTCGCTTTGTCGATGTCGTCGACCACTCGGTCCGCGAGGTTCTCGCTCGTAATACCGATCACGGAAAGTGGCGTCCGAAGCTCGTGCGCGATGCGCGCGACATATTCGAGCTGCAATCGAGCCCAGCGTTCAGCGCGACGGGTCGTCAAGAGCAGCAAGACGATGGAGCCGGCGAGCAAGAGCAGAATGCCGAAGCTCACGAGAACGTTGCGCGTTCGGATCGCACCAACCGCCGCTGCGAGCGCACCGGGCTGATGGCGAATGTACATGCGTAAGCGGTGCTCCGTCGCACCAGTCGGTAGCGCCTCGATCCAGTCGAATCGAAAATCGCGAGTGTGCAGGCCGAAGAAACGCGCCCGGCCCGTTTGGTCGTTTCCGATAAGCTCCGACGGCGCCGGCGCCGACTCGGAACGATAGACGACACGATCCGGATCGTCGTTGTCGACGATGATCATGTCGTACTCGATGGGTGCTCCCCCGAAAAACACATCGGCGCGGGCGGGCAAGAACTTCGTCGCGATGACGTCCACGTCGAGTACGACGATCGCCCAAGGCGTCGGGCCGTGCCCGTGCTGGGCAACGACGAGCGCAGGGATGTCGTGCTGGAGCGGGTCGACCGGATCGGGGCTGTAGAAGCGCTCGCGTGCTTCATCCGTGAACGGATCGGGCCACTCCGATTCTGTAAAGACTCCGCGCTCGAGATCCAATCGTTGAAGCCTGGGCTCCTCGTCTTCGAAGACTTCGACCCAATAGACCGACTCGACGAGGTCCGCATAAGGCACGCTCTCGGCCCACTCCGCGTAGTCCTTCGCGAGCTCTTCGCCCGCTTTCGAAAGAGCCGCTTCCCGCACGTGGAAGACTTGATAGAGACGCGCGAGCTCCGTGTCGAACTCGCCCGAGAAGCGACCGGCGAAGGCGCGGAGACTGTCGGTTCTGTGTTGCTGCTCCAACCGCGACAGCTCGCCGAGCCAGTGGTATTGAAGAAACGCGAGCACCGGCAACAACGCTCCGATCACGAGGATCAAGACCAATGTCGAATGACGAGCCCACTGTTTCATCGCATCGATTCTACCAGCCCCAGGGTAGAGCCTCAAAAGCGAAGTGGCGATTTAACAACGTCTTAACACCGGCTTTTCGAGCACTTAACCAAATAGCGCATCGGAACGTTTATCTTCTAACTTGAGGATGGCTAGGGTGAGGGCGACTTCGCTGCTTGTGAGGCCTAACGGAAGCTCGGCGAAGCCGCCCTCTCACAGTTTTTCTCGCGGGCTCGACGGTGGTGTGACGGCAGGTCGCAACGCCCCTCTGTTTTTGCTGCACGCCGCCGCCGAGCCCGGCTAACTTCTCCCCTCCGCCTTGTGCTCGTCGAGTGCGACCGACGCCTCGCGACCGTCCGCTAGTCCTTGCTTCCGATCCAGCGGAACGGGTCCTTCATCCGTGGCCTTCGGGAGCGTTGCCACGGGATAGACGGCGATGGTCTCGTTGTCGTCACGAGTCTTCCGGTTCAGAGTCAGGTCTTTCGCGTTGACGCCACTCGCAGTGACGACCTTCTTGTCGACGACCTCGAGATCCAACCACCACTTCTTTACCGGATTCATGACGCCGTAGCGCAACACGTCATCGAGCCAGATGAGAGCACGCCGGGTAAAAGGAAGCTTTATCGCAGCCCACAGGGCCCACCGATGCACGAGCAACCCTTCTTTGTTGAACGGGCACATCTTCATGCAACGGCCGCAGGCCGAGCCTTTCGGGTTGGTGACCCGATACTTCACGCACTTCCCGACGTCGGGCTTCCATATCTCGTAGCCGTTATAGAGCACTTTTCCGCCGTACGGGATCGCTTGCGCCGGGCACTCGCGCGCACACTTCTTGCACTTGCTGCAGAAATCCTGGAGCCCGAAATCGATGGGCTTGTCGACGGAGAGCGGCAAGTCGGTGGTGATGATCGCCGTCTTGTGGCGCGGGCCCAAGAACGGATTGAGCACCAGTTCTCCGATGCGGCTTAGCTCACCGAGGCCGGCGAGCACCATGAGCGGGATCTGCAGCACATCGCCGTCGGCGTTCGAGTGCGCTTGCGCCGGAAAGCCAAGCCCGCGGATGTACTCTGCCGTGATCGTGGCAACGGTCGAGCCCTTCAAGTAGGCGCGGTAGCTTTGCGCGCCGCTGATCCAGTCGTCGCCGCTCGAGCCGTCCAGGGTCTCGAAGCCCTGATCGATCACGATGACGACCGCATATTTGTGACGCGGCTCGATCGGCTCGCCGTCGCTGTCGTGCGAGTACCACGCCCATTCCGGGATCTCGCAGATACCCACCATATCGGCGTCGAGAAAGTGACAAAGCGACTTGATGTGTTTCGCCATCTCGGCGGGGTCTTTCGGAACCGGAGCCTTGTCTGCCGCGGCCTCACCGCGGTGGAGCGGTACCTGCTTCCAGTGGAGCCGACCGATCGCTCGGTTGAGCGGACTCTTCATGATGAAGCGACGGATCTCGGTCTCTGCTTTCTTGCCGAGGTCGCCGTGAAAAGCGCGCGCGAAGAAGCCCGCTCGTTTGGGAACGCGCTCGATGTCGTCGGAGATCAGGGTCGTGGGTCTTTCCACGCGACGGATCTTTTCCATCGGGTAGCGCCCGAGATGCGGTGGTCTTTTTCTCGACGAGAAGAAAGGCATGTCGGCCTCCTCGTCGAGATAGTATCACATGATACTAATCGAGGCCTTCGCTATGCTTCGTGAGCTTCGAGAGCATCTTTCGGAACTGAGCCCGTTCTCGAGAGGTGAGGCAGCTCAAAATCTCGTGGTAGCGCGCATCCGCCGTCGGCAGGATTCGCTCGATCAAACGCGCTCCACGCGGAGTCGATTCGAGCTCGTAGCGACGACGATCGTGACGGCTCTGCACCCGACGCAGCAAGCGTTTCGCGTCGAGCCGACGCACCGCTCGGCTCACCGTCATCTTGTCCATCGCCCAGGCTTCGTGAATATCCTTCGCGGTGGGGCGGACGTCGTGCGACACGCTCAGCAAGACACGCCACTCGGGGACCGATAGGCCGTGCTCCGAATCGAGCTTCGCCTCGAATGCGCGAGTGATGCGATTCGACAGCACGTGGATCGATGCCAGCACGTTGTCGGATAGCGTTTGCCGCGACGCCATGACGGACTAGCTCCGCTCGACCAGCCGGCGCGGGTTGTCGACGGCCATCATGCGAACTTCGGCCGCGGTGAAGCCGGCATCGAGGAGACGCTCCGCGAAGCTCGCCAGGCCTTCGGCGACAGGCGGGTTTATCGTTTGCCCCAGGTCGCTCGACAGCAGGCATCGGTTCGGTCCGGCCGCGCGCACGTTCTCGAAACAGGTCTCCCACGACGCTTTGTTCGTAAACATCGTGGTGAAGCAATGCTCGATGACCGCTCCTCGCGAGGCGAGCGCCGTCTGCTCCTCCGGTGTGAGGTTCTGAGACGGAAACTCCGCATGGGTGACGACGACCCGCGACAAGCCGACGTCGCGACAGGCTTCGACCACCGCAGCGATCTCGACCCGTCCGAGGTGGCCCGTCGCCAAGATCATGTCGTGCTCGGCGATGAGCTCGAGGCATTGCATCACGCCCGGGAGGACGCGGTCCTCCGCATCGAGCACCGTTATCGGAGGGGGCGCGATACCTTTCGTGGACAGCTCCCTTTGGATCGATGCCCAGAACGGAAGCTTTGCACTCGAAGCGCCGGGGCGACCGGCGGTCTCGTTCGCCGCATCGACGGTGGGCATCCACACGATGCGGCAGCCGGAGCGGCCGGCAATCTCGACGGCGACCGGGTTGATACCCCCGACCGCGTGATTGAGCGTCAGCGCGCCATAGGCCTCGATTCCCGGAACCGCGCGCCGCACGACCTGCGCCCGCTCCGCCGTCGGGACGTAGTGCGATTTGAGCACGAAGCCCGCCAGACCGCGGTCGAGAAAATCTCGTGCGAGATCGATATCGTCCGTACGGCGCTCGATGACGTCGGGCGCCACATGAACTTGGAGATCGTACGCGCCCTCTATCGCCTTCCAGGCAGTTGTCGAAATCGTCACGGCCAATCGCCGGTAACGATAGCACGCGGGGATCGACTCCTGGAACGAGGAACGGACATGAGCTAGGATGCCGCCTCGGGAGGCTCTAACGTGAGCGAGAACTGGTGGGTCGTCATGGCAGCCTTTGTTTGCCTCGTCCTGGCCTTCGCGGTGCCGACGTTCATGATCCCCGTTTTGTTCTCGCCGATTATCGATGAGTTCGGTTGGAGCCGAACGCAGGTCTCATTGTTCGCGACCGTGAAGTTCTCCGCGGGCGCGTTCATCGGTGTGATCTTCGGTTTTCTTCTCGACCGCTTCTCGCTTCGCAAGATCGTCGTGTTCTCGGCGGCGCTCTCCGGCATCGCGATGATCGCGTTTCTTACGATCCAGTCCCTCGTTACTTTCTACGCCGTCGGGCTCGTGTTGGGAATGGGCGCGGTCGGAGTCATGATCTCGATGAAGGTGCTCGTTTCACGCACGTTTCGAAAACGTCAAGGCTTCGCAATGGGGATGGCGTTGCTCGGGACGAGCGTCGGCGGCGCTCTCATTCGAGCGATCACACCCGACTTGGCGGAGCGCTTCGGTTGGCGCGGCGCGGTCGCGGTCATGAGCAGCGGTATCTGGCTCATCGCGATTCCGGTGTTCTTGACTCTCGTTCGCGGCGAGGCGGAGAAGCCCGAAGAGCCCGCCGGAGACGCCGACATGTCCGAGATGGCAGCCGTTTGGCGAAGCCGGTCCTTTTGGATGCTGGCGGTGGCGGTCGTCCTCATAGGATTCGTCGATCAGGGCATCTCCCAGCATTTCGTGCTTTTTCTCGACAAGGACGCGGGACTAGGCCTCGAGCTGGCAGCGCGCGCGGCCGCGGTGGCCGCTCTCGTCAGTATCGCCGGCAAAGTCGGATTCGGCTGGCTCTACGACAAGCTCTCGGTCCGCGGCGTCATGATTTGCTACTTGCTGATGGCCGCCGCGGCCGTGCTGGCGATCCCCGCTCAGGGAGGCGTTTTGATAGGCGCTCTCATCTTGACGCGCGGCCTCGCTCACGGCGGCGCGATCGTCGACATCCCGGTCATGTCCAAACACTGTTTCGGCCCCAAGCTCCTCGGACGAACCATAGGCTTGCTGACCGCTTGCGTCACCATCGGCTTCGCCGCGGGCCCGCCTGTCGTTGGTTGGCTCTACGACAGCAGCGGCTCGTACTCGAGCGCGTTCACGCTGCTCGCGGTGATGAGCGTCGGAGCCGCGATCGCGGTTCTGGGCGCGCGGCCGGTCTATTGGGAACGACACATCCGACCAGGCCGCGACGGCACCGTCGCTGCCGGTACCGCCGGCTCGGTGGGGAGCTAGTGCAAATAGCGCGTAGCCCATCATGAGCATTCTTCGCCGTGCCGCCGAGCTGGAAGAGGCTGGCGAGTCCTTTGCCCTCGCGACAGTCACGCGCGCGAGCGGATCCGTTCCTCGCCATACTGGAAGCAAGATGCTGATCCGTGCGAACGGCGCCATCGAGGGCACGATCGGCGGCGGGGATATGGAAGGCCGGGTCATCGAACAGGCTCTCGAAGCCATCAAAGACGGCGGCGGGCGCGTTCTCTCCTACGCATTCCGCGACGTCCAGAAAGGCGACGTCGGCGTCTGCGGCGGAGAGGTGGAGGTTTTCGTGGAACCGATTCAAGCGCGACCCAAGGTCGTGATCGTCGGCGGCGGCCATGTCGGACGCGCCGTTTCTCACCTCGCCCACTGGCTCGGCTTCCGGGTCGTCGTGTCGGATGATCGGGAGGAGTTCGCGAACGAGGCATCCGCCCCGGACGCCGACGAGCATATCCACTGCCCCCTACCGGAATTGCCCGAGCGAACCACGATCGACGGCGACAGCTATGTGTTGCTCACGACGCGCGGCATGCCCGTCGACATCGCGGGCCTACCGCTGTTGTTGAAGACCGACGCCGCGTTCATCGGCGTTATCGGGTCCAGACGACGCTGGGAGGTTTGCGCCGAAAAACTGAGCGAGGTCGGGGTCCCGGCAGAAGATATCGCCCGGGTCACCTCGCCGATCGGACTCGAGCTAGGCGCGGAGTCCCCCGAAGAGATCGCCGTCAGCATCCTCGCGGAAATCGTCATGTTGCGGCGAAACGGCACCGGGGCGCGCATGAACCGCACGGGCGACCCCACGGTCTAAGGCGCTAGCCTCCCCGCCTCCCCGATTGACACTCTCCCGTCATTGAGCATATATTGAAAATGAAAACGCTTTTCACTATTTAGTCATTCGAATGGCAGCCAATCAGGAGGACTCGAGCCTCGCGCACAAGCCCGTCGGTTTTCGAGGCACGATCTCGCCCTCGAACGGCGCCGAGGTGCCTCGACGATTGCGCGAGCTCGGCTTCGTTCCCGGAACGGAGGTCTCGGTGCTGCGGCGGGGGCCGCTGGGCGACCCTCTCGAGCTCGAGCTCCGAGGCTATCGGATCTGCCTGAGGCGCGCGGACCTGACGGAGGTCCGTGTCGACCCCGTCTCGGAACCGGATTCATGAGCACCGCGACCATTTCGGCGACACCGATCCGCATCGCTCTTCTGGGCGCGCCCAATTCCGGCAAGACGACCTTGTTCAACGCACTCACCGGGTCACGCGCCAAGGTCGGCAACTATCCCGGGGTCACGGTGTCGCGGCGAGAGGGTGTCGTCAAGAAGAGTGAGCGCAGGCTTCGCATCCTCGATCTGCCGGGCAGCTACAGCCTTCGCGGGGAAACGCCGGACGAGCAGGTCGTCGAGCGCGTGTTGGGCGGTGAGCTCGGCGAACGTCCCGATGCGATGCTCATCGTGGTTGACGCGACGACGTTGCGACGAAGTCTCGCGATGGTCAGAGAAGCGCTCGAGGAGCATGCAGGCCTTCCCTGTGCGGTCGTCGTCACCATGGTGGACGAGATGCGCGCGCGCGGCGGACGCCTCGATTTCGGAAAGCTGTCGAAGACGCTCGGCACCCCCGTGTTTCCGGTAGTCGGGCATCGAGGCGTCGGGATGGACGCTTTGTGTCGCGCGCTCGAGGCACCGGAGGCGTGGCGTCGACCCAAGCCTTTCGCGAAGTCCGACGCACCCGAAGCGCGTTTTGCCTGGGTCGACGAAGTTTGCGACGACATCGGCGCCTCGAGCATCGCGGCGGACACGCGCTCCGATCGCTTGGACCGCTGGCTCCTTCACCCCTGGGTCGGAGGCCTCGTTTTCGCCGCGGTGATGATCTTCGTCTTCCAAAGCATCTTCACCTGGGCCGTCCCCGCGATGGACGCGATCGAGGGACTCTTCGGCGAGATTGGACGCCTCTCGCGGACGATACTGCCGGGGGGCCTCCTCGCCGATCTATGGGCCGATGGAGTCGTTGCCGGCGTCGGCTCGGTCCTCGTCTTCCTACCGCAGATCATCATTTTGTTCACTCTCATCCATTTCCTCGAGGACGTCGGCTACATGGCGCGGGCGGCCTTCGTCGTGGACCGCATCATGGGCTGGGTCGGCCTTCAAGGGAGATCGTTCGTCGTCCTCTTGTCGTGCTCGGCATGTGCGGTGCCGGGAATCATGGCGGCGCGCACCATTCCATCGCCCCGAGACCGACTCGCGACCATTCTCGTCGCGCCGTTCATGACGTGCTCGGCGCGCCTGCCCGTGTACACGCTTCTCATTGCAGCCTTCGTCCCCGCGACGAAAGTGGGCGCTCTCATCGGCGTGCAAGGGCTCGTCATGTTCGCGCTCTATTTGCTCGGAGCCCTGACCGCACTCGGATCGGCGGCTTTGCTGAAAGCCACCGTCGTACGCGGCAATATCTCGACCTTCTACATGGAGCTACCCCCCTATCGACTTCCAACGGCGAGACTCCTCGGCACTCAGGTGTGGCAGAGCACCCGTCACTTCATCAAACGCGCGGGCACGATCATTTTTGCGGCGTCGGTCATCGTGTGGGCGTTTCTCAACTTTCCGCAGGTCGACGCCACTGCCGGTGCAACGCCTCAGGAAACGGCGCAGCGGCAGCTCGAGGGCAGCGCCGCCGGACAGATCGGAAAGGCGATCGAACCGGCAATCGCCCCTCTCGGATACGACTGGAAGATCGGCGTTGGGCTCATCGCGAGTCTCGCGGCGCGGGAAGTGATCGTCGCCACGTTGGCGCAAATCTATGCGGTCGGAGATCCGGACGATTTCGACGGCCTGAGAGGCGCGCTCCGGGCGGACGTGAACCCGGATACCGGCGAGCCGGTGTTCGACCTCGCTGTCGCGCTCTCGCTCCTCGTGTTCTTCGTTTTCGCGCTTCAATGTACGTCGACGATCGTCATCATGGCGAAGGAGACGGGCTCGTGGAAGTGGCCCATCTTCGCGTTCAGCTACATGTTCGGCCTGGCTTACGTCGCAAGCTTCATCACCTACCGTGCAGCGTCCGCGTGGCTCGTCTGAGCGCTCGAGCGCACGCGCCTACGTCAACCGAAACGGACGCAGTAGATCGGCGGAAGATGTTTCGACAATGTCTTGAAGCTATCGCCTTGGTTTCTGGACATCCACAGCGACCCGGTGGTCGAGCCCATCGCGAGCGTGTCGCCGGTTTTGTCGACCTCGAGAGCGTGCCGGTAGATGCAGTCATACGCATCCGCTTGCGGGAGCCCGTTTACGAGCTGCTCGAAGCTCTCTCCGCCGTCCCGGGTGCGCGCGACGACGACCTTGCCGTCGACGGGAACCCGGCACTCGTCTTTGACGAGCGGCACGAGCCAGGCAGTTTTCGGATCCCTCGGATGCACGGCTAACGCAAAGCCGAATTTCGACGGAGGTGGATGTATCTCCGTCCAGCTCGCACCCCGATCCGTCGACCGAAAGGCCCCATTGTGGTGCTGGACCCAGAAAGTGTCCGGAGCACCAGCGCATTGCATCACTCGGTGAGGATCCTGGATATCGGGATCCTCGCGGCGTTCGGGCGGCATGTACTCCGCGTACATACCCTCGGTGCTAGCCCGCCAAGAACGGCCGTCGTCTTCCGAGATCCACAGGCCCCCGCAGGAGATACCGAGCACGAGCCGGCGACGATCCTCAGGGTCCACCGCGATCGAGTGGATTCCCGGATCATCGAAACCGCCGCCGAACCAGTTCGTTCGAGACGGGTCGTCCCAGAGCGGCTCGTTGAGCGTCCAGCTCTCGCCGCGGTCATCGCTTCTGAACAAGCCGCCCGGTACCGTGCCCGCCCAGAGCGCGCCGTCGCCGACCGCCGCTTCGAGGCACCAGATCATCTTCAGTGCTTTTGCCTCTTCGCCCTCAACGTCCGGCTTCGGGTATTGCGGGATCGAGACCTCTTGCCAGCTCGCGGCGGCGTCCTCGGATCGATGGAGCTTGGGCCCGAAATGGCCGAGGTCCAGGGCCGCGTAGAGCGTGCCGTCACGGCGATCCGGAAAAACCATCGTCACCGGATCTCCGATGAAGCTCTTGGTCTCGACCGACCAAGTGCCGTCTCCGCCTCTGCGATAGACGAATAGACCCTTCCGCGTACCGACGTACAAACGATCCGACATCACTACCCTCCCGACAACGCTTGCATCACGAAGATGTCCTGGTCGTCAGTCACCATGTCGCTCAAACGCTCACGGTCCTGGATCGACTGCCCGGCCACGAACACGACGACGTGCTGGCGCAACCGGCCTTGCTCGTCGACGATATAGCTTCGCAGGCGCGGGTTGCTCTCGAAGACCGCTTCGAGGGCCTCCGAAACGGTCTCTCCCGCAACCGCGAGATCCGGGCATTCGAGATGACGGTTCAAGTTCGAAGTAAAAGAAACGTTCGGCATCGCGTGGCTCTCTGGGATTCCTATGTTGGTCGCATGCGTGGGTCGAGTGCAAGCACCAAGAGCCACGATCACGAGAGCGCGCACACCTCGCGAAGCTCGCCGCTCCTGACGTGGGACAGCTCCTCCGACAGGAAGTCGGCAATAGCGCCCATTCCGGATTGGCCCGCGCGTGCTTCCGCCTCGGCGTTGTAGTTCGTGTTGATGTTGACGTCGTAGGCATAGGCACGCCCCGCGGCGTCCTCGATGATCTCGACCGCCGCCACCTTCATCCCCTGCTCGGCGAGAAATTTCTCGAGCGGACGGATGAGGGGGTGATCGAATCCGTCCAAGATCTCGAACTTCGGCCGCTCGGTCGAGCCGACGGGGCAAAAAGCGTCACCTGGCTGGCATGTATCGGCGGGGCACAGCTCGAAGCCCGCCGAGGTATCGACCTGAACCGCATAAAGGAACTTCCCGGACACGAACTCCAAGCGTCGGATGGTCTGATCCGGCGCCTCGATGAATTCCTGAACGAGGGTGATGCCGTCGATGGGATCTGCGAAATCGTCGCCGAAGACATAGCTCGATAGGGCGTCGCGGTTCTCGAACAGACGAACGCCGAGTCCCTTACCCGCGCGATTATGTTTCGTCAGGATGCGGGCCGCCGGGATGGCCGCCGCCGCTTCGAGGATGGACTCCCGCCCGACCGCCGCGATCGTCCTCGGTGTCGGCACACCATAGGCGCTCAGCGCGGCATATTGTCCGGTCTTGTCGATCTCGAGGCTCATGGCACGCGAATCGTTGATGACCCGCCGGCCGTGAGATTCGAGCCACAAGAGCACGGCCTTGGTGAGCTCCGGCGAGAACCGGTGGCCGCGGGTGTGGGATGACGCACTCATCCTGTTGTAGAACACCCCTTCCGGGGGTGGGTTCTCGAAGTCGACGATACCGCGATCCAAGAACCATTCTCGGTGCGGCGTCTCCCGCTCCGTTAGCTCCCGGAGCAAGGGTTTCGTCCAATCGCTGTTCTCGTGAATAACGTAAACGTGTGCCATGAGCTCGCCGTGCCTTCCAAAAAAGAGTCGATCCGAACTTACTAAAGAGAGGAGAGGCTCGAAGGGGGGAACGTCGCGGCGAGGAGGGGTCCGAGTCGTTTCAGACCGCGCGGCCGCGCGCTCCCCTGCTACAACAGCAGCAAAAGGGGATAGCGAACGGCGCGTGAGCGTCGGTCGAACGATCGAACATGTTCCGAGACTAGCACGGAGCCTCGGGTCCGGCAAAAACGCCGCGCTTACGGCTCCGTGGCGCGCTCCTCGGGCGGCTTGGGCCGCTCGGGCATCTCTTCCTGAGAGAATCGAGGGAGGAGCTCATCGCGCATCGCGAGGTGGTAGACGGCGGAGGCAATCACCGTAGCCGAGATTGCCGCATCTCCCGAAACGACCCGCTCGTAAGCGTCGAGATTCGTGTGCCACGAATGCGTGCCGTACTCGATCGGGTCTTGTCCCATACCGATACCGGGAAGCCCCGCTTCGTTGAACGAGGTGTGATCCGAGCCTCCCCGGCGTCGACTCCGCGTGGTCGTCGCGCCGAGGACGCCCAAGTCTTCGAAAGGCTCGAGCGCAGAGCGCAGGATGTCCGCCGCTTCCGACGGACCGAATACCGTGGCGCCCCTCGCACGGCCCGTCCCGGCATCGATGTTGAAGTAGCCACCAAACGTCGCGTGATCGGGCTTGGGCTCCTCGGCCGTGCCGAAGTGCTCTTCGACGTAGGCTTTCGAGCCGAGCAAACCTTGCTCCTCGCCACTCCACAGTGCCACTCGTATCGTGCGCCGCGGCTCGGCACCAATCGCGACGAGGATCCTCGCCGCCTCCATCATGACCGCGCATCCAATCGCATTGTCGGTGGCGCCGGTCCAGGAGTGCCAAGAATCTAGATGCCCCCCGAGCATGATGACTTCGCCGGCCTTGTCCGAGCCGGGGATCTCTGCGATGACGTTGTAGGCGGTCGCTCCTTCCGGGTGGAACCGGTTCGTGATCTCGACCTCGAGCACTACGGGCTCGTCGGCCACGAGGCGTGAGATTCTTCCGTAGTCCTCGTTGCGCATCACGAGCGTCGCGGGCGCCTTGTCTTCCTCATAGGTGCGGTTCGAGAACGCGCGGATCTGTCCATGAGCGCGACCCGCGTCGTTGACCCGAACGAGAGCACCGTTGTCGACGAGAAACTGCGCCATCTGCTTGTCGACCTCGCGTGCATCGAGCTTGCCATCCTCGCGAGGGCCTCTACGTCCGCGTCGAAACCCGGACGGCGCCGGCTCCACGGGATCGTAGCGGCTGAGAATCTCCCCGTCGTCCCGCCGCTTGGTGGGTGGGTCGAACGAGACCGGAACGACACGGTGCTCCCCGACGAAGACTATCTTCTCGCGCACGTCGTCCTCGATCGTCGCGAGATAGCCATCGAGCTCCTCTTGAGTTGGAAGCCGCGGGAGGTCGATCTGGACGACCTCGCCGCGTACGACACCGTCCGTACCGCGCGTCCACGCTAGAACTTCCGCGGTGAGGACATCCTTGACGGGCGAGACGATGTGAGCGGTCAAACGCTCGTTCGTCCAGCCCGGATGGCCGAACTCCCAGGGCTCGAGGCGTGCGTTCTCGAAGCCCCACGTCGTCATCTGCTCTGCCGCCCACTCTCCCGCGGCATGGAGGTTCGGAGAGCCGGTGAGCCGCGGGCCATAGCGATCCGCGAGCACGTGCAGCGTCGAGAGAATCTGAGAGCCCTCTTTGGCTTCACGTCGAATCTTCCATTCGATATCCGTTTGCGCCACGACGGGCGCAGCCGTCGCGAAGGAGAGGAGCAGAACGAACCAGCGTGTCATGACCGATGCCTCCAACGAGATTATACGGGAGCGTCGTCCGCAGGGAGGACCGCGCGCATCGCTGCCGCGACCCGCGCGAGCTCGCCCTCCGACACGATGAGCGGCGGCAGAAAGCGAAGCACTTTCTTTCCCGCGGTCAATCCGAGGACGCCCTTGTCCGCAAGCAGAGGCAGAAACGGGCGAGCGGGCTCCCGAAGCGGCACGCCCACCATCAAGCCAAGACCACGCGTCGGGAGCGGAAGCGACTCCCGGAAACGGTCGCCTTTGTCGGCGACGTCGTCGATGAGCCTACCGGCGGTGAGGACATCGAGGACCGCGTTCGCCACCGCGCATGCGAGCGGACTGCCGCCGAATGTCGATCCGTGCGAGCCCGGCGGAAAAGCGAGCTCGTCTCGCACGAGGACGGCGCCCATCGGGAAGCCGCCCGCGATCCCTTTCGCGAGACACATGATGTCAGGCTCGACTGCGTAGTGCTCACACGCGAACATCTTACCGGTACGTCCGAACCCCGTCTGCACCTCGTCGATGATGAGAACGATTCCATGGCGGCGGCAGAGCGATGCCGCGCGTGAAACGAATTCCTGCTCCGCCGGATACACGCCGCCTTCGCCCTGGACGAGCTCCAAAACGAGAGCCGAGACACTCTCGTCGAGCGCGGCGTCCAAGTCAGAGGTCTTGTTGAATGCGATGAACTCACAATCCCCGAGGACGGGCGCGAAGAGCGCGTGCTGCGCCGGGTTGAAGGTGACGCTCATGCTGCCGAAGGTTCTTCCGTGGAAGCCGCGTTTGGCAGCGACGATCTTGCTCCGGCCCGTCGCGACACGAGCGAGCTTCAGTGCGGCCTCGACGGCCTCCGTTCCCGAGTTGCAGAAGAAGACCCGCGTAAGGCCTTCGGGTGCCAAGTCGACGAGTCGCTCGATGAGTCGGTCCTTCTGGACGTGCTCGAACGCGCCCGCGACGGAGCTCAACGTCCCCGCTTGGCGCGTCAGCGCTTCGGTAACGTGCGGATGCGCGTGGCCCAAGATCGCGGCGCCGTTGCTGCTCACGCAGTCGACGTACTCGTTACCATGTTCGTCCCAAACCAGAGCGCCGGCGCCACGCACCAGACGAATCCCTCGTGAGCCGTGGACCGCGAGCTCTCCGGCAGCGGACGCAGTCATTCGATCGTCGTTCCAATCCCGGCAAGCGCCGAAGTCAAGGGACTGTCTCCCCGCCCATCGCCGACATGAATGGTCTCGCAACCGCTGGCACGCATCGACGTGAGCGCCATGAGCTTGCGTCGGAATCGACCCGACGACGATGCGAGTCGTCGGTCGAGCTCGTCGAAGCTCATTCTCGGGATGACACTATCGTCGTCATCGGGGCGGTCGAGAAAGCCTCTCGCCTCGATCAGCTGGACGACCGTCCGTGCGCCCAATGCCTCTTGGAGGAGCGCGACTACGGTGTCGTTCTCGGTATTCACGGCCCTGCCGGACTCATCGAGGATCGGGACAGTCAGAAGAGGTGTCGTGCCTTCTTCGAGTAGACATCGAAGCAAGCTCGTGTTCACCGCTACGGGCTTGCCGGAATGGTCGCGCACGAGCTTCTTTCGACCCTTGTCGACGACGCGGATCGCCGGGTTCCGGCGACCGCGCACGACGGCGCCGTCGAGACCCGAAAGCCCGATCGCGTTGACACCTTCTTGCTGGCATAGCTGGACGAAGCGCTTGTTCGCGAGACCCGCATAGGCCATCGTCAAGAGCTCGAGCTGGGCATCGTCGGTGTACACACTCTCGATGCCGGAAGCGGACGTGATCGTCACGGGCGGTGTTCCCAGCCGGCCGGCAAGCTCGTCACGGCAAGCGTTCGCTCCGTGAACGACGACCACCGGCGTTTCGATCGAGCGCAAATCGCGCGCGATCGCGGGAAGGTTGATCGTGCTCCCCCCACCGACCTTCACGATCAGCGGGTCAGACAAAGACATGTTCTCCGTTCGCGATGGGCTCGAATGACGCATCCAAGGGCTCCGAGCACACCGCCGCGAGCGCACCTCGTCGCACGTGTAGCGTGAAGTAGTCAGGCGACTCGTCGAATCGACAGTTGGCGTAGATACGCTCGCCGTCGGTGAGCGCGATGTTCAAGGCGCGCACCCGGTCACTCTTCCTCGCGAGAAGGCGATCGACGTCCGACAGCGCGGCGTCGAGGTCACCATCATGTCGCTGCATCGATTGCTGCACGAGGTGGAATACCTTCTCGGCGCCGATCCGACCCGGCACACGGAGTTTGACGCCGTGGAGCTCACCGTTGAACACGAAGATCAGTGGGTCGCGGTAAAACGGCATGTTGCTCGCGAGCTCGATAGCGCTGTCCCGGAACGCGCTCCTCGCGTGGACGACGAGAAAGTCGACTGCGTCGGGAAGCTCCGGCCGCGACGTCCAGATCGGCTCGAGAGCGCGATAGCGAGACCATCGGCCGTTCTCGCGCCAGGTGAGACCGAATCCGTCGCCTTGATACTCTGCGCTTTCGCGGCATCTCTCGGTGAACTCCGCGAGCACGGGTTGCGGCGTGAAGCTCTCCGCCCCTCGCATCATCAAGAATCGGCACATCGGGCACTCGCCTGTTTCGTCGGCACGAAGGTCTATGCGGGGTGGAGCCCGACGAATGTCAGGCCGCTCGTCTCATCAGCGCCGGTCATCAAGTTCATGCACTGCACGGCCTGACCCGCGGCACCCTTCATGAGGTTGTCGATCGCGCTCACGACGACGACCCGGCCGGTCTCCGGGTCGAGAGCAAAGCCGACGTCGCAAAAATTCGTCCCCGCTAGCAGCTTCGGGTCCGGGTAGCGGTACGAGCCGCGGCTCTCCTTCACGAGTCGCATGAACGGCTCATCCTTGAACGCGTCGCGGTAGATCTGCCACAGATCGCGCTCCGTCGTTGGTTCGGTCGTGAACACGTGGCTCGTCGCCACAGCGCCCCGCACCATTTCGACGGAGCTCACGCTCAAGTGCACGGTTGCCGGCTGTCCGTTTCCGAGGAGTTGAGCGATCTCTGCCGTGTGTCGATGCCCCGTCGGAGCGAATGCGCGCACGGAGCCGCTCCGCTCGGGGTGGTGGCTCGTCGCGGAGACCCGCCGGCCGGCTTCACTCGAGCCCGCTTTCACCTCGATGATCGCAGATTGCTCGGCCACGAGGCCCGCTTCGAACAAGGGATAGAGCCCGAGAATCGCGGCTGTCGCGTTACAACCACCGCACGCGACGAAGCTCGACTCACGGATCGCGTCTCGCATTCTTTCCGGCATTCCGTAGACGAACTGATCGAGGAGCGGCTCTCGCGGGTGCGGGTGGCCGTAGTACTTCTCGTAAGCTCGTCCGTCCGTGAGACGAAAGTCTGCGCTCAAATCGATGAACTTGTCGGCGAGCTGCTTCAAATCGTCCCACCGTTCCGAAGCCTCGCCGTGAGGTAGACACAAGAACGTGATATCGGCGGCATCGAGAGACCGGAGCTCCCGGAACTTCAGGGCCGTGGCCCCGCGCAGGTTCGGATGAAGGCGGCCGACGGGCTTCCCCGCGTAGCTTTCGGAGCTCACGCCTTGGATCTCGACGTCGGCACGGCCCAGCAAGAGCCGTATGAGCTCGCCGCCGGCATAGCCGGAGGCCCCTACGATGTTGACTGGGGTCAAGCCGCCGCGACCCCGGACAGACTCCCGGCGAGGTAGCGCACCATCTCTGCCGGAATGTCGACGCCGGTGGTCTCGATACTGTTCCGGAACTCCATCGTGTCGTTGACCTCGTTGACGAGATAGCCGTCCTCGGACTCGAACAGGTCGACCGCGAGCATTCCGCCGCCGACGGCGCGGGCCGCGGCAAGGGACGCACGCTCGAGCTCCGGCGTGACCCTCAGTCCTTCGGCCGTCGCTCCACGGGCCGTGTTCGTTCGCCAGTCGGAGCTCCGCCGTACGATCGCGGCGACGCAGCGATCTCCAACGACGAAGCTGCGGATATCACGGCCACGCTTGTCGATGTATTCCTGGATATAGAACACTTGATTCTGGAAGCCCGGCAATGCCGCTTTGTGCTCGAGTAGGCTGACGGCACTGTCCACGTCCGTCGCCTTTGCGATAAGACGTCCCCAGGATCCCACGAGCGGTTTGAGCACGACGGGAAAGCCCATTTCTTCCATCGCTTGAAGAGCCGACTCCTCCGAGAACGCGACCCGAAGCTCGGGCTGTCTTACGCCCGCGAGGCGCAGCGCAATAGACGTCTCGAGCTTGTCCTGGCACGTCGCCGCGACGGCGGCGGTGTTGAAACAGCGCACGCCCGAAGCTTCGAGCAGACGCCGGGAGTAGAGACCGCGTGAGCTGCTGACGCTGCGCGCGAGCACGGCGTCCACGGGTAGACGTCCGGCGTCGAGATCGAACGAAAGTTGACGGTCGTCGAGCGAGCACCACTCGACACCGGCCGCGTCGAGCGCCCGCATGAGGAGCTTCTCCTCGGGCCTCACCACCGAATGCAGCAAGCCGACGCGGAGCTTACTCACCCCAGTCCTCGGCAGTCTCGGGAGCTTGCTGAAGCTTGGCCGGATCCAACGAAACGACTTCGAGCTCCGTCGCGCACTCGCCGCAATCGACGAGCTCGTTCATGACCGCCTCACTCTCGAGTGAAACGTCAGCACCGCAAACAGGACATCCGGACATCACTTCCTCCGTGTAACAAAATGAGTCCGCAGCCTACGTCCCCAGGCGTTCCCGACCAAGAAAGTATAGAAAGAACGTTATATTTATTCAGTTATGTTATATATATAACAATATGATCCGCATATCGGACGCCATCGATGAGATCGTCGAAGCCCACGCCTCGCTCCGATTCGGCTTCTACCACGGGCTCTTGAACCTCACGCGCGTCGCCAAATATCTGAAGCCGGCGATCGAGGCACGCACGAAGAAGGAAGTCACCGAGTCCGCGATATTGATGAACCTTTCCCGACGGCAGAAAAGACTCACCTCTCGTCCGACGGTCGCGAGCGACCGGCTGGTACTGGACAACATCAGCATTCAGTCGGGCCTCGCCGCCGTGACCGTCGTGAAGTCCCACAAGAGCCACAGCGACCTCAACCGGGTATTCGACCGGATTCAGTCAAGGGGCGGATTCATCACCGTCACCGAGGGTCTCAAAGAGGTCACGGTGATGGTCGCCTCGGAGAACGTCGAGCGGGTCCTCACCGCGATCCGTTCCACACCGACGAACTTGAGGCGCGACCTCGCCTCGGTCAGCGTGACGTTCGACAAACGCTATCTGGAGGTGAAGGGTATCCTGCACCAAATCCTCGAGGAGGTGGCGCTTCAGGACATCAACATCTTCGAGCTCACGTCCACCGCGACCGAGTTCTCCGTCTTCTTGCACGAGAGTGACGTCCAGCTCGCTTTCGACGCGATCTTCAATCGATTCTCTCGCCGGGGCACGAGGCCCCGAACGTGAGAGAACGTGCGCCCGGCGCTCAGCCGGCGTCGTCTTCGTGGATGGCCTCGAGCTCGATCCCGAGTCCATCCGCGAGGCGGTTCGCGAACGCGTAGTAACCGGTGACTTGATTGATGTCGAGAATAGCGCTGTCGCTAAACCCTTCATCGCGCAAAGCGACGACGTCGGCCTTCATCATTTCCCACGGTCGCCGGGTGAGCTTCTCCGCGTAAGCGAGCATCGCGCGGTCGGCGCTCGACAGAGGTGCTTCGGTCCAGTCCTCGACGAGCTGGTCGACGAGACCGTCATCCTCGACAAGCTTACGGAGACCCGCCCCGTGGTGCTTGATTCAGTAATGACATTGATTCGCGACCGACGAGACGATCGCTATCATCTCGCGCTGCGCGCGGCTCAAGTCGGAGCGACCGCGCATGAGAGCGATGTAGAGGTTGAAATGCGCCTCCATCGAGCGGGGATTCAGGCTGTGGACTTTGAGAATGTTGTCCACCCCGCCCCACGGCTCGGTGTACTTTTCGTAGAGCTCTTCGAGACGCCCGGTCGCTTCTCCCTCCGGGACCATGTGAATCCACGCCATGGGGTCGTCCTATCCGTGGCTAGAAAAAGCTAGCGAACTCGTCGAGTGGTTTTTTCGTGATGACGGGCACTTTCACATCGTCCGCGGGGTAGCCGACCACGAGAACGAGAAACGGTCGTTCGTGACGCGGCCGGTCCAGAATCTCGTTGAGAAAACCCATCGGGCTCGGCGTGTGGGTGAGAGAGACGAGGCCGGCATTGTGCACGGCCGCGATGAGCATTCCTGTTGCGATGCCCACCGACTCCGAGACGTAATAGTGTTTGAAGGTGCTCCCGTCCGCGCGCACCCCGTGATTCTGCGCGAAGATTACGATGAGGTGAGGCGCAATCTCGAGAAACGGTTTGTGCTCATCCGTCCCCAGATGGGAGAGCGCGTCCAGCCAATCATCGGGCGCGCGTCCCGAGTAGAACGCGCGCTCTTCCTCTTCCGCACCTTCGCGGATCTTCTTCTTGATGTCCGGATCGGAGACGACGGCAAAGTGCCACGGCTGCTGATTCGCTCCCGACGGTGCGGTGCTGGCACAGCGGAGACAGTCCTCGATGATCGCGCGCGGGACAGGCGTCGATGCGTACTCGCGCACCGTGCGCCTCTTCGCGAGCAGCTCATGGAACGACCGAGCGCGCGCCTGCATTTCCTCGGCGGGGAGCTCCCGGTAGCCCTCGAGCGGCGTGAACTCAGGTTCTCTCATAGACCGACTAACGTTATCACTACTCTAGAACGTCACGACCAGTGAGAACTTGGTAATCGTGTCGAGCGCCTTCTTGCGAACGATGACGACGCCGGTGCCCAGTCCGATATCGTTGACGAGCTCGATCTCTTCGAGGGCGGGCTGATTCTGATACAGCAGCTGCACACTGAACCGAAGCGCGATGACGGAGTTCAAGTTGGTCGTCAGCGAATTCATCGTATCGAAGCGATAGTCCCCGACTTCGCTCAGGTTCGTGAAGAAGATGGTATCGCTGTCGAATTGATTACTCGTGTTGAGTTTCTTCATATAGTCCGCGGAGAGACGCAGCTCCGAGAAGTTCTCGTCCCGCATCGGGTCCGTTATCACATCCACTCGTTTGGTGAACGTGATCGTGTAGTCGGTCTTGAACTTATGAACGTCGACGTCCTTCCACGTGTTACCGACACCCGCGAAGAGTACGGTCCGGTTGTCGATACCCGCGTTCTTGTCTTTGTCCCAGCCCGCACCGGTCAGCCAGAAAAAACGGTCGGAGATGTTCCGCTGATATTGACCGATGACGTAGAAGCGCTCGTTGTCGAGGTTCCTCTCAGGGTCGATGATCTCGAAATCGTTCTCCGTACCTTGGGCGAAGCGATCGTCGGTCGTCTCGGTGCGAAGGGCGCCGAAGCGAAAGCCAAGCTCCGCGTTCTCCCATGCACGGGTCGTCTTGTTGTCGAAAGCAAATGTGCTCGTCGAGGAGTTGCCCGACGTCAACACGAACCCGAGATCCGCGACGTTGGACCATCCGAGGGTCTTTTCTTCTTCCTGTGCGAGCGCGGGTATGGCAATCATTGCCAGAAGCAGCGTGCCAAGAAAACGAATATGCATGAATTCAACTCCATCCTTTCGCTGGTTCAAATCGTTCACACTCCTCCGAGATCCGTCTCGGGGGGAGGTTCTTTCGGGGTTACCCCGAGCCAAAACGTCAGCTCGAGGAGCAATCGCTCCACCGCGGACAACTCCGCGCGTGCCGCCAAGAGTCGCTTCGCGAGCGCAGGCTCATCGGTGATGATGCTGTCCACGCCGCTCGTCACGACGTGAGACATGTGGGGGGCGTCATTGACCGTCCACACGAAGACCTTCTTGCCGGCATCGTGAGCACGGCCGATGAATCCCGGAGTCGCAAGGCTCGAATGCACCGCGAGAAAGTCCACGTCGATGCGGGTCAAGTCTCCGAGAGCCGTCGCCGTCAACAGCCCGACGGTCCATCCGGGACGCATCGCCCGGATCTTTTCGATTCCGGCGAGCTCGAGCGACATGACGAGAACGTCCGACGCCATGTCGGCCTGCTCGACGATCGCGACGACCTTTTCTTCGAGCCGCTCGTCGTGGCCGTAATATTTGAGCTCGATGTCGACCAGCGCCTTCCCCTTGCAGATGGCGAGCACTTCCGCGAGAGTCGGCAAGCGCTCGGACGAAAATTCGGGCGCGAACCAGCTCCCGATGTCGATGGCACGAGCCTCCTGATAGCGCGCGTCCCAGACCTTGAGATCGACGCTTCCGATGCGCATGAAGTCGCTGTCATGAATGACGACGACTTCCCCGTCCGCCGTCTCCTGCACGTCGATCTCGACGACGTCAGCGCCGTCCTCAACCGCGGCCCGTATCGCCGCGAGCGTGTTCTCGGGCGCGCGTCCGGACGCACCACGGTGAGCCGCAACGAGCACGTCGTCTGCCGCTCGCACTCCCTCGAGAAGAACGATGCCCGCGGTACCGCAAGCGAGCACTCCGACAGCGAGCCCGGCGAGAACGAGCTTCCACCCGGCGCTCGATCGCACCGAGCTATCCCCGGAATCCGTTGCGGTGGCGGGAAGCATCGTTCCGCCTTCATTTGCGAGCTCTTCGTAGTAGCGGGCGCAGAGAAGAGCGAGCGACGCGCTTTGAACGAACGAAACGATCAGGTTGCCCACGCTGAAGAGAAGAAAGACCCCTCCCGAGACGAGCACGAGCAGCGGTACCGAGCGCTCGACACCGAAAAGCACGAGACGGCCGACGAAGCCCATACTTGCCGACAGTAGAGCAGCGAGTACGAGCGAGCCCACGAGCCAGGCCGTGAGAGCTCGAATGACAGAGGGGCGGTGGGTATCGACGCGTTCCCGGCTCTCCTCGAGCGCCTGCGAAGGAGAAGCGTTCTCGAATAACAGGATCGGCAGCGCATAGAACCAACCCAGGAGACGCGGGACGACGACGACACCGGCGCCGAGCGCAAGACTTCCGATGGCGACGACCGCGAGCCAGAACGAACCGGGACGTTGACTGAGATAGAAGTTGATATCGTAGTCACCGAGAACCGCGGCATAAACGCCGGCTGCGACTGCCGCGAAGGGCAGCACCCGGAGCAAAACCTGAAGGAGT
>Ga0315338_1000584_pt1 | contig 76073 bp, 73 predicted proteins | sample ASW8metaG_FD_204518 | JGI IMG/M metagenome (GOLD analysis project Ga0315338, IMG submission 204518) | Ammonia-oxidizing marine archaeal communities from Monterey Bay, California, United States - ASW #8 | ecosystem: Environmental > Aquatic > Marine > Coastal | place: USA: California | collected...
AATTCCGGTGGATAGGATTTGTCAAGCATGAGGGGTAGAACCCCACGTATGCCTTCTGCTTCTGCCTTAGAGGCAACGTTTTCGAGCCCTGATGCCCGGCTGGGATCGACACCCGGCGCAGGGTTGCAGAAAACAAAGGAGCCGACTTGCTCTGGATGTCGATTGTTAAAGGTCAATGCCTGCATCGAAGAAGCAGCGAGAGAGACAATATGAAATGGCGCTTCGAGACCCAGCTCAGTAATAAGCGCGTCGAGGTCATCGCCAAGATCGTCTTGGCTGTATTGCGTGCGGGCTTTTTCAGTCAAGCCAAACCCGCGTTGATCGTAGCGAAAGACACGAAAATTTTCCGTGAGGCCTGGAACAATTTCGTCCCAAGAATCGAGCGAGCCGCCAATCTCATGCAAAAGCAAGACTGTTGGGCCGGACTCGGCCCCTTCTAATTTATAATGAAAACTAGTCCCGTTCACTTCAATCCAGGGCAATGCTTTCCCTCCCTTAGTTCCGTGCTGGGCGCTTAGCTAGCTTGGCAAACCGCAAGGGTCAATTAAGGGCATTAACGCACTTGTCTTTGATTGCGCACCGAGGCGTTGAGACTGGGGCCAACATTATCCGTTGACTGTATTACTTTACGTTTGTTGGCTAGTTGCTCTGCTCGTCACGCCGCCAAACTACTCGCTCATTTGCTTCATTTTGCTAATACTTTTTTGAGTTTTGCGAGGTGTGCAAATTTGGTGACCACAACACTTGGTACCTATTGAACAGCGCGCATCATTATAATTCTTGTGGCGCCCTCATTTGCCATGGACCCTAGGGCTTACTGTGTAATCCCAACCCTCTGATCTTCGCCGAGGAGATTGCTCTACCAACATTCATCTTCAGCGAGCTTTAGGTGACAGTCATATTCTCCGTTCTAAATGGTGCCGTAGTACTGCGCAGAAAAGTGGAGAATCAGGTGCTCATCAGAAGTAGATAAGGATCAAACTGGGCTGTCATATAATCATTTAAGAATGCATTTCATTTTTATTCGCAAAAAAAGATTGACGCCTGCAATAAATGCAATTAAGAACCACTCGCATATTAAATATAGGGAAAAGGTGGTATTCTTTGAGCCAAATTTCAAAAAAAACGGGCACAGCTAGGCATCTCAACATCACAGCTGAAGCAGAAAAATCACTTAATGAACCCTTAGATCACGTTTTGTTTGCCAGCCCCCCAGGGTTAAGCAAAATGACGTTGGCGCAAATCGTTTCGCGCGAGCTTGGCGTGGGTTTCCGCTCAACTTCGTGCGCCGCTGCAATGATTGTATTTTATTCCAGCGCAGTATTGGCCCAGGCACCGATGGCCAACCCTGAAGAAATGTGGGCCATTATCCAAGAGCAGCCCGACATGCTTGAAGAGCCGCGCAGCGAGATTGACGCTCCAAAGATTGAACTAGCCATGGTCCAGACGGGCCAGGATGAGACCGAGGAAGCAGGATCGCGGACGCAGGCTGCCTCGATCGAAACTCAGCTTGCCATGGTTGAGGCTTCGGCAAATGCTCTTAGCAATGATCCATATTTGGCGCTGGCAGGAATAGGGGCCACCAGCGCAAGTGGCGGATGGTGGAACCAAACCTCCCTCGGCGGCTATGGCGAGCTTCATTACAATGGCGGACCGGTCGATAAGGTTGATTTCCACCGCTTCGTTTTGTTCGTTGGTCATGAGTTTACAAACAACATTCGATTGTTCTCGGAGATAGAACTCGAGCACGCCCTGGCAGGTGACGACAAGCCCGGCGAGGTAGAGCTAGAACAGGCCTTTGTTCAAATCGATGTCAACGATCAGCATCGAGTCAATGCGGGTGTGCTACTTGTCCCTGTTGGGATCCTCAACGAAACGCACGAGCCTCCGACATTTTTCGGTGTCGAGCGCAATGGCGTTGAAAAGAATATCATCCCTTCAACTTGGTGGGAGGCAGGTATCGGCCTCAACGGTAATCTTGGGGCAAGCGGATTCAGTTATGATCTGCTTGCAAGTTCGGGCCTTAACGCTCCAACAACTGGGAGCAGCGCCTTTAAGATTCGTAGTGGCCGGCAGAAAGTTGCTAAAGCGACGGCTAAGTCACCGTCGCTTACCGGACGTCTAAGTTACACCGGTATTCCAGGCTTGCAGTTCGCCACAAGCGGACATTATGAGTTCGATATTACGCAAAGCGCCGGCGATCCGATTACCGGGGATAAAGTGCCAGCCTTTCTATTAAGTACTCATGCTGATGCTCGCTTTGGTGGATTTGGATTGCGCGCGCTCTTTGCTAGCTGGTGGGTTGGTGGCGATGGGGCAAGCGAAATTGGACGAGATCGGCAAACTGGTTTTTATCTTGAACCGTCTTACCGTTTCCCACTTGAGGGAGTAACGATTGGCGCCGACCCTAGCGAGGTAGGATTTTTCTATCGCTATAGCTGGTGGGATAATAATGCGGGGATGAGTTCTCTCAAAAAAGCAAGCAACCAACACACCTTAGGAGTAAATTACTGGCCGCATCCAAATGTCGCTTTCAAACTTGACTACCTTATGGACAGACCAAAATCAGGCGCGAATACGAACCGAGTCGATCTAGGTATTGGATTTCAATTCTAAAGGTTGCTTGTAGCTTCATGAAATCAACAGAAAAATATTTATTTCTTTTTTTGGTCTTAGCCGGCCTTATGGGCACAACAAACAATAATTTGTCGGCACAGGAAATTTATCAATTGCCTCGTGATTTTTTGAGGGAAGCATTTGATGAAAACATTCCACTTGTGCAAACGCTTGATATCAATGCGGAAATGCGCACCGAAGCTGCACGTATTTTGCGTCATAATTACGGTGTCGAGCGAATTGGCTATTGGAGCGAAGGGGCTCGAACGGTTTGGATTTTGGAAGAGATCGGACGTTATCGCCCTATTACCGTAGGCCTCATCGTCTCGAATGGAGAGATTGAGAGAATACGTGTACTCGTCTTTCGTGAAAGCCATGGTTGGGAAGTTCGGTACGCATTTTTTACGGATCAGTTTAAGGGTCTAAGTTTGGATGCGGATAAAAATTTGACGGAAAATATCGATGGTATTTCTGGCGCGACACTTTCGGTTAATGCGCTCAGAAACCTTGCCCGACTGGCACTCTATTTCGACGAAAAAGTACAGAGCGAGTAGCAAGCCAAGGCCTTAGAGAAAGGGTCTCGCAAACACTTGCGCGTTATATTCTTGCTAGAGTTCCGTCGGGGTAGACAATCAAAACTCTTGTACCCTCAAAAATACTTAGAGCAGTTTGGATTTCTTCTTCGTTCAAAAACGAAAAAGCCGTCGACAACCCGTCGGCAATTGTCGCACTGGGATTAATTACGCTGATGCTCGAATAAAGCTCAGCGCTTTTTCCAGTTCGCGGATCGAAAAGATGGTTTGCTTCAGCTTTGGGGCCCATGAGCCCGCCATAAGCTCCCGATGTCGCCAATGCCTCATCCTGAAGCTCGACGATTTCCACCAGACCATTGGCAAGCTGCGGGTCCTGTATTCCTACCTGCCATGGCCGGTCTTCCGGATGACCGCCGATCGCTCGGTATTCACCAAGATTAACAAGTACGCTTTTTAGTCCGTTTGAGCGGAGGAGGCTGGTGATCCTATCGGTGATGAAGCCTTGCGCGATTCCGTTCAATGTCATCGCCATGCCGTTACGCGCGAATGCGACTTGGTCCGCACTCCAACTTACATTGGAAAAATTGACACGGCCCATTTTGGTTTCCAGTTCCTGCACACCACCCCTACCCGAAGCATAGAGTTCCCACAGCGGCTGTACGCTTGGATCAAACGCTCCTGATGTCGCGCATGATATCCGCCTCGATGCATCCAAAATTTCGAGAAATTCAGGAGCAGGATTTTCCAGCATGCCTGCTTTATTAAGGCGTGAAAGGGCGGAATCTTTTTTGTAAAGGCTAAACTGACCTTCAAGGCGCGATATCTCGCTGAGAGATTCTTCAAAAATCGCTCCGGCTTGATTTTCATCGAGGCCGCTAAGAGTGATTGTGGCATCTGCCCCCAGGGCACTGCCTTGCCATAAATGAGTTTGCGGAGTGGCTGATGTGTCTCGGATCCCGATGAGCGCAGCAGCGCTGGTTGCGGCTGTGAGCTGCAGAAATCTCCGTCGTGTGGGGCTAAAATTGTTTTTGCGACCAATTCTCATTCGCTGTTTTTAGCGTGCAAAATCTGTAATTGCTAGGCCAAAGCCACCATTTGGACCTAGGATTTTAAGGCCTTGCAGCCAAAACCGTCATAGGGCTCAGACGCAGCCCGAGCCAGTCGCGAAATCAAATAGAACGGCCACCTAAACTAGCCACCAAAGTGAAATTCGATTTTGTTAGAGGGAGTGACCGAATGCGTATTCCGCTGGCAGAAAAAATTGCGTTGCAAACAGCTGGCGCTAGAGGCGGCAATGCTGGCTCGCCAAACCCGGTGGGATCAAAATCGGATTGAATAAAATGGACATTAACTTCCGGCGCACCAGCAATGCGCATGATCGGATAAGTGTCAAAATTTGATTGCTGCACGCGCCCGTTTTCAATGCTGATCTCTAGACCCTGCATTGTCGAGAGCCCGTCAATCACCGCGCCTTGCGCTTGCGTCTCGGCGCCGCTCATATTTAAGACCGGCCCAATATCTGCAGCTACGGTGACTTTATGAACAGTCACATTGCGTGCCGCATCAACGCTCACTTCGGCAATCTCGGCGACGTGTCCGTTGTGACAAAAATAAAAGGACAGCCCAAGCCCACGACCGTCTGGCATTTGCTGCCCCCAACCCGCGTTCTCTGCGGCAAGACGAATAACACCAGCCGCGCGTCCTGTGTTTAGCGCACCACGATTACCTGGCTCCAGCCAACGCGGCGCTCCCATGATCTCTAACAGAAATTCAAGATGATCGCGCCCGGCATGAGTCGATAATTCATGAAGGAAGGATTGTTCGGCGAAAGCAATCGCATTGGAGCGGGGGGCGCGCCACGGGCCACAGCGTGTCTTTAACGGAAGCAAAGTTTGCGTAACCTGGAAATTCGGAAGTAATGGTCCTGGTTGAAAATGACGAAAATCGCCGCCCGCAACAGGTCCTTCGCCATCGCTGGTAAACGAGATGAAATGATCGTCCCAAGCGATTAGTTTGCCTTCACTGTCGAGCCCGGCTTTAAAATGATGAAAGCCCCCAACGCGATAAAAATCATGCGCAAAATCATCTTCACGGGTCCATTGCAGCTTCACCGGAGCGTCGATGCGACGCGATATCTCGATCGCTTCGAACATAAAGTCGTTGAGCAACCGGCGCCCAAATCCACCGCCCGGTCGGCCCTGATGAATAATCACTTGCTCTTGCGTTAGGCCCAGCCATTCAGCCATTTGCGGCAAGATACGATCGCCAGATTGTGTGGGAACCCAAAATTCAGCGACGCCATCATGAAACCACGCGGTGCAGTTTTGCGGCTCAAGTGGAGCATGCGAGACGAAGGGATAATCATAAGAGGCCTCAATGACCTCAGCGGCGCTTTCTAACGCGCTCTCAGTATTACCAATGTCAAAAAGCGTCTCTGGACCGGCAGTTCCCGCAAGCGCATTGGCTTGCTGCATGGCGGTGCTCCAGCTGTCCTTACCTGCATCACTTTCGTCCCACCTCACATTCAAAGTGCGTTTTGCTTTGATTGCTGCCCATGTGGAATTTGCAATAACAGCGACACCGGACATGAGCTGCGCATCATTGCCATTGCCCTCGACCACAAAAGCATCATGCACGCCGGACATGGATTTTATTTCATCTAAATTGGCCGCAATCACGCGCCCGCCAACGGCGGGACATTTCGTGTAGGTAGCATAAACCATATTCGGCAGAACTTGATCGATGCCAAATGTTTCGGTGCCGGTGACAACTGCTTGGTTGTCGACGCGGGGCATGCGTGTGCCTAGGAGTTTCCACTCGGCGCGCGGCTTTAAACTCAAATTCTCGAGATCGGGTAAGGGTAAGGCTGCCGCTTCATTGGCAAGCTCACCATAGGACAGCTGACGATTGCTGACGGTATGGGTCACGACGCTATTCTCGGTGCTGAGCTCGGATTCGGAAACGTTCCAATGGCGCGCGGCAGCACTGATCAGCATCGCCCGCGCAGTAGCGCCAGCATAGCGGTGCTGCGTCCAGCCTTGAACGATCGAGTTCGAACCGCCTGCACTCTGACGTCCATAAACGGAAGGATTGATTGGTGCTTGCTCAATACGGACATGAGACCAATTACCGTCCAATTCTTCAGTGATGATCATTGGAAATACGGTTTTGATGCCCTGACCGATTTCCGGGGCCTTGGAATAAATCAAGATCTCTCCATCGGGCGCGATTTTAATAAAGGCATTAAAAATATTTTCACTCCCGGCGCCTTGTGCTTTAGCGCCGCGTGGTAATGTGGAGAAGGCGAGAACAAGCCCGGCACTCGCTAGGCCGGTAATTTTCAGAAAACCTCGGCGACAAAGATATCTGTCAAAGCTAAGCGTCTCGCATGCAGCCTCTACTGCCTCGATAAGTTCACACACACTCTTATCGCCCGACGCTTGAATTTTTTTTGGAGCCAACATGGCCGTCTCCTGCCGCAATAGTTTATTAGCCCAAACTACAGCCTATCCGGTCTCCGACAAAGCCCTGTTGGAGGCAGGAGGCAAAACTAGCGTGATGGTGCTGGTTATTGCCAAATGTCTGCTCAATAGTGAGTACACTTCCGTTCAGACCACAAAAATGCCTGGTCAATACCGCTCGACTGTTTGCTATAAGCGTCAAAGCAATAGCGATTGCATAACAGTATTTAGGGAGCCGGCCCCATGGACCAGAGAATAATAGATATTCACCACGACTATGTTCACAACCATTCCGACCGCAGAAAATTCCTAGCTCAAGCCGCGCGTGTTGTTGGAAGCGCTGGCGCAGCAGCGGCGCTCCTTCCAGTACTCGACTGCAATTTCGCTAATGCTCAAACGATCGCGGAAGACGATCCCAGAATTACAACGGAACGCGTGAGCTTTGAGGGCGTGACCGGAATCGTGAACGCTAACCTCGTCCTTCCCACTTCCCCAGGGCCTTATCCAGGTGTTGTGGTTGTTCACGAGGCCGGTGGCCTCAACCCTCATCAAGAAGACATTGCCCGGCGGTTGGCGATTGACGGGTTTGCTGCTCTTGGGATCGATTTTCTGAGCCCGGTTGGTGGAGTGCCTGGACCCGGTGAGGGCAGCTCCTTTCAGCGCTTGCGCACATTGAATCCGGAAGAGACCGTCCAAAATGGCGTTGCCGGCGTTTCCTATTTGCGTTCACGAACGGAAACGAGTGACAAAATCGGTGCCGTAGGCTTTTGCTGGGGCGGGCGGGTGACCCAGGCTCTTGCAGTAAACGATCCATCCTTAAATGCAGTAGTTGTTTTCTACGGACAGCCACCGCATCCCTCGCTGGCACCGCGACTGAACGCACCGCTTCTTATGAATTATGCCGATGTCATGCTTGACATGAATAATACTGGCGAGGCGATCCTTTACCGCTCCGAATTAGACCGTCTTGGCAAAACATATGAATTCCACATGTATGCTGGCGCACAGCACGGCTTTAACAACGATACCAATGAAGCCCGCTACAACCAGGTAGCAGCGGAGCTGGCCTGGGGCCGAACCATCGATTGGTTTAAACAACATCTTTCTTAAAACACGCAGAAAACTGTTTTTTCGACGGCCGACGCTAAACTTTGCTCGCATCTTCGAGAAGAGCTAACGCGTAATCGCCGAGATCGAGCCGCGTTGCGACAGAAAAATCTTTCAGTTGCGTAACCTTAGTCGCACTTGCAATAGGGGCAACAACGCCCGGCTGGTGAATAACCCAGCTAAGTGCCACTGCAGCTGGTGTTGTCCCGTAGGCGTTTGCAACAGTATCAAGCGCGTGAAGAATTTTTAGACCACGCTCATTGAAATATTTTTTCATGCCAGCACCACGCAGGCTTTTGTAAAAATCTGATTCACTACGGTATTTTCCAGTTAAGAAACCAGACGCCAGCGGAAAATAAGGTATCACACCAATGTTTTTGCTGCAGCAAAGCAATTGCATTTCTCCTTCAAACTTGGAGCGTTGATACAAATTGTAATGCGGCTGAAGCGTCCGATATTGCGGCAGGTTATTTTTCTCGGCAATGTCGAGCGCTTCACTTAAGCGGCCAACATCATAATTGGATGCCCCAATCGCACGCAATTTTCCGACTTCAATAAGCTTGTCAAAAGTTTCAAGCACTTCGTCTAATGGCGTGTTTCGATCGTCGCGATGTGCTTGATAAAGATCAATATAGTCCGTTTGAAGTCGCTGCAGGGAGGCTTCAACTTCTTGTATAATGTGTGCTTTGGAGAGCCCGCATCCACGTTTGCCTATATCGTAGCCAACCTTAGTCGCCAGGATGATATCTGCGCGATTTCCGCGTGCCTTCATCCATGCGCCAATTATAGATTCTGATTCCCCGCCCCCGTTTCCGTCTACCCAAATGGAATAGCAATTTGCTGTATCAATCGAATTAAACCCAGCCTCAACAAAGGCATCGAGCAATTCGAAAGATTGTGCTTGATTGATTGTCCAGCCAAAAACGTTGCCGCCGAACATGATAGGCGAAATGAAAATTCCTGTTGTTCCTAATTCCCGTTGATCCATGGGTGGCTCAAGACATGGTTTGTAGAAGCGCGATCAACGCTGGATCAGGTGGCGTTTGAGCCGTCGCTACCATTATTCTGGATAGACGTCCTGTAAAAGCGACAGGTCACTGGTCGGAGGCGGCTCGGGAAGTGATTGAAGATAGCTATGGACCGCACGGAGGTCTTGGTCGGAAATGACACGCTCCGTAAAGGGCGGCATATCGCCCGAAGTGGTGCGAACGAACGCGCTGAAAGCCTCGTAATTATTTGGCGCACGAGCAATTGCTGGGCCGTGGCGCCCTCCTTGACCCTCATAGCCGTGACAGGACCAACATCCTACCCGCTCGTAGACTTCCCTAGGCGTCTCGGCATCGGACGCCATAGTTTGCGTGGCGGTAAAAGCCACCGAGAAAACCAGGGCAATTATGCAAGGTGAGATATTTCCAAAATTCATAATGCTTCCTCTCATCTCAGTATCAACGCGGCTGTGCAATGACGTCGATCACGACTGGGTCACCCGACTTCACAACTTCAATTCCGCGCCGTATCGCTTCTGAAAGATCATTGGGGTCTTCGATTGGCCCAATCCCCTCGACACCCATGCTCTGCGCCATAGCGGCAAAGCTGATGTTCGGATCGGTAATCACGGTACCGATAAGCGCGTTCTCAACGCCGCGTTGACGCCAGCTGGCCATGCGCTGCATATGCATCACTTCCTGATGATAGGCGCGATTATTATAGATTATGTTGAGCAGAGGAATGTTGTGATGTGCAGCGGACCATAATGAGCCGGGCGCATACATGAAGTCACCGTCGTTTTGGAGATTGACAACCAGCCGCCCGTGTTCGCGATGGCCAAGCGCCGCACCAATCGCCGCTGGCAGGCCATAACCAATCCCCTGCCCGCCGGGGCCGCCGATAAATTGATGGTGATTTTCAAACGACCATAGACGGTGGGGCCAAAAGGACAGGCTTTGATCACGTGATACGAGCGCCCAATCCTCGTTTTTAATCTGCGCCCACAGCTCGGCGGAAAGACGGGCCGAACTGATGGGGCGGACGTCCCAGCCGTTTGCCGCTGCCTCGGCGAGCGTTTGTTCGCGCAAAGCTGCCTGATTACGCCTAGCTTCAACACCACGTTGCTCGATCGCTGCTTGGCGGGCACTTGGAATCGTAGCCTTTACCGCTTCGACCAGCGAGGGAAGCGTTGTTTCGGCATCCGCCGCAATAGCAATATCAACCGGCTGATAACGTTGGAAGTCCTGATAGTTAGCGCGAACATAAATATCACCAACGCCAATGCTGATGAGTTTTGTATCGGGGGAAACATTCGAGCTGACATTTTGTGCGACGTTGTCGCTAAAATCGTTCACTGTGCCCCAATAATCGGTGAGCTCGAGCCCCAACACGACATCGGCGCGCCTCAGTGCGGCACCACCCATCTGATAGAGGTAATGTGTGTTCGGCATGTTCATGCGACCATACCGATCAATAACCAACGCATTGACGCTTTCGGCAAGCTCGACGATCTTTTGCATGCCCTGTTGCGAGCGTGCGGCACGATCAACGACGATCACAGGGAAGTCCGCATTGGCAAGAAGCGTGGCTGCCTCGCGCACGGCGTTCATATCGCCTGCAGGGAAGGAGGGCGTGGTAAGCCTTGGAATCGTCAACGGTTTTGCCGAATGGATTTCATGCTCCTGCATGTGTTCTTGAATCGAAATAAGTACCGGTTCGAAAGGCGGTGTCATCGCGAACTTGTATGCGCGCACCATCGATTCTGCATAATGCTGTAACGAACCTGGCTGGTCGTCCCATTTTGTGTAATCGCGAACGATAGAGCCAGGATCTTGAACGGTATGCAAAGTTGGCGTACCGGGGGGGCGCGTCGCAGCATCGGTATTGTTACCCACCATCATGATAACGGGTACGCGGTCGCACCAGGCGTTATACACAGCCATCGCCGCATGCTGAAGCCCGACCGTCCCGTGACACAAAGCGATAAGCGGTTTGCCCGAAACTTTAAAATAGCCATGGCCCATCGCTGTGGCGGTTTCCTCATGCGTTGCAGTGAGGAGTTCGGGCATCACATTGCCGCCATAACTCACCAAAGATTCGTGAATGCCGCGGCAGCTTGAGGCAGGGTTTGTGATTACATATTCAATGCCCAGCGTTTTAACGACGTCGACCATAAAATCCGATCCTGGCTTGCCGGAAACAGTTCCCGGTGAACCATCAGCGCCAGCTTCTTGGACTGAGCCGCTTTCGGCAGCCATGATCTGCGCGCTGGGCCGCAGCGCGCTGGGCAGCGGATGCGTGGGGTCATGCTGTGGCAAAACCGCCGCTTTGGCGCTTTCGCCCACCGCAACCGCGCTGGCACCGGCAACCGCGACACCCTTGATGAATTTGCGTCTGTCTAAAGTGCCTGAACCGCTAGCATTTGCTTCTTTTTTCTTGGTCATAATTTTCCGCCCTGGTGCCATGTTAAACGGTTTATTCTGCCTCATCATCCCGATGAAACCCTATTTTTCTGCGATCAAATTAGCAGCGCAAATGCGGCGGGGCTAGGCCGCGCAGCTCAATTTGCGGCGTACTGCGGAAGCAAGTGTCTTGTCTTGATACGCTAGCGTATCGGCGGAGCATAAAGGAGCCCACCATCGATCCACAGTCGGTTTAGGCCGCGCGGAAGGTTTGCAGCGCCCGGTCCGCCGAGATTGCGCATAAATATTTCTTCATAATTCCCTACAGAACGGATAATCGCGTAGCTCCAAAGTGGGTGAAACCCGACACCCGGTGGCGGTTCACGAAAGAATGAGACTACCTCCGGATTCGTGCTTGCACGCATCGATTCAACATTGCCAGAATTAATACCAAGCGCTTCGCCATTGATCAGCGCATAGATGGCCCAGCTGACAATGGCATAAAGTTCATCGTCCCCTTTGCGTAAAAGGGGTGCAAGAGGCTCCTCTTCAATATGCCCAGGAAGAACTATGAACTCCTCTGGTACATTAGCATGCTTGATAATTGCACTAGCCAGCTCGGCATAATCTGCGGTCACGGCGTCACAATCGCCGGCAAAAAAAAGCGTCTCCGATTCCGCGCGCGTTTGCGTTCCAATTCCGTCAAATACCAAATCATGTGCGTTAAAATAATTCAGAAGTGGCGGAAAAAAATCTGCATAAATATCTGACGACACACATATCGATTTGCCAGATAGATCTTCGAAGTTCTCAACGCCAAGAGACGCGCGCACAAGAAACGTTTGGCCATTATGCAAAATAGTCGGGCCAAAATGCACTGTACCACCAACATCGCGCCGAAAGGACTTCGTCAGCCCGCGAATGACAAGATCGACCTCCTCGGATTGAAGAAAAGCGTTTAGCGTTACGGTCGGAAAAAAAGAGACATTAGGGGCGCCAAAAATCGCCGCTGCGATCGCGCGGCAAATATCGGGCTCAAAGCCAACCGCGTCACCTGCCTCATTCATCAAAGACAAGCCCGGTTCGGCAACCGCAACGCCGCAATTCAAATTCCCACGCGCCTTTATGGCGTCAAGCTGAGGTCCTGCTACCGCGCTGCTTGTCGCGAAACAAAGAGTAAAAACAACAAAAATCCTAAAAATCGACATTCTTGAGGCAAGACTCTCCCAGTGTCATTATGAGGGCGCCAAAAATTGTCCCGAGCCCCCGGGCATGGCAATACAGGATTTTAGCACAGAATTGATATGATACACCCAATTCGCCGCAGAGATGTTTTATCAGGTGCAACAGCGGCTCTTGTCGCGCCAGCCATTGCGCGTGGAGCAATCCCAGCCGGGCCACCAACTATCATCATTGTCGGGGCAGGACTCGCGGGTCTAACGGCTGCACATCGCCTGCGCGAAACAGGGCGGCGAGTGATTATTTTGGAAGCGCGTGATGTCGCCGGGGGACGCGTGCGCACGATCCGGGGGCCTTTCGATAATGGATTATATGGTGAGGCTGGTGCAGCGCGCATCTCCGATGTTCACCATTTTGTTCTACATTGGATGAATAAGTTGGGGCTGAACCTTGTGCCGTTTTCCCCACCGGAAGGTCACACCGTTTTTGCAATGGATGGCTTTAGCGCCTATTCGGACGATGCGCGCATTGGAGAGCGCCTGGCTTTAAATCTGCACGAAGACGAGCGGGGGTTGAGGCCGGGCGAATTGGCCAATCGTTATCTTGATGACCTACCAGAGAATTTACGCAGCACTGAAATCAACGCTGACGCATTGGCAAGTTGGGCACAGTTCGATGAAACCAATTGGCCCAACTGGCTGCGCGAGCGCGGGGCCTCAGATTCAGCGGTTCGCTTACTCACGCTAGGAGCAGATTCTCATGAGATTTCTGCGCTCTATGTATTACGTCAAATCTTTCTTCACCGTGCAGGGCGCGGCTATTTCAGAATCGAAGGGGGTATGGATCGCCTTCCACGCGCACTCGCTGAAGAGTTGAAAGACAATATTCGTTATAATTGTGAGGTAATTGCGGTCGAGCAAACCGCAACGAGTGTACAGGTTCATTTTCGTGAAGCCGGAGAGGTCAAAACCGCAACGGGCGCTCGGGCCATTATGGCTGTCCCGTTTACGTTGCTGCGCAACATTACTATTGAGCCCGCTTTGCCGGCAGAAAAGCGTGAGATAATTTCGAACCTTCCTTATCGCTCTTCAATCCGTTTTCTTTTGCAAACAGACAGACCCTATTGGCGGGCTCAAGGCCTTTCAGGTGCTGCACGCACATCTGCGCCTTGCGAGATTTGGGATGGAAGTTTCGGTCAGTTGAGCGTAAATGGGCTTCTTTCCGTAACCGCCGGAGGGCAACCTGCCATGCGCGAACGATTCGCGGCCATGGAGCCCCCTGAGCAATTAAACCTTGGTATTGCAATGGCGAAAGGGGCTTTTTCTGATTTAGACGAGCATTATCAAAAGGGATTCACACAAAATTGGACTAATGATGAATGGTCACGCGGCGCTTTTGCAGTATCATACCCAGGCCAAATGACTAGGTGGGGAACAGCTGGATGGGATCCGGAGGGGCGGATACATTTTGCGGGAGAGCATGTTTCGCCTTGGCCCGGATGGATGGAAGGTGCACTTTGGTCTGCTGAGCGGACGGTGCAGGAAATTTTATAGGTTCCTATAGGGGGGGGATCATGACTGTTACACTGCTAATACTTCATGGAATATTCGCTTTTTTGCTCTTGGGCGCCATTACGCACCAAGCTGTCACCAGCGTGTGGCCGCGAAAGCCTGCTGAACAGGGCTTTATAGCCGTCTACCGTGGTGTGCATGGCCATAGCTACACAAACGCTGTTCTTATTCTTTTCATCATCACATTCATTCTTGGTGGCTATGTTTATATCTTCTATCGGATTGAGGTTCGCCCACCGTTGGAAGCATTACTCGATCTCGTGCCTATTGGCGTTTTCGAGCTGAAAGAGCACTTCGCTGCCATCGCGCTGGGTATGCTTCCGGCCTATTGGTATTATTGGAAGAGAAAACCGGAAAATAAGATGGGGCGTGTCGGCACCACGCTGGTTCTTGCTTTCGCTGTTTGGTCTGCATTTGTCGGAGGGCACTTCGTAAACAATGTGAGGGGGTTGCTATGAGCAAAATAGAGCGAGCGTTTCCTGTTTTCGCATTGGGGTTTGCGGCCTATTACGGCGCCGCCTTCGAGTTCAACAGCGGCTATTGGCCCGCCTTTACCTATTATCCAGCGATTAATGAATTCATTTGGTTTTTTGGATTCGGAAACGACGAAATTGGGCCCCCCATGCATTGGTATGGCTGGATGGTCAACTCGGCCCTGGCTGGGGCTGTTTTGGGCGCCCTCTCCCTCTTGATACCCGCAAAAACCACTGAAAAAGCCTGGCCCGTGGTGGCCTGGGCAGGACCTTTGGCCGGAATGGCCTTCATGGTTTGGGCGGACCGATTCTTTTTCTTCCCGGCTGCCGCTGGGTTCTAATAGTCTATATGTCTGAGTAAATATGGCTTGAAAGTATCGATTTAAGTGGAATTTTTGTGTAAAATGGTGCCATTAAAGGATCGTTTTTCAGAGATTCATATGAGACCTTTGTTTAGAAACGTCCAGAAATTGACCCTTGCTAGCGCCCTCGCGCTTAGTTGCAGCGCATTTGCTGGGACCGCACTGGCTAATGGTGGCGATTTCTTCCAGGAGTTCGCCGAGCGTATGACACAGACGGCTAATATTGGACCGTCCTATTTTGGTTTTGTCCGTGATGCAAACGGTCGGACCATTCCTGGTGCAGCGGTGTCTGCGACAATTATGCCAAGCGGCTCCGCAATGACTGTGCAATCTAATGTTATCGGGCATTACCGCGTGGCGGGCTTTCACAAGAATATTGACCCATCGACGGTAGAAATTAGCTGCAAGGCGCGGGGTTATGTTCAGATTTCTGCGGTACGGCGTTCAACACAGCGCACTGAAGCTACCCCGATCGAAACAAATTGTGTATTAACGACGGTAAGTGCCGAGACGTCATAAGGGTTGAAGCGTATAATTATTAAGTTCCTTGTTTGAATACACTAGGAGGCAAGACAGTGAGACAGAACACGATATCAGGACTAGGTGCAGGCATTGTGGTGGCCGCTCTCACATTGGGCGCAGCACCTGCAATCGCCAACGGCGGTGATTTCTTTGAGGAGCTCGCTCTACACGGGCTTCAGGCAAACCCCAATATGGGTTCTCCCTATTTTGGCTTTATCCGCGATGCACGTGGAAGGGGTGTTAACGGCGCCACGCTTGTAGCAACTGTGACGACCAGCGGCGAAGTGAAAACAGTAAGGACCAACATTCTTGGTCATTACACGCTTGATGGCTTCGACAAATCCGTTCACAGTGATGATGTCGAAATCACCTGTGAAAAGGACGGCTTTGTACAAGTCCGCGTCGAGCGCCGCGTTATGTCAGACCGCACATTGCAGCCGGTGGAAGCCAATTGCACATTGACTTCCCAGACAGCGGACGCCTCTTAAAGATAGTTAGAGAATACTAATCAGAAAAGCCGGGCATTCGCGTCCGGCTTTTTCTTTAAGAGGGCGTTATGAGCGCGCAAGACGAACCAGTCTCCGCGGCAAGGGTGGAGAATGACACCTTTCATCCTCATGCAGGCGCCTCGACGCTCATAGAACATTTCCGCGCTGTGCGCGCCGAAACAGAATTATTGGCTGAACCTTTGTCGGCTGAAGACCAATCAATTCAATCGATGCCTGATGCTAGCCCGACGAAATGGCATCGTGCTCATACCACATGGTTCTTTGAAACCGTTCTACTCAGGCGCTTTGCGGCTGACTACAATGTTTTTAATCCGTCTTATGCTTATCTTTTCAATTCCTATTATGAAGCCTTAGGTACGCGCCATCCACGTAGGGAGCGTGGCCTGATCACCCGCCCAAGTGCTTCGGAAGTCGGCCAATATCGCGCCCATGTTGATCGGGCAATGGAAGCACTCATAGGGAAAACGGCGCTTGGCGAAGACGCGCTTGTGGTTACGCTAACTGAGCTTGGCATTCATCATGAACAGCAGCACCAAGAACTTCTTCTAACCGATATCCTGCACGCGTTCTCCTGCAACCCACGGAGCCCGTCTTATGGCCCCTATTTTCCGTCCTTGGTGCGCAGCTCAACACCGATCAATTTCATCGATATTGACGGTGGTACAGTAGAAGTCGGGCATAATGGCAATGGCTTTTCGTTCGACAATGAGCGTCCCCGCCATCGCGCCTTGTTGGAACCTTACCGCATAGCCGATCGTCTGGTGACTAATGGCGAGTGGATCGACTTCATTGCTGATGGTGCATATCGCAATCCACTTCTTTGGCTTTCTGACGGATGGGAAATTGTTCGCCAACAAGGTTGGGAGGCACCCCTTTATTGGCAAAATATTGAGGGCTCTTGGCACGCTATGACGCTTTCTGGGCTTCGCCAAGTTGATCTTCATGCGCCCGTAAGCCATGTCAGCTTTTACGAAGCGGACGCTTATGCAAGATGGTGCGGTAAAAGGCTTCCTACAGAAGTTGAATGGGAGCATGCCCAAATTGTTGCCGGTGACGAGAAAGGAAATTTGAGTGTCAATCGAAATTATCGTCCTCTCGCGTCGCAAGGTGGACGCAGTCCGTTAAAACAAATGATTGGAGATGTCTGGGAGTGGACCGCGAGTCCTTATGTACCCTATCCGGGCTTCACGCCACTTACTGGCACAGTTACGGAATATAACGGCAAGTTCATGATTAACCAGATGGTGCTTAAAGGTGGATCCTGTGTAACGCCGGGCGATCATATTCGCCCGAGCTACCGTAATTTCTTCTATCCCCATCAGCGTTGGCAATTCAGTGGTTTGCGTTTAGTTGAAAATACACGCGCGGCCAAACGCAGTAATGACATAGATGAACCCACCGATTTCTTAAACTCCGTTCATGTAGGACTTTCAGCAACGCCGAAACGGCTGAGCTGTAAATATTTTTATAATGCGGAAGGATCACGTCTTTTCGATTTAATCTGTGAATTGCCGGAATATTACCTAACAAGAACGGAGATCGCACTTCTCAAGAAGATTGCACCAAAACTCAGCGGGAGCGTTGCCGAAGGTTCGGCACTAGTCGAATTCGGCACTGGTTCAGAAACAAAGGCAGAGATTCTTCTGAGCACAATTTCTAGTTTCAATACCTATGTACCGATAGACATCAGCGCGGACCATCTACACTGCCTGGCCAAACGCGTTGCACAGAATTATCGCAGCATAAAAGTCTTTCCAGTCGCGGGAGATTTCACTAAGGAACTTGCTCTTCCGAATGATATTCGTTCTGCGCAGCTTGTTGGATTTTTCCCTGGCTCAACTATTGGTAATTTTGAGCCCGCTTTGGCCATACAGCTTTTGAGTTCTTTCAAACGGGTTTTAGGTCAGAACAATCAACTCATCATCGGTGTTGATCTCGTCAAGGACACCGACGCGCTACTTGCCGCCTATGACGATGAGGCGGGAATAACATCTGCATTCAACAAAAATATTCTGAGCCACATAAACCGTAAATTCGACGCGGACATTGACTTAACGTCGTTCTCCCACCGGGCGGTCTGGGATGCAGAAAAAAGCCGGATTGAGATGCATCTCGTATCGACAATTGAACAGAATATCTCCATCGGTGGGAGGCGTTTTGTTCTGTCCAAGGGCGAGGCCATTCACACAGAAAATTCCCATAAATATACGATTGAACGGATATCCGAACTAGCCAAGAGTGCTGGATGGTCAGTTGCGCAAGAGTGGCAAAGTAAGAACCCCAGCTTTGCAGTTCTGTTGTTAGACTGAGATTCCGAACTTTGAAATATAGGCGGGCCGGCCAACTCTAGATCTATTGGGGCGGTGGCTGTACGGCACGCTCTTGCGCTTCCGCTTTCATATGCTCGATGGCCTCGGCAAAACCTGTTATCGAGAAGGGCATTTCTGTCATTTCACCTTGGTATGAGAAGACCGTGATCAAAGTATCTTCCTGTAGCCCGCTTAGTGCGTCAATCGTTGCTTGGGGAAATGGAATTTCGACATAACATCCATCAGTTTCACAGCGGTTGTACCTCAGACCAACAAGTGAAGCTTCGCCTGCTTCAATGGAAAGCCCGCGGGTTATCGCGATACCAAGTGGGACAATAATTTGGGCCAAGTAACTATCGTTATGCGGTAGATAGGCTAACGAAACCAACGATACGCGCTGCTGACTTTCTGCATCTGTGCCGACTTGAATAATATCACATGGCGCCTGCGATTCGACATTAAAGCATCGTACGCTCCAATCGCCATGCAATTCGTTCAGCAACATATTTGGATCAACCACCGGCTGTTGTGCCCCCGTTGCTGGCGGCTCAGTCGGCGCTACATCCTGCGCCCGCGCAACCAGAGAGAGCACACTCAGCAGTGATGTAGCCAAAAACGTACTCACAAAAATTCGTTTCAACATAATTATTTAACCTTTGATTCTTCTGAACCACACATAAGATTATTCGCTAGCGACAGTCTATCCTGCTAGGATATTCCACATGGAATTGCGCCGCGCTCTTTCATCAATTAGCGCTTGGTAACCGTCGCTAAATCCGTTGAGTGAATAGGGAACCGTAACGGGTGCACCGTCGGCTGGAACAACTACAACCTCCCCATTCATGTTGCTGCGCAATAGTTCCAGCGTGGTCGTATCTACGGTAACCAGTGCAAAACAGCCCTCCGCCACACAAGTTTCATACTGATAAACTTGCAGCGGTTGATCGCCGATGGAAAATCCAAGGCCAGGATCAAGGCTAACGCCATGCGGTACCAGCACCTGCAGACGGCTTCCCAAAGTCGGATCATCTAACAACAATGTAATTTGTCCAGGAATAACACTGGCGGCAAGCTCGCAGTCCGCTTCGTCACTTTGTGGCGGACAAACCATCTGCCAGTCTTGAAACGCAATTATGCGTAACTCGTCTGCACCACCACTCAAAAGAAGGCGTTGGCCTATAATTGCCGTCGCGGCACCCGCAATAAAAATCAGTATTGGGGTAGCGATCGACCGAAGCCTCCGGCCGAGGTCTTTAGACCTCCCCGGTACTGCGCTATCAGCTGCGTCCACATTTAACTCCGACATCAACTCTCCAATTCACTCTTCAGCAGAGCGGTTCCAAGGCAAACAATTCTAAGGCGAGAAGTTCTGGCCATCGCCCAGCACCGAAGCCATACGCACACAATGACGTATTCTTTTCGGTGCGACTATGTAACCTGCCAATATTGTTTTGGCGATATCTCCAGAACATCATATTTAATGGACGTATTTTTGTGTAAAGCGCAAGCCTACCAGAGCTGCACCCGCTCTTCGGGCGGTAAAAAAAGGACATCGTCCGGCCCGACCTCGAACGCCGCATACCAACCATCGACGTTTCGGATGGCGCCGTTGACCCGAAATTCGGGTGGTGCGTGGGGATCGGAGAGGATCCGCCTACGCATCGTTGCTTCTTGCGCCTTGTAGCGCCAAACCTGAGCGTAACCTAGAAAGACCCGCTGATCACCGGTGAAACCATCCAAAACGGGCGCTGCTGCGCCCGCTAACGAAAGTGCATATGCAGCATGCGCAATTGTAATGCCCGCGGTATCTGCAATGTTTTCTCCTAAAGTCAGTTGACCGTTCACGAACATACCTTCTAGCGGACTATATGCACTGAACTGGTCAACCAACTTGGCTGTTCTAAGTTCAAAATTCGCGCGATCCGACTCCGTCCACCAGTTTTCCAAAATTCCGAAAGCATCATACTTGCTGCCTTGATCGTCGAAGCCGTGGCTTATTTCATGTCCAATCACGGCGCCGATACCACCATAATTGACCGCATCATCTGCGAAAGGGTCAAAAAACGGCGCCTGCAAGATGGCCGCAGGAAAAACGATCTCGTTTAAAGAGGGGTTGTAATAAGCGTTTACGGTTTGCGGTGACATATGCCACTCGCCCCGGTCAACCGGACCATCAAGGCGTGAGACGTCGTAATTCCATTCGAATGCATCAGCCCTCTCGCGGTTTCCAAAAAGATCACCCTCAACAACTTCGAGGGCAGAGTAGTCTCGCCAAATGTCGGGATACCCAATTTTAACCGTGAAGGACTGTGCCTTCTCAAGTGCCCGCGCACGAGTTTCTTCGCTCATCCAATCGAGCGTCTGTATGCGGTCACGATAGACAGCCAGCAGATTGCCTACGAGTTCTTCAGCTTCGGCTTTGGCGGAAGGTGGAAAATGCCGCGCGACATAAATCTGCCCAACGCCCTCACCGATAGTCCCATTAAGAAAATGCACGCCGCGTTTAGTACGCTCCAATTGTTGATCCTGACCAGAAAGTATCTTGCCGCGAAATTCAAAACGAGCATCATCGAACACGCGCGAAAGGTAGGCCGCGTGAGAATCCAAATAGTGAAAAGTGAGATAGTCGCGCCATAGCGCAACTGGCGTCATCGTAAAAAGTTCAGCGAGCAGTGGAAATGCTGTGTTCTCGCTCACAACAACAACACGTTCACTCCCGTTAGAAAGCGTATCTATGCCCATCTCTTCGAGATAAAGTGTCCAAGGAAATCCCGCAGCGTATTCTGACAATGCATTGACGGCCATCGGGTTATAAATCTTATCGGCATCGCGTCGGTCCGCGCGCGGCCAATGAATATTCGCAATCTTCGCTTCCAGCGCATAAATTTCAGCTGATTTTTCTTCCACACTTACAATGCCACAAAGTGCAAGCATTTCTGCGATGTACTCAACATAGGCTGTCCGCGCGGCAACAATGTTCTGCTCGTCGAGCAAATAATAATCCCGATCGGGAAGGCCTAGGCCAGACTGAGTGATAAAAGTGGCATAGGCATTTGGGTTCTTGTCATCAATCCCGATACCGACGCCAAAGATGCTCTTGGTCCCCATGGTGGTCGAGGCCATTATGCGGGCAACATCCTCATGCGTTTGGACGCCTGCAATCGTTTGCAAATCTTCACTCGCTGGTTCGAGCCCGATGCCTTCCAAGCGATCTACGTCAACATAGCTGCGATAGAGATCTCGAACTTTGCGCTCAACTGCTGAAATATTCTCCTTTGTATTCAGATCAGAAAGAATGGCCTGGACGCGTTCCTCGCTTCGAATGGCTAGGTCAAGAAAGGAACCCGTGCTAGTGCGGTCAGCCGGGATCGACGCTTCCTCTAGCCAGGTTCCGTTGACATAGCGAAAAAAATCATCGCCCGGCTCATTGCGCGCGTCTAGTCCATCGAGATTGACGCCCCATGTTCCTAGTTCTGCCTGACCTGGCGCCGGAGATTCTATTTCGCCTTTGATTCCACCCACGGGGCGGTCATCCAACAGATACCAAGCCAGTCCGCCTGCAAGCACTAAACCAGCGGCTAAAGTCCATTGCTTCATTGCCATGCCTCTCAATTAACCGATGCCGCCCATTGCCGGGCGCACATCGCCAGTCGATACAAACTACTCTTTAGGAAAAGACCCCAGCGGAAACGGTTGCGTATCGGTTGCAAGCGTTATGTAGTCGAACACTTCTTGCATGTAGCTACCCATTAGTCGGCTGAAATGTTGCAGCTCTTCACTCTTGCGACCGGCAATCGCAATGGTGACAAACTGGAGTGCTGCAAGCACCACAATAAGCCAAAAGGCAAACGACGCGATGAAGCCGAATACTATCGTCAAAAATAGTCGCGTGAAGGGAAACGGTTCACGAAGGATCGGCGCCGGAGGGGGCTCATTCTGTGTGTCGTTGGAACCCACGTCACTATTTGCGGTTTCTTTGTCGGGCTCCTTCTCAGATTCCGTTCCGGATTCTGGGAAATTCTTGGCGCTGTTGTCATCTGTCATCAGGCTCTCCTTTTCGGACCTGGGATTGGCTTATAATAATGCCATGCCTTGCATGGACACTAGCGCTGTGCACACCGCCAATTCAGATTAACTAAAACGGTCCGAGCTCATAAGACACAAATGGGAATTGGCAACGCCCATTTCAAACCTCGCTTTGGTCTTTTTGGGTGGGATCAATCAGACTAATCCCTAGAAAACCAGCAAAAAATCCGCCCATATGGGCAACCCAGGCGATTAACTCACCATCTTCGGTAAGGCCCAGACCGGTCACTCCAACAACGATATTCACGCCGATCCAAACGGAAGCAAAAAAGAGGACTGGCCGTGCGTAGACCGGCGCGAGGGAGGGGGGGTGATACCCTAATGGGGACGGCTGACCAGCGTAAAGAATACGAATTGCGCCACCCATCAGTCCTGAAATTGCCCCTGATGCGCCGACCACGGGCACAATGGAACCCCAATCCGAGACGAGATGAGCAAGCGCAGCAGCAATTCCACAAAGGAAATAGAACACAAGAAAGCGCGCTGTCCCGAGGCGCCAGGCGACTGGCGGGCCGAAGGCAAGCAGCCACAAACTATTAATAAGAGCATGTAGAAAGCCGCCATGCACAAATAGATAACTGACATAAGTCAGTGCATCGGTTGGCCGCACCGGAATGAATGCATAATCTAAAATAATATAGTCGGCTTGCGATGCGCCAAGAAAAGCGCGCGCTGCGTGGGCTGCCATTATCACGCCGATTAACCATAAGACGGAGGCCGGGGCGTTAATAAAGCGCTCAGTATGCGGCCCGCTACTTTGAAAAAAGGCCACTGCTCCTCCGAATTTAAAGTGACCCCCCGGATTCGCCGCCCTTAGTTGAATCGAGGCTAACGGCCAAGCAGATCGTTATAATGGTCCCGTGGAGCGCCATAATTACGGTCAGCACGCTGCTCTGCCTCAGCGTTGCGCCTTTGATCCAAGAGATATTGCATTTCGTAACGCTCTATTAGGGAGCGATATTCCTGGAATTCACGCAGATCCTCTGCCTGCCTTTCGTTGCAACGACCTACTGAATAGCGCTGCGTTTCCTGACACCAGAGATCGAAATTCATTGGCCAGACGCTGTAGCTCTGCCGGCCGCCTAGGCGCTGATCCCCAGTTTGGGTCCAAACAGGCTCCATAGATATAACCAAGCACGCAGCAATGAGCCCTACTCCCAGAATTTGCAGGCGCATCCTGATTTCCCCATCCTAACTCCTACACAGCTTAATCTTAATTTCCCTCTTACGCCATCAGAGCACAAAACCAATGTCCAAATTGACGTGTTTAGTCGCGTATTGAGATCCCAGCGGCTGCAAGGCGTGCCTTGGCCTGTCCTATAGTAACCTCACCAAAGTGGAAAATAGATGCGGCAAGCACGGCGTTCGCGTGGCCTAGGCGAACACCCTCAGCAAGGTGGTCAATGTTTCCAACACCTCCGCTAGCAATTACGGGCACCCGGACAGCATCGGCGATAGCCCTTGTCAAGGCTATATCATAGCCAGCCTTGGTGCCGTCACGATCCATCGATGTAAGTAGAATTTCTCCCGCGCCATATTCGCTTAGTCGCACCGCATGTTCAATTGCATCAATGCCCGTTGCATTGCGTCCACCATGAGTGAAGACTTCAAACTTCGTTGCGCCTTCACCAGACGAGCGTTTGGCATCAATTGCGGCGACAATGCATTGGCTGCCAAATCTTTCCGCGGCCTCCCGTATAAATTCAGGCCGCTTAACAGCCTCGGTGTTGATAGAAACCTTATCTGCGCCGGCGAGCAAAAGTGTACGAATGTCTTCCAAGGTGCGTATACCGCCACCCACGGTGAGCGGCATAAAGCACGCCTCTGCAGTGCGACGTACGACGTCGAGTAATATGGGCCGCTTTTCGTGGCTCGCAGTAATATCCAAAAAACAAAGTTCATCGGCACCGGCAGCATCATAAATCAGTGCCTGCTCAACGGGATCTCCGGCGTCACGAAGAGAGACAAAATTTACGCCTTTAACAACGCGCCCGTCCTTCACATCGAGACAGGGAATAATACGTATCTTAAGCATCAAACCGTGTTTCCCGTTTCAACCAAACTAATTTCTACGTGAGCGTGCAAGAGCGGCAACCGAGAATAATGCCCGCCCGCATGCTGCTTCCGCCGGTACACTTGTCGTTTTAGTAAGTGCTTCGGCTTCGTAGAGTAACGACTGCGCTTCCTCAAGCTTTACTGCGGTCCATCGCGAGATTTGCGCCTTAAAAGAATTGGTACGCCGAAAATGAATGGGAGGCCTCAGCTTTTTCATTGAGGATTGCATGTCGCCTCCACCATCATAAACGCTGCGCACCAGCGCGATACGCTGAAAATGCCCCAGCGCTAAACGCAGAATAGCAACAGGTGACGTGCCTGACATCCACAAGCGTGCAAGAGCAGTATCAAGCGCCTTGAAGTTACCCTCGCCCGCAGCATCACAACATTCTTCCATACGAAGATCGGATTCATTGTCCATTGCGGATCTAATATGATCGATAGTGACGGTTTTTTCCTCGCCGACATAAAGAATAAGTTTTTCAAGTTCGCTACGCGTCACGCCGCGGTCGGAGCCAAGCCTAGACACGACATCGGCGAGCGCTTGGGGCTCGATCGAAAGACCTTCAGCCTTCAGAGCCGCGCGAATAACGTCGTCAAGATCACGCATGTTATCGGGATAGCAACCAAGCGCTGCGGCATTGTCAGCGCCCTCGAAGACCAGCCTAAGTGAAGCACGCTTGGCAAGATCGCCCGCCTCTACAACAACTAGCGCGTCCCCAGGTGACTCTTCAAAAAATCGTTCAAAATGTTTTGCGAGTGCGTTTCCGGCGCCGCGCACTCTAATGACCCGACGACCGCCCAACATCGAAATTGCGGCGGCCTCGTCCCATAACCGCGCCGGATCAGTGGCTAAACCATCACCTTCGAATTCGACTACGCGGAAGGGATCACGTAACTCAGGAACAACGCTTTTCGTCAATGATTCCGCACGTTCGCGGACAAGACCTTGATCAGGCCCATAGACCAACACGGCGGCGAGTGTCTCAGGCGGGTGGGCTACAAATCGGCCGGCGTTTGCGGGCTTAACTTTCATAACCGCACTCTCACTGCAGAGCGGCCGCCATGCCTGTAGTTTCTTCAGCAAAAAACACGGCAAGCTCAACACGAAGGCGTTCTGCTATATCACCGGCCGCACGATTGCTCGCATCTTGCTCAGCGACCACGGTTGCATAGGGCGAAGTAGCGACATTATATGCCGCAAGCGCGCTCACATTGCCGCTTTTAACCACTGCCGTACCATCGGTAGGAATAAGATCATACCGTGCCTGAAGCGTGTAATTGTAGCGCGTGATCGACGCGTTGGGGCGGATGGCAACACCCAGGCTTTGCTCGCGAAGGGAAATTTTGAGGCGATAAGTTGCTCCATCGCTGCTCCCGGTTGCACCAAGACGATCGAGTAATTGGTTTCTGAGCTGGTAACCAACGCGCTCTGGGATCGATTCAACATAGATCTCTGCCATGGTGTTGCCTGGGCCCATACCATTTGGTCCGCTCGCGTAAAGCGGTTGAAACCCACAAGCAGTCAGCGCCATGCCCATAAAGACAAATGCAAAGGCCAAGCATAGACGATACATCTTATTCCTCATGCCACAATATTGACGATCCGACCCGGAACAACAATAACCCGTTTTGGCGCCTTGCCATCCAGCGCATGTTGCACCGGTCCCAGCGCCAATGCCAGGCTACGAACCTCTTCTTGCCCCGCGGCAACTGAAACCTCAATTTCACCCCGGCGTTTGCCATTGACCTGAACTGCAATAGTGAGGCTCTCGCTTTTTACCAACTGTGGGTCTGCTTTCGGCCAAGGCGTTTCGACAACGAGTGTTTTGTGGCCCAGTGCGGTCCAGCAAGATTCGGCGAGGTGCGGCATCATCGGAGCCAAAAGCAGAACCAGTGTTTCCAACGCCTCCCGGTAACTTGAAGAGCTGGCGGGGGCAGTGGAAATTTCGTTGGTCAGCTCATAGATTCGTGCGACGGCTCGGTTGAAGCGTAAATTCTCGAGATCGTCAGTGACCCAATCAATTGCACGGTGCGTTGCTTGGCGGAGCGCGCCCCCTGACTCATCTGAAGCTATGGCTGAACCTGCTGGTGGCAATTGCTCCGCTTCCGTAATGAGGCGGTGCACACGTTGAACAAAACGCCAGCACCCTTCAGCACCTTCTTGCGTCCATTCTATATCTCGTTCGGGGGGTGAATCGGATAGCATGAACCAACGAATAGTGTCCGCGCCAAACGCATCAATGATGGTCTCTGGCGCGATCACATTCTTCTTTGACTTCGACATCTTCTCTGATGGACCGACAGTCACTGTAATATCGCTGCCCTTGCGAACAAAGCTTTCACCAAGCTTTTCAACTTCATCAGGCTCAAGCCAGTTGTTATCTTGATCTTTGAACGTCTCGTGACAGACCATGCCTTGGGTAAAGAGTCCCGAAAACGGCTCATCCAACGAAACAACATTGGCACGATTCATGGCGTGGGTAAAAAATCGCGCATACAGCAAATGCAGAACAGCATGTTCAACGCCGCCAATATATTGGTCAACAGGAAGCCAGTAATCTGCTGCTTCTTTGTTAACGACCTCGGATGTATTTGAATCGGTGAAGCGAGCAAAATACCACGACGAGTCCACAAAGGTATCGCAGGTATCGGTTTCACGGCGCGCACGCGCGCCACATTTGGGACAATCAACAAGTTTCCAGTCCGGATCTTGATCTAGGGGATTGCCTGGGACGTCGAAACGGACATCATGAGGCAAAACAACCGGCAAATCCTGTTCAGGAACTGGAACAAGGCCGCAACCCTCACAATGGATAATCGGGATCGGGCAACCCCAATAGCGCTGCCGCGAGACAAGCCAATCACGAAGGCGGTAATTGACCTCGCGGGAGCCCTCGCCGTTGGCCACAATGCGAGAAGCAATTTCCTCTTTCGCACTATCTACATCCATGCCGTCCAAGAAGGATGAATTGGCCAGGCGACCTTCACCGCTATAGGCTTCATTGCTGATTTCGAATGTGTCAGGATCCGCCCCACCGGGCAGCACCACCGGAAGCACGGGAAGCTTATATTTGCGGGCAAAATCGAGATCACGCTGATCGTGGGCCGGGCAGCCGAAAATCGCACCGGTGCCGTAGCCCATGAGTACAAAATTCGCCACATAAACAGGCAATTTCCAACTAGCATCAAAGGGGTGGGTGGCTTTTACACTGGTATCGAATCCCCGCTTGTCTGCTGTTTCTATCGCTTCTTCGGAGGTTCCAAGGCGCTTGCACTCCGCAATGAAAGCCTTCAATTTTTTATCCTTCACTGCCAATTCAATCGCTAATGGATGGTCAGGAGAAAGTGCGACAAAGCTGGCACCAAACAGTGTATCGGCGCGCGTCGTAAAAACTTCCACTGAAGACTGCGGTGCGTTCATCAGGCTGAACCGGAAACGCAAACCTTCTGAACGCCCGATCCAATTACGTTGCATCAAACGGACTTTGTCCGGCCATCGATTTAGGTTGCCGAGCCCTTGCAAAAGATCGTCTGCAAAATCGGTTATTTTGAAAAACCATTGCGCAAGCTTGCGCCGCTCAACGAGCGCTCCCGAGCGCCAGCCACGTCCATCGATGACCTGCTCATTGGCGAGCACCGTGTCATCAACCGGATCCCAATTCACTTCGGCCTCAGCGCGGTAAACAAGGCCTAGCTCAAAAAATTTTAAGAAAATCTTTTGTTGGCACGAATAATACTCTGGATCACAGGTTGCGAATTCACGCGACCAATCAATCGCAAGTCCCATCGCCTTAAGTTGTTCACGCATGGCGGAGATATTGGAATACGTCCATTCGCGCGGGTGAATTTTTTTGTCGCGGGCGGCGTTTTCTGCCGGCAGACCAAACGCATCCCATCCCATCGGATGCAACACGTTATAACCCTGAACGTGGCGAAACCGCGCGAGACAATCCCCCATTGTGTAGTTGCGCACATGTCCCATATGGATGCGCCCCGACGGATAGGGAAACATTTCTAACACGTAGCATTTTTTTTTATCGGAATCGTTATGGGCACGAAAGGATTGGCGCTCATCCCAAATCCTTTGCCAATGCTTCTCAGATTGCTTCGCGTTATAGCGCGCCATATGCGGGTTTTGCCTCCCAGCCCCGTTTAACCGGGCGGCTCTCAGCCTCAGCCAAACAAAACGCTGCTACTCGATAAGTGAAATATGAATCTCACGTGCACGCGTCAGTATCGCATTTTCCAAACGCACTGAAGTATCAGGATTGGTTTGCGCATCGACCCACATTCCACCATTGAGCGTTTGACGAAATACTGCAACGCGCAACGCATCTGCCCGTAGGCGGCGGTCGAGAATATAAGTCGTGACCTTGACGCGCTCGCTTGGATTTTCCGGGTCAGAATACCAATCGGTGATAACAACACCGCCGATTGGATCGCTAGAGGCTAGTGGCATGAAATTCAAAGTATCCAGCGTTGCACGCCAAAGATATGCGTTCACACCAAGCTCAAGCGCACCGCCGGTCGTTGAACTAGAGTCATCTTCATCATCAAATGGCCACCACCAGGAGCCGTCACTATCGCTGGCATTTCCGATGGACGTTTCAGGCACACCCGCACCTGGTATCTCCGGGCCCGAGCGGCAAGCCGTAAGAAAACAAACACTGGCGGCAAGAAAGAGAATCCGCATCGATTAACCTATGGCTCCTAACTAACGATTTTATTTAAGGGTGGCGGGTTGTTGCATCGCGCCGCTTATAATTAGACCGCTTCGACGGTGCAACGCCTCCAGCCTATTGTCCCCGTTGCTCAGGCGGGAGGAGATTGTCATCCAGTAAACCGCCACCGCCATAGTTTGGTGTGCCAGAGCCGAAAATACCGAAAATCCCACCAGAATCCGAGCTCGCGGGCAGTGGCGCAACATTTGGGTTCGACGTATCAGGGGCGGTTTGACCGGGCATTCTCGAATTACCGTAAACTCCAAGCATTCCGCTCTCTCTTTCAGCATCGGTCAGACAGTCACCGGTATCGCGGTAAAAAGGCCATAAAATACCAGTCGTACAGCCACGCTCATTCGTAACAGCCTGCGGCGGCGCGGCCGTGGGAACGGCCTGCGGCGGTGCGGCCGCGGGAACGGCCTGCGGCGGGGGCGCGGCCAGGGGATTAGATGGGGCAGAAGTGTCCCCGGTCAACAGATTTGGATTATATCCTGGTACGCCTGTGTGGTGCACAGCGGGGGAACGATTTCTGAGAGCTATCTGAAAATTACCCTCACGCGCAGCCAATTCTTGCGGGATCGTCACTTGCAGCTCTGTCGGGCTCAGCACGTTTGTCATCACAGGAATACCGTCAAAATAGGCTTGGGTGTTGCAACGAAAATTTGATCCGGTGATCGTAACGCTTGAATTCACACTGCCTTGGGGCAAGACAAAACGCGCAGAAAGCTCTCCGATTTCTGGCTCCGGCGAGGTAATTGCTTCACAACCCTCTAGATTGCGTAACGCAGCATAAGCCGTGGATGAGCGTATTAAAGCACCATCTGGATCTTGATAGGTACCGGTCATCCCATTTTGTTTTTCTTCCGTCGTGAGGCAGTCACCGGGTTTGCGCACATAGGGCCACCAAAGCGAAACATTACATTCAACATTGCTCCACGATTGGGATGCCAAAGCTTGTGAGGGGGGGCCGCCAACCAACAAGCCCACGCAAAGCGTGCAAAACGTTATAAGGCGCATGAAAACTGCCTCCTATGGGCCGTGGCGTAAACTTTCCCTAGATATAACCTGCTTCATCAGGCATTTAAGCATTTATACTGAGGCCAGTAATAACTCGCAACGCTGCATCACGTGAAGAATCCACCAACGTCCCGGACAGAATTGCAGTTGAGCTAGACGCTTCTCCGAAAACCTAATGCTTTTCGGGGCCGTTTCCGTGTATTGAGGCTAAAAGACCTGATTCCCAGGAGATAATTTATGGCGAAGGGCTCAGCACCCTTGCTCTACGCATTCATCGGGAGCCTCACCTTTTTTGGCACCATCGTTAAAGCGCAGTCCCAGGATTTAGGAGACACGCTTACTTTTCCTACACCCGAGTGGAATTTTAGTTCTTATGAGCTACGCCTAGAAGGCTTCACGAGCGGAAGCGTTTTTGGTGCATCACAAGATGTGGGTCCGCTTTCCACTGGCGGGTTTAATGAGACGAACGCCACAGGCCTGGCCGTCGGCAGCTTACGCCTGCAGCGGCTCTATGACAGCGGGCTAATTGCAGGGCTGCGCGCAAATTTTCTGCTCGCGCACGATGAGCTTTCAGGTGATAATTATGGAAATGATTTCTTTCAGAAACTATATTTTTATGTGGAGACCGGCCTCGGCCGGGTAGAAATTGGGCAGCAAGATGGCGCCGCCTACACGATAGGATTTACCGGCCCTCAAGTAGATGGCCACATATCACTTGAGAATCCCGACAGTAGTTTTTTTCGTAATCCAATAAATGAAACTGCCTTCAACATATTCACGAGTGAGATAAGCTCGGTCCAGATTTCTTCCAACGCCTCAAAGGTTTCCTATATCTCGCCACGCCTTTTCGGATTTCAGATCGGCGCGGCCTACACACCCAATCTCGTAAAGGGTGTAATACCATATTTGTTCGTCAATCCGACTAACGCCGCGAACATGCAAGCCTCCATCTGGGAGTTTGCGGCAAACTATACGCAGCGCATGGGAGAGATCACGATGGGGGTATCCGCCGCCTATGCGCGCGGCGCTCTACGCAATCCAACATTCGCAAGCGGCGATATTTATGACTTCGCGCTTGGATTGCAGTTTCAAACTGATATCGACGACATCGAACTTTCTTGGGGGGGCGGATACCGCGTTTCCAGCGGTTACGGCTTTTCGACAGAAACAATTTATCACAGTGCGGAAACGCAGCGCGTGTTTTTGTCTGCTCTTGCGGTCCTCGACTCATGGCGGCTCGGAGGCGAATATTCAAACACGTTTCTCGATGCTGCTAGCGGGGTTCCACAATTCCTGATTGCCGGCCATCAAGTGGCGCTTGGTTACGAATTGAGTCGCAATGTTCAAATCACAATAGGTTGGCAATCCTACAATTACGAACGCAACTTCGGCGTGTTTCATAACGGCAATAGCCAGATAAAAATGAACGCTGGGTTTCTCACCATAGGTGCTTCGCTTTAATCGGGTAATAGGCCGTTTATCGCTGCAAGCCCGGCGACACACGCATTTGAGAGGCGTGTGGCATTCGATGCCGTAACACCTCCCAACGCGTAAACCGGCAGTGGTACCCGTGCTGCCATTAAGCGAAAGCGCGTTAGTCCGAACTCTTCCTTTTGTGTGTGACTCATAGTCGGAAAAAGTGGAGCAAATAATCCCGCATCAGCACCATAAATATACGCGCGTAGAAGAGCGTGCTCCGAATGTGCCGCTGCTGTAATAATCCAATTAGGGTGACGTACACGACTTAGCGCAACTTTATGCAGTTGCGATTCGGAAAAATGAACACCGTCTGCGCCGATTCGCTGCGCGAGCACCTGGTCTCCAGCGATGAGAATCATAATATTATTTTGTTGCGCAAACTTCACGAGCGCTTCCCCAAGACGCGCGCGTTGCGCACTATCCCGGTGGCGCAAAATGACGGCGGACCCATGAGGTAGGGCCCGTGCTGAAGCAAGCGGGTCATGAACTCTTTCATCATCCGTCATTAGAACCAAAGCTGGTAATGGCCATTTGCAATCAGCGTTGAGGCGCCGCGCAAGCCTTGCTAGTTTCAACCGAGCCAGAACAGACGCCATTAAATGTCCTCTATAGCTAAAGAGATAGACCCTGCCATCAATCTTCGCACGATCCTTTCGCGCGTTGCGAGCGCTCGGGATAAAGCAATCAAACCTGCTTTGGAAACCCATCTTGTCGCAATTTCCAAAAACCATGATTCTGAGTGGGTAGAACTGGTGCTGGGGGCAGGGCATAGAATTTTTGGAGAAAGCCGGGTGCAAGAAGCAATGGCCAAATGGCCGGCGCTGAAAGCACGTTTTGCCGGCGTTGAGCTTCATCTCGTTGGCTCATTGCAGTCCAATAAGGTTGCTGACGCGGTGTCCCTATTTGATTGCGTTCACTCGCTCGACCGAGAAAAGCTAGCCACCACTTTTGCGTTGGAAAAGAAAAAAGTCGGCCGATGTCCTAATCTCTTTATTCAGGTCAATGTCGGCGAAGAACCGCAGAAGGCTGGGATCGCGCCCCGTCAGACAGAGGAGTTCGTGAAATACTGCCGTGAAGAACTCCAGCTGCCTGTGATCGGACTTATGTGTATTCCACCCGCGCAGGAGGAGCCTTCCCCATATTTTACGCTTTTACAAAAGTTTTCGTGCGATCTGTCCTTGAATTTTTTGAGCATGGGAATGAGCAACGATTTTGAAACCGCAATTCGTTTTGGTGCAACTCATGTTCGTATTGGGACAGCGATTTTCGGTGAACGTAAGTAAACCTATTCGATACGAATTTTTGCGCTGTGAGAAATTACGCTGAGGAGATTCACAAGGTCTTTCTTTTTCAGCGCAACGCAACCTTCGGTGTTTGCAAAGTTATTTGCGGCGACATGTAAAAAAATTGCGCTACCCTTTCCCAAAACGACAGGTGCGTCGTTGAATCCAATGACAACCACAATGTCGTAAAGCCCGTCATCGCGCCAAAGCGCTTCTGCGCTCGCCGGATACGGGAGTTTTACAGGAAGATTGTAATTTTCGTCCTCAGCTGCATCGCACCAACCATCATTCGGCGCGATAATCGAATGCGACAACTCAGTTTTAAGAGCTGGTTGACGTTCCGCGCGGTAGAGAACGCCCCGTAGAGGCCATGTTCCTACAGGCGTAATACCATCACCCTCTTTTTCCTTCACTCCAATGCCGCCGCGCCCGACTGAGCATTGGCCCGCGCCGACACCCCAATTGGCAATATACCTGCCATTTTCGCACCGTATAGTGACCAGATCGATCAATAGATATGTCCACCACGTTTGGCTTTGGTCTTGAGGTAATCGCGGTTGTGCACATTATCGGGAAAACTATGCGCTACACGCTCGGTGACTTTAATGCCTGAAGATTCAAGCGCCTGAATTTTTTCAGGATTGTTCGTCATCAATTTTACTGATGAATAGCCCAGTAGGTCGAGCATATGCGCGGCCGTATCGTAAAGCCGTTCGTCGTCTTCAAACCCGAGGCGTTCATTTGCCTCGATAGTATCAAAACCTTGATCTTGCAGGCGATAAGCGCGCAATTTGTTCATGAAACCAATGCCGCGTCCTTCCTGAGCAAGATAGAGGAGCACTCCACCGCCTGCATCCGCGATTGTCCTAACTGCTCCACGCAATTGATCGCCACAATCACAGCGAAGCGAACCCAATAAATCGCCCGTAAAACACTCGGAATGAAGCCGCGTGAGGACCGGACCAGGAGTTGCCAAACCTGTGGTGCCAATCTCGCCAATAATAATTGCATGGTGTTCCGTCCCACCGTCGGCTGGACGGAAGGACACCAGTTCGCAAGTTTCTGCGCCCTCAAGTGGCACACGTGCGCGTGCGACCAATTTCAACGTGCGCGCGGATTCATTTTCAAAGGAGAGGACATCCCCTGATTGGATTGTTAAAATCTTTCCTTCCATTGCAGAGATAAAATCTTCATCCACTGAAACTGCAAGCGCGGCTGGAAGGAGGCCAGCGAACTTTGCAAGACAGATAGCAGCTTGAGAGCCCGCCGGGAGCCCGCCGCGTAAAGCTTGAAACGGCCCCTTTAAAGGTTGCTCCAGATCACTCGCAGGATCGGCAATTGCAAGAACTCGTTTTGCATCGGCGTCCGGTTCTAGCGCAATGCCGACCACATCGGATGTGTAGAGGTGGATCTTCAGGGTGGTAGCACGCGCAGATGTGAGAAGCATTACGAATGGATAATCATTAGCTGACTGGAATCGACGCAAAGTCTTGTTGCTGAGCGTTTCTGCAGCAAAGACAAGTGTGCCCCCAGCTTTTTCTAATTTAGCCTGGGTCTCACGCAAAAGCACAGGAACTCCCCGACGAAAATCGCCGGCGGCACGTTCAACCTGCTGTTGTGCCGGCACAAGTGCCTCACCCTGAGGTAATCGACTTTTTTCCCGGCTCTGCCATTTCTCTGCCATAGACTGGAAATACACCGCTCAAGCAAAACGGGGTAGAGTTTCCCGCCAGCCGCGTATATCTCACTGTTAGCTGAGGTGACAAATGCCTAATGCAAAACGAATGCTTATTGTCGAGGATGACGGCGTGCTGCGTGAATCCCTGGCTGAACAATTTACAATTAGCGGTTTCGAGCCCATCAGCACAGCATCAGCGTCCGAAGCTCGGGTTCAAGGCTTGGACGGTCTGTACGAATTCATGATCTTGAGTATCTCGCTTCCGGATGCAGATGCATGCGAATTATGCCGGGAATTTCGCAATAAAGGGGTCACTTGTCCGATTCTGATGATGAGCGCATCGGATTCGGACGAGGACACCGTTGCTGGGTTCGAAGCCGGGGCAAATGACTATATCTTAAAGCCCTTTCGCTTCGCCGTATTGATGGCCCGCGTAGAAGCCCATTTACGCAGTCATGAAACGAGCAATGATGCAATCTATCGGCTTGGGCCCTACACATTTCATCCCAGCGCAAAACTGTTGCTTGCGGGCGATAAGCGCATCCAGCTGACGGAAAAGGAAACCAATATTCTAAAATTTCTTCAGCGTGCCGGCGACACCGTTAGCCGTGAGGTGCTGCTACAGGAGGTCTGGGGCTACAACCCCTCTGTTACAACCCATACGCTGGAAACACACATCTACCGTTTGCGCCAAAAAATCGAAAGAGATAACGCTCAAGCAAAAATTCTGATTACCGAAAGTGGCGGTTACCGCTTACTGGCTGGGTAGCAAATTTGGGGCTAAACCCCCCTATATTTGACCAAACCCAGCCATAAGTGGGCCTCTTTGGTAGACAAAGTCATTTTCGGGCGTTGCCAAAGGTAGGGCAAGCCTAAGGGTTTAAGGCTGGGACCATTTAGTCCTTGTTAACCTTCCAGGCTCTAGAAAATATTAGGGATTTTAGTGGACGCGAAAACCCAAAGCGAAACCAAGGCCGAGCCGACAATATGAGCGGGCGTGTAAAACAATCAAAACCCCAGATCATCAGGCCTCGCGCCAATAAACGGGATGAGGTAGAGGGGCGCGAGCCACCACGCCACCGAAATGGCATTCGTTATTCGCTCATCGCTGGCGGGGCCTGGATGGTCTTTCTAGCCATCGTGTTCAGCCCTTATTTTTTTGCCGATCTTCCCAACACAACAAACCTACTAACCTACGACCCACGAGACGACATTACGCTTCTCGATGTCGATGGAAAAATGATTGCGCGACGAGGTCTTACACATGGCGAAATTGTCATGGTGGAAGACCTCCCCGATCATGTAGCGAATGCGTTTGTCGCGATCGAAGATCGACGTTTCTATTATCATTTTGGAATTGATCCACTTGGTCTCGTACGCGCACTCATAGTCAACATCAGGCAGGGCGCCTTCATTCAGGGTGGTTCTACAATCACTCAACAATTGGCAAAGAATCTATTCTTGCAGCCTGAGAGGACAATAAAGCGCAAATTTGAAGACGCCCTTTTGGCTCTTAAATTGGAACACCGCTACACCAAGAACCAAATCCTTACGCTCTATCTCAATCGCGTCTATTTTGGTGCCGGGACTTATGGGATCGAGGCTGCATCGCAGCATTTTTTCTCAAAGCCAGCAGCCGAGCTAAGTTTAGTCGAGGCCGCTATTCTCGCTGGAAGTGTCAAGGCACCGTCACGTTACAACGCTGCTAATGACATGGATGGTGCCATGGGCAGGGCGGGCGTTGTTCTAGGTGCCATGCAACGCTCGGGTTATCTCAGCCAAGAAGAGGTGCAGATCACCCTTGCGACACGCCCTAAAATCACTGCGGGACTGGCCACGCCAGGTTCAGGATACTTTGTTGATTTTGTGATTTCTATTGTGCCGGCTTTCATTGGCTCACAATCTGACATTAGTGAGCGGTTAATTATTGAAACAACGCTCGACCTTGATTCACAGGCAGCCGCTGAAATCGCCTTGGTAACAGGATTAGAAACCGAAGGTGAACGATTGAACGCAGGTGAGGGCGCCCTCGTCGCAATGACGCATGATGGCGCGGTTCGCGCCCTTGTGGGCGGACGATCCTATGACGCCAGTCCATTCAATCGTGCAATCAACGCATATCGGCAGCCGGGTTCCGCATTCAAGCCCTTTGTATATCTTTCGGCGTTGGAAAATGGGTGGCATCCTGAAGATCAAGTCTTTGACGGACCCGTTACGGTCGGCAATTGGTCGCCGGACAATTATGACAGTGAGTATGAGGGTCAAATTACGCTCTCCTACGCGCTGGCGTATTCGTCCAATTCCGCAGCGGTTCAACTTACAAATGTAGTCGGCCCGGAACGTGTTGCACGCACGGCGCACCGATTAGGGGTGGCTGCAGATCTTCTCGCGGTTCCTTCGCTGGCACTTGGAACATCAGAGGTGACGCCCTATGAAATGGTGACTGCCTATACCGCATTTGCGAATGGTGGAACCGGCGTTATTCCCTATGTTATTAGGCGTATTTCCAACGAATCTGGGGAGATTCTCTATGAGCGGCGGGGGTCTGGAATAGGCCGCGTTATGAGCGCTGAAGCTAATTCAGAAATGACCCAGATGATGATGCGCAGCGTCAGCGAAGGCACTGGGCGCGCAGCCGCTCTAACCGACCGACCACTTGGTGGAAAAACCGGCACGTCACAGGATTATCGCGATGCCTGGTTTGTTGGTTTTACTGCTGACTTCGTCTGCGGTGTCTGGATTGGAAACGACAACAATGCGGAGATGAACCGTGCCACAGGCGGTGGTTTGCCGGCGCGTGTTTTTAAATCTTTCATGGAAATGGCCTCACATGACCTTCCCTCTTCTCGCCTGCCGGGTATGGACTATCTCCTTGTAGCGCAAACAGAACCGAATATAACGAATGCACCAGAATTGTCGTTTGAGGAAAACGGAGAAAATTATCAACCAGAATCTGAAAGCAACGACAGCATCCTCGAAGCTTTCGAAGCAATGCTTGATAGGCTGTTCTAAATTATTCTTCTGGTGAAACTATTGATATTTCTGCGTGCGCGGGGCGTAACGATAAAGTGCGGCGCCATGTTCATCGAGCCAAATCTGTGATCTTTTCGTATGCGGCACAAGCTGTTCTACAAGGCGCCAAAATCGTGGCTCGTGATTGAGCTCACGCAAATGCGCAACTTCATGTGCGACGACATAGTCGAGTACATGTGCAGGTGCCATTACTAAACGCCATGAAAAGGAAAGGTAGTTGAGTGCTGAACACGAGCCCCAACGGCTTGTTGTATCGCGAATGGTCACCCGTTTAGGCTGCACGTCCAAGGCCTGCGAATATTCGACCACCCGTTCACCGATGTATTTTCGTGCCTCACGTTTCAACCAATCGCGTACGCGGCGAGGAACATGCTCAGGGCGGCCAGTAACGCGGATCGTAGGTAGCGCAGCCATGTCATCAATCCAGACAGGACCGCGGCGGTTTTTATTCTCTTTCACATCAAAGCTAAGAAGAGCATGTAGCACCCCACAATGAAGAATTTGCGCACCAAGTTTTATTTCGATTGGTTCGGGTATGTTGGCCAACATGCCTGCGATCCAGTCTCGTTCCTTCTTTGCAAAATTAAGTGCACCAGAAAGTGAACCCCGGCTTGGTGCGGTGACAGAAACTTCACCGGTTATTGGGTCGACTTTTACTATGTAGCGTCGCGCGCGCGAATTTGCGCGCAAACTTACCTCGACTGTTTTCTCGCCAATTTCGAGGAGTGCTTGCTGTACGGGTAGTTTGACATTTCTTTTTTGCTTTTGGGCTGTCCAGCGATTCGCCATGGACTAATTTACCAATGAAAGCCCCTTAGAAAACGTGGCGCGTTTTATAAAAAGTTTTTAGGACAAATCATTTGAGAAGGCGGCCAGCTCGCCGGGCTGACTGCAGACCCAAACGAACCGACCGATGTGCCCATTTAAGCATGCAATGATGAGAGCTCAAGCCAAATTTTTGCAATTAAGGATTTTTTTAATTCTTTGAAAATAAAGAGGTTTTTTAAAACATAATGTTAAATTGCCGAACATTAGTATTATTAACTAATAGTGTTTGGTATTTTGGCCTGTGGTGGCTCCTAACGCGTATATTTTTTTAAAAATGGGTTCATAGACAGGCCTGAATGGCGCTGATATTTCCTGCCGAGTAGTAGAAACCGAATCGAAATATCATGCAGAAATCCCCTGAGATGTGTGCTGGAATGCTTGCAGGTACAGTAGCCCTCTCGCTTCTTCTTGGCGCTTTGGCCTTTCAGTATGTTGGCGGCCTTCCACCTTGCGAAATGTGCCACTGGCAGCGCTGGCCTCATATTGCCGCCGCCCTTGTCGGGCTCATTGGCTGTATACTCGTTTTTACTAAGCTCTTACCGAGATACTTGACCCGTGCAATGGTTGTTTTTGCCATTGCTGCATTGGCACTATCTGGCCTGATCGGAATTTATCATGCTGGCGTAGAATGGATGTGGTGGCAGGGACCTACTGCCTGCACCGGGCCTGGCTTTAATCCTGCGGAAATGAGTGGCGCGGATACGTTTCGTGTCGTGCGGTGCGATGTCGCCGCGTGGCGGCTGTTTGGAATTTCACTTGCTGGCTACAATGCGCTGTTTTCACTCGGAGCAGTTACGCTATGCCTCATGCTATTGCGAGCCAAGAGGTAACGAGAATGTCCGTCGCGACATCACGCAAACACCGGCCTTCGCTCCCTGGAAAAAGTGCGAAAGATAATAAAGCCGGGATCGACATTGCTGCAATGATCCGGGTTGACCATGCCGGTGAATTTGGTGCTTTGCGTATTTATAAGGGTCAGCTTGCAGTGCTTTCCCGAATACCTAGTGCAAAAGATAATACGGATTCCATTGCCCATATGGCCTCGCAAGAACAAAAGCACTTCGATGTTTTTTCAGATTTGGTGAGGACACGCGGGGTAAGGCCAACGGTACTAGAGCCGGTTTGGTATGTCGCAGGTTACGCGCTCGGCGCGGCGACAGCACTCATGGGTGAGAAGGCGGCAATGGCTTGTACTGTTGCTGTAGAGGACGTGATTGACGAGCACTATGCGAGGCAGATCAAAATACTTTCAACGCGCCCCGATGAGGTGGGCCTAAAAAACATTGTTGAAGAATTTCGCCAGGATGAGCTTGATCATCGCGATGAGGCGCTTGCACGTGGAGCCAAACAGGCTCCGTTCTACGGTCTGCTTTCTTCCGTGATCCGAATGGGTTGTCGTACGGCAATCCGGCTTTCTGAACGCATATGAACGCGCAAGGGCAAGAGGGTGACGGCACCCTGGAGCCTAGCAAAAATCTTTCAAAAAGAATTAGTACACGGCGAGCAACGCTGGATGACGCATCGCGCATTGCCCGCCTCCTTGCCGCTGCATTCGCGCGCGATCCAATTTTTAATTGGATGACACGAGAAAGCGGACGAGCCGAGGCGTTGAACCGTTTTTTCTATTGGGTCATGCGCCAGCGCGCGATCCCGCTTGGCGAAACATGGATGTCAACCGACGGCTATGCTGCAGCATCCTGGATTGCACCGTATGCTGAAGCTAAACCAGATAATTTTCGTGATGAAATCCGCCTTCTCTCCGTACTCTTGTCTCTAACCGGTGTGTCACGCTTAGCGCGTGGCGCGGCAATAGCCAAAGCGATGGAACATGCACACCCTCCAGAACCTTATTTCTATCTAGCATTTGTAGGTGTTGCACCGCGCTTTCAGGCAACTGGATTGGGAACAGCTCTTCTTGATAATACGCTTGCCCGTGTCGACGCGACAGGGATGCCAGCCTTCTTGGAAAACTCCAACCCACGCAATATAAAACTCTATGAGCGTTTCGGTTTTCGCGTCACGCGAGAGATCACAGCGCGTAAAGATGCGCCGCCACTCTACGCAATGACACGGCCCGGAAAAACTGCTTAGGAATTAAAATGTTTGCTAAGGCTCGAGCTCGCTATCCCAGTAGAGATAGTCGGCCCAGGACTGGTGTAGATAATTGGGCGGAAACATCCTGCCATTTTTTTGTAATTCGGAAACGCTCGGCTGGTGTGGAAAGTTTTTAGGAAGCATTTTCGCGCGCGCTGGCATCCGCCCACCCTTCATCAAATTGCAACGTGCGCATGCCGCAACAACATTTTCCCAAGTAGTTCGGCCGCCGCGCGAACGAGGTATCACATGATCAAAAGTCAGATCTTCGTTTGAGGCGCAATATTGGCATTCGAACTGATCGCGGAGAAAGACATTAAATCTGGTGAAGGCGGGGCTGCGGATCGGTCTGACAAAAGTCTTGAGCGAAACAACCGAAGGCACCCGCATTTCGAATCCGACGGATCGCACGACCCGATCATATTCTTCAACAATGTTTACGCGTTCGAGAAAAACCGCTTTGATGGTGTCTTGCCAAGACCATAGTGACAGCGGGAAGTAACTCAATGGACGGTAATCCGCATTGAGCACCAGTGCCGGGCTGTGATCGGACACTCGCTCGGCGGTTATCACAATACAATCTCGTTACTGAAGGCTGCGATCTCCTCGTGATTTAGTGCCCAAAACAGGCAGACTTTAGCTTTACCCAGCCTCGCCGCCAAGTCCTGTAATCCTTGGGCTAAGTTCTGGAAGCTTCAGTAACGGAGTGGCAGAACAACCATGTGCACGTGGGAATGAACGCAACTAATAACTATTCCGGTGCCAATGTGACTTTAATTCCATCCATTTCGTCGGAACATATGATTTGACAAGACAGGCGTGAATTTGGCTGCACTTCCAAAGCCATGTCGAGCATATCGATCTCTTCATCAAGCTGCGGGGGAAGCTTTTCTAGCCAACCCTCTTCGACATAGACATGGCAGGTAGCACAGGCACAGGCACCCCCGCATTCGGCGGCTATCGGAAGGCCGCTATCGCGTAACGCTTCCATGACCGTCCAATCATCATTACCTTCTACGGCGTGTGTTTTGCCCTCACGGTCAATTGTAACAATTTTCATTTCACGCCTAATTTCTTATGAAGAGTCGAAGACGTCGTTGTGTATTGAAAGCGAAGCTTTTCGTCGGGCCGGCAAATATGAAACGCAGCTTGTGACATCAAGGCCGCCTCATGAAACGCGGAGAGGATGAGTTTTAATTTGCCCGGATAGGTGTTGATGTCTCCGATTGCAAAAATTCCCGGGGTCGCGGTCTCAAATTTTTCTGTATCAACTGGAATAAGATTTTCGTTCAGATTAAGTCCAAAATCGGCAATCGGTCCAAGCTTCATTGTGAGCCCAAAAAAGGGCAGCAATATTTCTGCTTCTTTTTGCCGTTCAATCTTGTCGGAACCAGCAAGGGTAACTGACTCGAGCATACCATTGTCACCATGAAGTGCTTTCACACTGGCAATTTGAAAATCGATTTTTCCTGCTTCTACCAATTCACGCATTTGATTGACGCTGTGTTGCGCAGCACGAAATCCATCGCGATGGTGAACAAGCGTTAGACTCTTTGCGATGGGTGCCAGATTGAGTGTCCAGTCAAGCGCGGAATCGCCGCCTCCTGCGATGAGAATATCTTTACCGTAGAATTGCTCCATCTTTCGCACGGCGTAAAAAACCGACTTACCCTCGTAGGCGTCGATGCCCGGGATAGGCGGGCGCTTTGGCACAAAACTTCCGCCGCCAGCAGCAATAAGAATGACCGGTGCGATAATTTCTTTTCCAGTATTTGTAGAAAGCTTCCAACGACCGTCGGCCAGTTTTTTCAAAGCACTTGCCATTTCGCCCAAGTGAAAAACTGGCTTGAACGGAGCGATTTGCTCAAGAAGCCGGTCGACCAGCTCTTGGGCATTTACGATGGGAAGTCCGGGAATGTCATAAATCGGTTTTTCGGGATAGAGCTCCGTGCACTGCCCGCCTGGACGGTCAAGAATATCAACAAGTTGCGCCTGCAGATCGAGTAAGCCCAGTTCAAAGACTGCAAACAAACCCGCCGGGCCCGCACCAACAACAATTGCATCGGTTTCGAGCGGGCCTAAAGCCCCGTCGCCAGTAGCAGAGAGGTCGTTCATACTAATTCACAATAATTGTGTGTGAGAAAAGATAAAGGTGCGTTCTTATATGTAAATATAGAATTAGCTGCAATCCCGCAGCCGGCAGCTGAGATAACGCGCCACAAATACCACCCCCTGATTAGGCGTATTTACTCATTAGACGGCGCCCCTCCTCTGTTAGCTTACAGATCAGCCAATCAGGTTTGAGTGGATTGCCAAACCATGGTTCAGCCCATCCATGCGCGACGCAGGCTTTGACGAGCGCAGGGTGCACACGCGTGCCATTTTCGTCAAAAAGCGGGAGTTTTCCTCCTGGTTGTGTCAAACCGCGGGACAAATAACGGCGTTGGGCCGCATTTGGACGCTGTTTTCCAGCGTTGGTTATTGCAGGTGAGTCGACATCCAATTCAGTGTCATTCTCTTCCACCGCTTACCCCCCCTTTATTGCGTTTTAGCCTTAAGGCCCTGTCTGACGCCTGCATAGAATATATTAAAGCAAAAGGATGGCTAAGTAGTAATGGGTATTGACGAGTTTAAGAAAAAATAGATGCCATGGGCGAAGTGGCGAGCACAAAAATCCAAAACCATCTTGCTTGACGCCGACGTGGGGAAATTTATCTGATTATCGCCTATGTGTTGATGCACCTAAACTAGAATCTAGACGCAACACCTGAGGCGCGCTGCATAGAAACCATCCATCCCGCCTTTAGCAGCCCAGTGATGGGGAAGTGTCCGTAAATCGCCGGCAGCGGAGATAAACGCCGCATCGGGCACTTCGTCTGGCCGCAACGGTTCCCGGACAAAATTGGGGCTGCGGGCTAGAAACGCCTCAACCTGCTCTATTCCTTCTTCGGGTTCCAACGAACACACCGCATAGACCAGCGTCCCGCCGCATGCTGTCATGTCGGCAGCTGAATCAAAAAGCTCTCGCTGTAGACTTTCCTGCGCGTTGATATCTGCGGCGGTTTTAATCCATGGAAGTTCAGGATGGCGCCGAATCGTGCCAGTCGCAGTACAAGGCGCGTCGAGAAATACAAATGGTGCCGCGACTTCCGGGCGCCAGTCTCGGGCGTCCACTACAATCATCTCAGCGCTCAGATTCAGTCGCGCAAAATTGCGACGAACGATATCCATGCGTTCCTTTGAAATATCGACGGCTTTAACATTGGCTCCCTTGCTTGCAAGCTGCGCGGTCTTACCACCGGGTGCCGCACAAAGATCAATGACTTGTTCTCCATTGACCTTACCCAGCATTTGCGCAGGCAAGCTCGCGGCAAAATCCTGCACCCACCAGCGCCCCTCAGAGAAGCCTGGAAGGGCCTCGATTTTGCCTGCCTCTGCCAAGCGCACACAACCTGGGGCCAGCCGCTCTCCTTCCAGCAAAAGCATAAGAGGATCGTCATCAGTCTTAAACACGAGATCAAGCGGTGGACGCTTGAGATGGACCTCCGCAATGGCGCGCGCTATTTCCTCGCCATAATGAGATGAAACACGTTCCCACATCCAATCGGGCATCGCGGCGTTCACGCTGTCAAGAGATTCGAGAACAGCTTCGCCTTCGCGTGTTAAGCGTCGTAACACCGCATTGATCAATGGCTTGAAGTGAACCGCCTTAGAGTCCTCCTGTGCAAGGCGGTTTGCCGCGTCCACGGCAGCATGGGGCGCCGTTTTCAGAAACAAAAGTTCGCAAGCGCCAGCCAGGAGAATTTCCAAAGTCGGGCCCGCCTTGTGCGGCATGGGCGGTTTACGAACAAATTTTCCGATCAGACTCTCAAGCGTACCAAACCGACGGAGCGTTTCGCTTGCGATTGCACGTGCAAAACCAGCATCACGTTCATCCAAGTTAGCTTTCAAAAAAGCGTTGGTGATTGCGTTATCAAGTGTTTGATTATTGCGTAACACTGACGACAAGATATTTAGTGAAGCCCTTCGGGCGCCCAGGCCACTCGTATTTTTTTTTGCGTCGGTGCTCATGTCGGATTGCATGGGTTGAGAATGATAACGCAGCCTGGCTCTACCTTTACTATCTCAGGCACGCTGATTAGCTCCAAGGCCCAGCGGCCGGAACTTGGCCCAATTCTACGGCGATTGCTTTGAGGCGTTGCACGCGTTCTTCGGTCGAAGGGTGGGTTGTGAAAAGGCCACGAAAATTTCCACCGCTCAAGGGATTGATGATGAACATATGTGACGTCGCGGGGTGTCCTTCGGCGTCTTCGTTGGAAATCTGGCTCGCAGATGATTGTATCCGCTGCAACGCCGATGCCAGCCAAAGCGGCCGACCTGAAATTTCTGCACCGAGGCGATCGGCCTCATATTCACGTGCCCGACTGATCGCCATCTGAATAAGGCTTGCTGCCAGTGGCATGACAATGATTACAAGAAGGATACCTAACAGGCCAAGGGGGCCACTTCTACGACCGCCCATAAAGAAAGCAAAATTACCGAGCATGGCTATTGCGCCAGCAATGGTCGCGGCAATTGTCATGGTGAGCGTGTCTCGGTTCTTCACATGGGCAAGTTCATGGGCCATGACGCCTGCAACTTCTTCCAAACTCAATTTTTCGAGTAATCCTGTCGTTGCGCACACCGCCGCATGCGAAGGGTTGCGGCCGGTTGCAAAAGCGTTGGGCTGCGCATTGTCCGCGATATAGACTTTCGGCATCGGAAGCGCCGCGTTTTCGGAAAGCCTCTGCACCATACGAAAAAGATCGGGCGCGGTTTGCTCATCAGCTTCACGCGAGCGATACATTTTGAGAACTAGTTTGTCCGAGTTCCAATAGGCGTAGAAATTCATAGCCAACGCGATTAGAAAGGCAATCACCATTCCGGTCTGACCACCCAGCAGAAAGCCCGTGGCAAGAAAGAGGCCGGTAATTGCGGCCATCAATATTCCAGTACGGAAAATATTCATAAACAAAGATACCTTTATTCGAGCATTCGTACTTTAAGTCTGGAATAGACGGCTAAAGGACGCTTAGCTTATGTAGGTGCGATGGGCGAAAAGGAAAAGAGTGTGTGTAGAGACGGCAAAAAGAAAGCTACTTCCCGCCCACCTCTCAGCTCAGCGGCAAAAAGAGCGCTTGCCGAGGCCGAGGCGCGGCGGCGGGCAAGCTCGCCCCCCACTACAAAACCCAAAGAGGTCAATGGGGCAAAGGGGCCCGAGCCCACCCGCTATGGCGATTGGGAAAAGAAGGGTATTGCCTCGGATTTTTGAGGCTCTAATAGTCCACCAACAGGCCCTATTCAGATGCCTCGGAGGCGCTGTCGGTCGCGCCCGTCCCTACGACCGTGGTGAGTCCCACGGCATTTGCTGCCAGAACTTGAACGGACGCCGCCTGAGAACCGCCCGTCTCGAATTCAAGCTGAACAAGAAAACTGTCGCCTTCCAATAGTGGCGCACGCAAATCCATGAGCATGATGTGATGACCATTCGGCGCGAAGAGAACTGCATCTTCCGCTGGAACTTCAAGCGATTCGACGGCAGCCATTTGCCCCCCGCCAGAATGAATCATAACGCGCTCTGACATTTCTGTGCGCACGCCGATGAGCCGCTCCGCAAGCTCGCCGATATTACCGATCCTAAGATAAACCGCTGCGTTTGTTGCGTTTCCAGGCGTCGCCCGGGTCCAAGCATTGGTGAGGGAAATATTAGCCCGGGCCTCAGCAATCGCTGCAGCGGCGGCCTCTTCAGCCTCAGTTAGTCCCCCCTCGGCAGCTTCGCCGGCTGCGTCTTCCGCGGCCAATGATGGGCTAGCGCCAATTATGGCAAGGCCCAAACAGGCGGCGATTAGCGTGCCTAGCAGATGGCCTCGTTGGTTCATAAAATTCTCCTTTACCCAGGCGAAAATGGTGGAAGGGTCAAAATAACCGGGACGCCAATTGTCTCAGCCCAGTACCACATTCTTTCAAAAGGCGCGCTGTGCTGAGGCGTCGCAGCGAAGATAAAAAATCAAAGATGGAGCTTTTTTAAGCGTTTTGCTTGTCCCGGCATCCGGGTTAAGAGTTAGGCGACCAACCCCTAATTGCCACCCCTTTTCCGGTAATGCCCAAAAGCGGCGCCCTCACTTATTGAAGGGCCTTGAGCCCGGCCAAAATTCGATGTTCATAGCGCCTACCGAGCAAGAAAATTAACTGATAGCGATTAACGGAAGTTTAAAAGCATGAGCAGCCCAAAAACGCTTTACGACAAAATATGGGGCAGCCACCTCGTCCACGAGGCCCCGGGCGAGGCAAGCGTGCTCTATATCGATCGTCACCTCGTGCATGAGGTGACAAGTGCGCAAGCTTTCGAAGGTTTGCGTGACACCGGGCGTACCACACGGCGTCCTGACCTGACCTTGGCGGTTGCTGATCACAACGTACCGACCACAAACCGGACCGAGGGCATAAGCGATCCAGAATCGGCACTTCAGATTCAAACCCTAGAAAACAATGCTAGGGAATTTGGCATCGAATATTTTTCGATGAACGACATCCGCCAGGGCATTGTTCACATTGTCGGCCCAGAACAGGGCTGGACATTGCCCGGTACAACTATCGTGTGTGGCGATTCACATACCGCGACGCATGGTGCTTTCGGCGCGCTGGCGTTTGGTGTTGGAACTTCTGAAGTTGAGCATGTTCTGGCGACGCAAACCTTACTCGCGAGCCCATCAAAGAACATGCGTATCTCCGTTAACGGAACGCTTCCTATCGGGGTGCGTGCAAAAGATATAATTCTTGCGATCATTGCCAAGATTGGAACTGCAGGCGGAACGGGGCATGTCATTGAATATGCTGGTGATGCAATACGCGCTCTTTCGATGGAGGGGCGCATGACTGTTTGTAATATGTCGATTGAAGGTGGTGCGCGCGCGGGGCTTATCGCGCCGGATGAAACAACATTCGATTATGTGCGTGGCCGAGCACGCTCACCTAAGGCTGCACATTTTGAAACTGCTGTTGCTCATTGGCAAACTTTGAACTCAGATGTCGGGGCGCATTTTGATTCTGAAATAAATCTCAATGCCTCGGATATAGCGCCGATGGTGACATGGGGAACTAGCCCCGAACAAGCCTTGCCTATCACGGGAAGCGTTCCCGACCCCGCGGGGGAATCCGATCCAGGTAAGCGCCTAGGAATCGAGCGCGCTCTTGAATATATGGATCTGGATGCCGGAACAAAATTCAAATCCATAAAAATAGATCGCGCATTTATTGGCTCTTGTACCAATGGCCGTATTGAGGATTTACGCGAAGCGGCAAAAATCGTCGAGCACCAATTGCAGAAAGGGAAAAGGGTTGCTGCCCATGTAGGGGCTATGGTCGTGCCTGGCTCAGGCCTTGTTAAAGAGGAAGCCGAGTCAGAAGGGCTCGATAAAATTTTTACTGCCGCAGGCTTTGAATGGCGCGATCCGGGATGCTCGATGTGCTTAGCAATGAATGCGGACCGCTTGGAGCCTGGAGAGCGCTGCGCGTCAACTTCAAACCGTAACTTCGAAGGGCGGCAAGGGCGCGGCGGACGCACCCATTTGATGAGCCCGGCCATGGCAGCGGCATCTGCCATAGCTGGTCACCTTGCTGATGTGCGCGAGTTTCAGTGATGGTCTTTTAGAAAAAACTCATTGGATCTATATCAATATTGAGTCTAACCGCTGAGGGAATCTGCTGTGGTGCAAGCCATGCCCGCAGATAATCTTGAATGTCGATATTGCGCTCAGCCTGTACTAATAGTCGCTCGCGCGTTCTGCCACGCAGCATTTGATAAAAGGCAGGTGCTGGGCCCCAAACGCGAACGCCTTTTACTTTAGGCGTCGATTGCGCCAGGAGTCGTCCGGTCTGGCGTACCTTGTCGCCATTGCGCCCCGAAAGAATAATTGCCGCCAAACGACCAAAGGGTGGTGCGCCGGCCCGAGCGCGCAACTGTGCTTCACGGTCTAAAAATTCATCGCGCGAACCGGCCTTCAGTGCCTGAATAATGGGATCATCAGGATTACGGGTTTGAATAATCACTCTGCCTGGTTTTTCGGCGCGGCCCGCACGTCCTGAGACCTGATAGAGAAGTTGAAAACTACGTTCGGCGGTTCTTGGGTCTCCGCCGGCGCCTCCTATATCGGCATCAATCACACCGACTAGGGTAAGCTGAGGAAAATGATGGCCTTTTGCTATGATCTGCGTGCCGATTATCACATCGATCTCACCACGGCCAAAGGCTTCCATTGCACGGCGCGCCTTCTTCGGACTGGAGAGCGTATCGCTTGAGGCGATTGCAAGCCGCGCATCTGGGAACACATCACGAAACTCATCTGCCACTCGTTCAACGCCGGGGCCGCAAGCGACAAAGGAATCTTCTGCTTCGCATTCAGAGCAATGTTCGGGCTGCTTAGTCTCAAAGCCACAATGGTGGCAAGCAAGGCGTCCGCGATGACGGTGCTCGACAAGCCAGGCCGAACAATTGCGGCATGTTTCCTTATGGCCGCAAGCCTCACACAGGGTAAGTGGTGCATAGCCGCGGCGATTGAGAAATAAAAGTGCTTGTTCGCCCGCTGCAAAGACTTTTTCTAATGCTGAAATAAGCGGCTTAGAGATATATTTCCCTGGCTCTCCGTCCTTCCGCAGATCGACTAATTCGATGCCCGGCATTGATGCGGTTCCGTGACGTGTCGGAAGCTTTATCCATTCATAACGATTGTTCTTCGCGTTGAGATAAGTCTCGAGTGATGGTGTCGCAGTTGAAAGAATTATCGGGCAACTTTCTACGCGCGCACGAACGACCGCCATGTCACGAGCGTTGTAAATGACTCCCTCTTCTTGTTTGTAGGCGTTGTCATGTTCCTCGTCAGCAACAATGAGGCCAAGATTCTCGAACGGTAAAAAAAGCGCCGAACGTGCTCCGGCAACAACTCGCGCTTCACCGCTCATTACTGCACGGTAGGAGTGACGGCGCGCGCGTGCGGTCATATCAGAATGCCACTCAGCAGGGCGACAACCGAAGCGGTCGGCAAAACGATCTAGAAACTGGACCGTCAGCGCGATCTCAGGAAGAAGTATGAGTGATTGCCGATTCTGCGTTAGCGCCTCTGCAACTGCTTCAAAATAGCTTTCAGTTTTCCCTGAGCCTGTGACGCCGTCGAGAAAGTGAGCAGAAAATTCTTGCTTCTTCACTGCTGCACGCAGATGCGACGCTGCAGCAATTTGATCACGCGACAGTTTGACATTGTCAAATTCAGGGTTGGGTTTATCGAAGGGTACAAACTCAGGCAGCAATGCGTGCTCGAGAGCGCCGGTTTGTGCTAGAGCTTTCACAACGCTTGAGCTTACGCCGGCCTCACGCGCAATCTCGGAATTTGTGCGCGTAAGCTTGTCTGCCATTAATGTAAGTATTTTTTTTCGCGCAGCGCTCAAACGGTCTGGAATATTCTTTCCTATACGAAATGCGTCTCTCTGCTTCTCAGGATCAAACACGCCTGAACCCCGCAGTACTTGCGCCAGGACTGCTCCGGGGGGGCTCAAAGTGTATTGGGCGACCCAATCAACAAAATCACAAAGCACTGGGGACAGACATTGCCCGGGGTCGAGTGCCCTTGCCTCACGCAATTTCGATTCAGCAATGTCCCCAGATTCTACGCCCCATGCAACAGCCAAATAAACGCGATTGCCCAAGGGTGCACGCACTATGCGGCCACGCTGGACCGGCTCGGATGTGAAATAGTCATAAGGCCCGCGCAGCGGTAGCGGAAATAGAACGCTTGCGCGCGAGGTAGAGTTTATGGTCGACATAGCGGACAAAGGCGTCAAGAAAGCCTAGTTTTGTAAATGGGTGGACGTAACACCACTTTCGGCGATGCTCCGCGGCGGTCAAGGGTACAACAGCAGAAAAGGAACAGAGGGTAACCATGAAATTATTTCTCGACACGGCTGATCCAAAAGAGATCGAAGCCCTTGTTGCCACCGGCCTGGTCGATGGCGTGACCACAAATCCCTCGCTTGCCACGAAAACTGGGCTCTCGCTTGTCGATGCCCTGGATACAATCTGCAAATTAGTGCCGGGGTCGGTCAGTGCAGAGGTCACTGCGCTGAAATCCGAGGAAATGATTTCCGAAGGCCTGAGGCTGGCAGATATTGCGGATAATATCACCATCAAGGTTCCCCTGACTTGGGACGGCTTGACGGCCTGCAAAGCGCTCTCCTCACTTGGAAAAAAAGTCAATGTTACCCTATGTTTTTCTCCTAATCAGGCGCTTCTAGCCGCTAAAGCCGGCGCGACTTTTGTATCGCCCTTTATCGGTCGCCTAGATGATATTGGCCAGGATGGAATGGAGCTTATCCGCGAAATCAGGGAAATTTACGACAATTATGATTTTCAGACCGAGATTCTTGCAGCGTCCATCCGTCACACCATGCATATTCGCGATGCGGCACTTGCTGGTGCCGATGTTGCCACGCTGCCGCCTGGGATATTCCGTGCTCTGGCGCAGCATCCACTGACTGACAAAGGATTGGCGGCCTTTCTCAAAGATTGGAAGCGCGGCGGTCAGTCCATTTTGTAATCAACGCTCTATAATGCGGCGATTCGGTAGTATCCGGACATGAAGGGGAATGAATAGGTCGCGCTGAGTATTTGGAACCGAACGTGGCTGCCGCTGAAGCGGTCAAAGCCTATTTCGGGCGCGCATTAGAGGCGGCGATACTTGCATGGCTCTATCCGTCGAGGAACTAAAAACTGCTTGGCTCGCAGCGCTAGCTCATGAGCGGCGCTACAGCCCGCACACTTTGCGTGCATATCGTGATGATTCAGGGCGGTTTCTTAGTTTTCTTGGGGAACACCATGGTGACTGTGTAACGCTTTCAACGCTGCAAAGTCTTTCGCCTGCAGATGTTAGGGCTTTCCTGACGCGCCGACGAAAAGAGGGGCTAGGCCCGCGGGGGATCCAAAGGATGATGGCGGCGGTCCGCTCTTTTTACGGCTATCTTGCACGCGAGAAACTTGCTGACGGAGCTGCATTGCGCGTCATACGCTCGCCGAAACTGCCGCGAACGCTACCTCGTCCGATTAGTGAGGCTGACGCCGTACGAACAATTCAAGAGGCGGGTGAAAATGAAGTTCCTTGGATCGCCGCCCGCGATGCGGCTCTAATAACTCTTCTTTACGGGACGGGCCTTCGCATATCCGAAGCACTGCGCTTGAAACGACGTGACATTCCTCTGGCCGATTCTCTTAACGTCCTCGGCAAGGGTAACAAGGAGCGTGCCGTACCAATTTTGCCGAGTGTCTCCGAGGCGCTATCAGCCTACGCTGAGTTGATTCCGTTCTCCGATGAAAAGTCCGGGGCGTTATTTCTCTCTCGGCGAGGAAAGCCAATGAGCCCGCGGGATGCGCAAGGCTTAATGCAACGCTTACGCAGTAGGCTTGGTCTACCAGCCAACGCAACACCCCATGCGCTCCGCCACTCGTTTGCGACGCATCTTTTGAAACATGGCGGTGATCTTCGGAGCGTACAGGAGCTGTTGGGGCACGCATCTCTGTCTACCACACAGAAATACACCGAGGTCGAAGGTGAAAAAATTCTTGCTGTTTACGAGTCTGCCCACCCGAGAGCCTTGACGAAATCCAATTAAAAAGCGCAATCGAGTAAATTTTTGACGCGGCTCCATCCCAACGCATAGGTTGAACGAAGTTTCGGGTGGAAAGAGTTTGGGCAAGGGTGAAGAATTTGATGAACCCAGCGGCGGACGATAAGAGGTCCTCTCAGCACGACATCCGTATGGTTGTCGGGGCAGCGGCGGCGGGCACCGTTTTCGAGTGGTATGATTTTTACATTTACGGTTCGATTCTCGCTGTAATCGCAAGCCAATTCTTTGGGGGCGTTAATGAAACTGCGGCTTACATCTTCACCTTACTTGGATTTGGTGCGGGGTTTGTCGCACGCCCATTCGGCGCGCTTGTTTTTGGCCGTATTGGCGACCGTGTTGGCCGCAAACAAGCCTTCATCATCACGATTGCCATTATGGGTGGTGCAACCTTTACCATCGGGCTCTTGCCAACCTATTCCCAGGCAGGAATCCTCGCCCCTATTCTTCTTATCTCGATGCGCGTTCTTCAAGGTTTTGCCGTCGGCGGCGAATATGGCGGAGCGGTCATCTACGTCGCTGAGCACGCACCGGCAGATAAGCGTGGTTTTTATACCTCCTGGCTACAAACAACAGCTGCTGCCGGTCTTGTTGCTGCACTTCTTGTTGTCCTGGGGACGAGGCAATGGGTCGGGGAAGAGGCCTTCTTCGAGTGGGGCTGGCGCGTACCTTTCTTGCTTTCGATTTTGCTTCTAACTATCTCGCTTTGGGTGCGTATGCGCCTTCATGAATCGCCCGTATTTGAAAAGATTCGTATGGAAGGGGCGATTTCCAAAGCACCTATTACGGAATCTTTTTTTCGATGGGCAAGTTTAAAATTTGTCCTGATCGCGCTTTCCGGCTTTATGGCTGCCCATGCAGTAATTTGGTACTCAATTCATTTTTACTCGCAGGTTTTCCTTACACAAGTTTTGAAGGTCGATGGCGCAATTGTCAGCGGATTGATGCTGATCACTGTCACGATTGGTCTGCCAATGTATCTATTTTTTGGCTGGCTTTCCGATCACATTGGACGCAAGCCGATTATGCTTTCTGCTATCGGGCTATCAGCCCTGTTTTTCTTCCCGCTCTTTCAGGGCCTTGCGAATGCGGCAAATCCAGCTCTTGTTGAAGCGCTGCGAAACGCCCCGGTAACAGTCATTGCTGACCCTGAAAGTTGCTCACTTCAATTCGATCCTGTTGGCGTCGAAGAGTTCATAAGTTCGTGCGACATTGCGAAAAGCGCACTCGCCGCTGCTGGCGTAAGTTACCAGAACGAAGCTACTGCGCTGGGCACAACAGCCAGCATCCAAATCGGAGAAAATAACCTCGAAAGTTTTGATGGAAGTGCGCACAGCACTGTTGATCTCGTAACGGCAAAGGCCGCGTTTGATTTACAGCTACGTACAGCACTCAGCGAAGCAGGATATCCTGAGCGCGCCGACCCAGATTTGATGAACAAACCAATGATGGTTGGCATCATGCTAATCTTCATGGTGCTTGCTGCCATGATTTATGGGCCGCTGGCAGCTGTTTTGGTCGAGCTTTTCCCAACGCGCATTCGCTACACGGCATTGTCAGTGCCATACCATGTCGGCAATGGCTGGTTTGGGGGTTTATTGCCAGCGATAGCACTCATGATCGTCACGGCGAGTGGAAACATATATAGTGGGTTTTGGTATCCTGTCGTGATCGCAGGTGTGACAGTTGTTATTGGGGCGTTACTTCTCCCTGAAACTTCAAAGCGCGACATTGAAAATTTATAACACCGCTTAACCAAATCGCCCAGTTATGTAGTCTTCGGTTTTTTTGTTGGCTGGCGCGGTAAAAACTTGTTCGGTCGCGCCGAACTCGATTACTTCACCTAGAAACATAAACGCGGTGTAGTGCGACACGCGCGACGCCTGCTGCATATTATGCGTCACAATGACGATTGTGTAATCGTTAGAAAGCTCGCTGATTAGCTCTTCAACTTTTGCCGTCGAGATTGGATCGAGTGCCGAGCAGGGCTCGTCGAGCAAAATAATTTCTGGTTTGGTCGCAACCGAGCGCGCAATACACAGTCGTTGTTGTTGTCCGCCGGAAAGGCTATTTCCGCTAACATGTAATTTATCTTTCACTTCATCCCAAAGCGCGGCCCGCTTAAGCGCGGTTTCAACGCGGCCCTCTAGTTCTGAACGTGAAAGTTTTTCATGCAGCTGCAAACCAAATGCGACGTTGTCAAATATCGTCATCGGAAACGGCGTTGGCTTTTGAAAAACCATTCCGATCTTCAAACGTAATATGTTTACGTCCTGGTCACGCCCAAGAATATCCACGCCGTCAAGAAGAACTTTTCCTTCGGCGCGCTGGTTCGGATAGAGCTCAAAGATCCGGTTAAGCGCACGTAGAAAGGTTGATTTTCCACAACCCGAGGGGCCAATAAATGCGGTCACTTTGTTCGCGTATAGGGGAAGTGAAATTTTTTTTAATGCGGCATTGCTGCCGTAAAAGAAAGAAAGGCCTTCAATTGAAACTTTCACTTCTGGAGATGAAGAATCCACCAAGCTTAACCCCGTTCCGAAGGCGTGCTAGCTCCGAGCACGCGCGCAATGATGCTTAAGAAAAGTACCGCCATGGTGATCAACAACGCACCTACCCAAGCCAAGCGTTGCCAATCCTCATAAGGGCTAAGCGCCATTTGGAATATAGCTACCGGAAGGCTCGCCATTGGGGCGTTAAGATCTGTGCTCCAGAATTGGTTGTTGAGTGAGGTAAAGAGAAGCGGTGCCGTCTCCCCGGATATACGCGCAACTGCAAGCAGAACGCCTGTAATCATTCCGGCCCTCGCCGCTCTCCAGGTCACCTGTCGAATTACATGAGAGCGTGGTGCGCCCAACGCTGTTGCGGCCTCACGTAACGTATTTGGGATAAGAACGAGTATGTTTTCAGTCGTGCGCACTACGACAGGGATAACGATTATCGCCAAAGCCGCCGCGCCTGCCCAGGCCGAGAAATGGCCCATACTTACGACCACAAGTTCATAGATGAAGAGTCCAAGCACGATGGACGGTGCACTTAGTAAAATGTCATTGACGAAACGCACCACAAAGGCAAGACGCGTGTAACGCCCATATTCGGCAAGATAGGTCCCGACAAGTATGCCTATCGGCGTTCCTGCAAGGACCGCAAGGGCCGTCATAATAAGACTGCCTACAATGGCGTTAATGAGGCCGCCGTCTAGCCCTGGCGGCGGGGTCGTCTCGGTAAAGACTGCAATATTGATTCCAGAAACCCCCTCATAAAATAGCGTTACTAAAATCATCGCTAGCCAGAGGATGCCAACTATTGTTGCAACAGCCGACAGACCTAGAAACATATTGTTGCGCCGCCGCCGCTTTGCATAAATAGAATTCATGAGCGACCACCCGCACGCGCTTCGAGTCTATAGAGCATGTATTGCGCTGCTGCGAGTACAAGGAAGGTAACCAAAAATAGTATCAACCCCAGCTCAATGAGCGCGGCAACATAAAGATCGCCAATCGCCTCAGTGAACTCGTTGGCAATACTGGCAGAGATTGTCGTGCCCGGCGCAAAGAGCGAAGTAGAAATACGGTGCGCATTGCCGACAACGAAAGTTACGGCCATGGTCTCGCCAAGGGCGCGACCAAGCCCGAGCATAACGCCCCCCACAACGCCACTGCGCGAGTAAGGAAGAATGATACTCCAGATGACTTCCCAAGTGGTCGAGCCCATACCGTAGGCGGCCTCTTTCAAGACGCTAGGAACAGTTTCAAAAACGTCGCGTGTGATTGCTGTAACAAAGGGCAGGACCATGATTGCGAGAATAAGTCCCGCAGTGAACATGCCGATTCCATAAGGTGGTCCAGTGAACAGGCTTTCAAAAAACGGAACGCCCTCGAAAAATTCGATGAATCCCGGTTGGATGATTTGCTGTAAAATCGGGGCAAGAACAAACAGGCCCCAGATGCCGTAAATGATGCTCGGAATCCCAGCCAAAAGTTCGATTACGATACCGACGCTCCGGCGCAAAACGCGCGGGCAAAGTTCGGTAAGGAAGATTGCGATTCCGATACCGATGGGCACGGCAATGATTATCGCGATAAGTGATGTTACCAACGTGCCGTAGATCGGCGCGGCGGCACCGAAGACTTCACGGACTGGGTCCCAAGCCTCTGTCCAAAGAAACGCGAAACCAAAAGCTTCGATAGCTGGCAGAGCTCCAAGTATAAGGGAGAGCAAAATGCCGGCGAACAACAACAAGACAAATACAGAACATGCGCGGGTTAGTGCGTGAAAGATGTGATCCGCGCGGTGTGACCGGCGAATCCGTGCAAGGTCGAATGCGGCTGGGAGTTCTTCGCTGGAGGCGATATCGGCCATGTAACTTTTACAACTCCAAATCACGGAGCGGCGGGCTGTAAGACGCTATAACCCACCAGCCCTTAGCGCTGCCGGCATATCTGGTTTTGCGAAGAGTTTTTAAAGATTGGGGACAAATCTACGCATCGCCAGCCGATAACCAAATTTCCTACCAAGCCCAACCTTCAACATTGCCCCATTCTTCAGTGATTTCGTGGGTAAGTGTGGCGGGTAAGGGAACAAAATGGAGACCCGAGGCCATTTCATCGCCTTCTTCATAGGCCCACTGAAAGAATTTTAGCGCCTCGGCAGTAGCGGCCGGATCGCTTGGTTGTTTGTATACGAGGATAAAAGTGGCACCCGCCATCGGCCAGGAGTTGGCGCCTGGCTGGTTATTGAGAAGTGTCCCAAAGCCTTGCGCGGCGTCCCAGGACGCGCCAGCTGCCGCCGCCATGAAGCTCTCAGTGGAGGGGCTAACTGCAACGCCGTCAAGATTGATCATGCGGGTATAGGTAAGGCCGGCTTCGCTCGCATAGGCATATTCGACATAGCCGATAGAGCCCAAGGTACGTGCAACATTACCAGCCACCCCTTCATTTCCTTTGGCCCCGAGGCCAATCGGCCAATTGACTGCGGTTGCAGCGCCTACTCTCTCATTCCATTCTGGGCTTACTTTTGAAAGATAATCGGTAAAGATAAAGGTCGTGCCTGATCCATCTGAGCGGTGTACGACCACAATTGGCAGGTCGGGTAGCTCAACGTCGGGGTTAAGACTCGTAATTGTGGCGTCATTCCAATTTGTAATTTCACCAAGAAAAATGGTCGCGAGTGTCGGACCGTCAAGAATTAGCTCGCCTGACTCAATGCCCGGAACATTTAAAACCACAACATCGCCGCCAATGACTGTTGGAAACTGCAAAAGCCCGTGCTCATCGAGGTCTGCGGGTGAGAGCGGCATATCCGTTGCACCGAAAGTTACGGTCTTTTCTTGAATTTGGCGTATGCCGCCGCCCGAGCCAATAGACTGGTAGTTGAGAGTATTCCCGGTCTCCTCGCGATAAGAAGCAGCCCACCTTGAATAAATCGGAAATGGAAATGTCGCACCAGCGCCCGAAAGCGCGGCGCCACCACTTGTTGCAGCGGCCGTCTCAGCACCGCCTTGTTCCTGCGCCTGACACCCCAGGAGAAAAAATCCAAGACCGGCCAGAGCGAATGCAGTTTGTTTCATGTACATATTTCCTTCGTAAAGGTTAGCAACAAATTGGCGTAGATTTGTGAGACGCCCTCGTAGGATGATTGTCACAGTTTCAAGAAGCTTTCGTGACAGTCCTTGGTCGGCAAACTCCCAGACGGTAGATGCCCTTATTGATCCAAAAAATTGAGCCTGAAAGAGGTATTTGGAGTGTTTCCATCCTCCTAGAAGCTGAACTGCATTCGGGTGGCCAGCACGTTAAAGTCCTGTCCTGCCTGTAGGCCGTCATTATCGAGCCGATCCACGTCTACAAAACTGTAATCGAACAGCCACCGGACATTTCTGTTCACGTACCAATTTAGGCCGGTGCCGATGATCCGTTGCTCACCGCCGCGCACCCGGTTCAAAACATTCGTATCAAAGATGCCAGAGTTGAGACTGTTGACACTATATCGCGCCTTGAGTTCCCAGGCCCCCCAGCCGTTTGTACCCGACCTAAAAGGGTTGCGCGGGCTCGGCGATCCATAAGAGGCGTTGGCCGCATTATAGGGCCGTGACTCGCCGGTCAGAATGTAGGAGCCCTGGAGGTACCATCCATTAAACGAGGGATCTGTTAGCGCAGTATCCGTGCGTGCTAGCTTATAGCGGTAATATTCGCCCTGCATGGTAAGCGAGCCATAATTCATCGCCCCTTCAAGGCCGATAAGCGAAGCAGTTTTTGCGCCAATTGCTGCTGGCAGGCCGCTTTTGCCAAAACCCACAAGCCTTGTGCCATCGACGCGTGTTTCGGGCCGATCATGAATGGCCATCATTTGACCGGGCTCGTTTAGGATGTAGGACGCGTTCGCGCCAATTTGGAAACCAGAATTTTGATCAGAATAGAAACGGTATGCGAGACGTCCCAATAATTGGGTACCCTCATCATCTGTTTTTGCACGTGCAATGCGCTGCCCCGTATAGGCAGCTGCAATCAGAAAATTATCGCTTGCACTCGCGATGCCTTGCTTTTGGAAGCGGGCTTCGATGCCGCGCCTGGAATCGCTGCCGCCAAAGGGGTCAAGAATCGTATTGGTAATCGAAGAGCGCTCCATAAATGTCAGATCGGCAGAGGAGGTAGAATCGTCGAGCGTAAATTTAGGCTGAATAGCGCCGGCATTGATGGTGACGTTGGGGATGCCAGTATAAGCAAGACGCAGCAGATAAATTTGACCCGCGCGTTCCGTAGCTGAGCTGCCAAAATCAAAGACAAATTCGTAATCAAAATTCCCGAACACGCCGCCGGAAATGCCCAACTGTGCGCGCCGGAAATACGAACCATTATGCAGGTCACGTCCAGTTTTTACCGAATCTGGTAGGTCGCGGTTTTGAAAAAAAATTCCGCCGTCGAACTGAAACCTACCGCGGATTGCCATCGAAAAATCACCGTCAGCGCTACGGATCGTTGGGCGGTTATTTTCGTAACTCCAAACTGGGCCTTCCTCAATTTGCCTTATTCTGTCCTCAAGGCTGAGGGCCTCACCCTCCGCTGCGTTGACACTTGTTGGAATTAAGGCCGCCAGCACCACAATGCTGGCTGTGATCTGCCTGAAGCCCTTCATTACGTTCTCCTTGCTGGGGGCCCCCAGCCACAAAGTTGAAATTCACAGCATAAAACTGATCATTAAGTGCGCGGTTATGGAAACGCCGCACCCTTTGATCTCAGCAGCTCATGACAGTGGTTCGACAGTTAGATGACAGGCCTGTGACGCTTGTAGGGAAGGCCCTGCATAATTGCCGCATGATAAAATCATCAAGCTGTCCAGGCTCGACGTAATCAAGGCCAGAAAGCTGATCCTCATTACGGAGGCCGCCACAGATAGTTCTCCAGTACTAATTTTGCGCTAACCGCCGATGCACCCTAAACCGGCCGCAAAGCGTGCTAGGGAGTGGGCATTAATGGCCTTTTAAAGCCGGTCAGCCACACGGGCCTCTATGCTGCCTTTGATGTTGCCGCGTTACGTCGCCTCCGCGTAATTTCGTTTCGCCCTCAACTCGCTTCCTGTATGACCTAATAATGGTTGCTTCGGACGATACCCGAAAAATTTCTGCTTTATCTCAACGGCAAAATTTAGGCGCAGCACTAGCGATTTTTGCCGAGCGCCGTGTGCTAGTCATGCTGGCTCTGGGATTTTCTGCCGGCCTTCCCTTCCTTCTTATTTTTGATACGCTTTCGGCCTGGCTACGTGATGACGGTTTGACGCTTGAAGTCATCGGCTTCTTCAGCCTCGCGACTTTAGTCTATGCATTCAAATTTCTCTGGGCGCCGCTAGTCGACCGCGCCTCCGTTCCGATTCTCACAACCTTTCTTGGCCATCGCCGCTCTTGGATGCTGGTTTGCCAAGTAATAGTCATGGTCGGATTGTGGCTCATCGCAACTAACGATCCCAACTCCACCTTGGGCATGATGGCTGCGCTAGCAATATTGGTTGGGTTTGCAGGTGCAACACAAGATATTGCGATGGACGCATGGCGCATTGAGGTAACAGAAACCTCTAAACAAGGTGCTATGGCTGCCGCTTATCAATGGGGCTATCGCATCGCATTGCTGGTTGCGGGTGCCGTTCCGCTTTTACTTGCGGAATATTACAGCTGGAATTTCTCATATGGTGTGATGTCCGCATTGATGGTTGTTGGAATGCTTGCTGTCTTCGCTGCGCCGCGCGAGAAAGAGCACTCCGTTAGATCCATCCATGTTGAATGCGCACGTGTTTCACCCGGCGTAGAATCCTTTGAATGGGTTGTAAGGTTTTGCTTGCTTGTTCTTGGCGCACTTTTTGTAGGCTCAGGCCTTGCGGCTAACTCCGATGCGTTGGCGTGGGTTCTGGAACTCGCTCAGCTTTCGCGCGCAAGTAATGCTGTAATTGCTGCGTGGCAATCCGATTACCGAGTATTGTTCCAACTTCTTTCGGTGGTTTGTGGGTTTGCCGTGATCACGATGTCCGCATTACCGATCCCGGGGGTTCGGTCTCGACCCGGTCTTTACCTATCAGCTGCCTTGGGTGATCCGTTCCGCGATTTTTTTCGGCGTTATCGCGGTACGGCCGTACTCATTCTTGCATTGATTTGTTTCTACAGGCTGTCGGACTTTGTTCTGAACATCATGAATCCGTTTTACCTCGACCTTGGTTTTTCTCTGGTCGAAGTTGCGGAGGTGCGCAAAGTCTTCGGTGCGTTTTTGAGTGTGTTTGGAATATTTCTGGGTGGCCTTGCGGTAGCCCGGTTGGGGCTAATTCGCGCGATGGTCATAGGCGCGTTCGCCAGCCCGCTCAGCAATATTGTTTTCATCTGGTTGGCGATGCGTGGGCATGACCTAACTGCACTGTTCGTGTCTATTGGCATAGACAATGCACTTTCCGGGTTCGCCGGAACCTGTCTTATCGCCTATATGTCTAGCCTAACAGGGCGCGGGTTCACCGCGACGCAATACGCGCTTTTCTCGTCGCTATACGCACTTCCTGGGCGGCTCATCGCTTCGCAATCAGGGCGCATAGTTGAAGGTGCTGCAAGTTCAGCAGATGCAGGTGGATTTTTTTCGATGTTTAACAACTTGCTCTCGGGTATCCCGCCCGAAACCTATTCTGGCGCATTAGAGAAGTCTGGTGTTTCGCCTATTGCCTTGGGCTCCGGCTATGTCTCCTTCTTCTCTTACTCTGTTGTCATTGGTATTTTTGCCGTCGTACTTGCATTCATTGTTGCAGTGCGCCACGAAAAAATGCTCGATGCTGGCGATTCTCCGGAACTGGAAGTCCCCCTGTCCGGGCAGGGTAATAGGGCTAAAGTTTCTTAGTCAGACGCTGCGTTACTAAAAATTTACCGATAATTGTCACGAATTTTTTGCTCTAAGTGATACGAGAATACTGCGTTTGTGCTAATAATCGGGTTATGGCGACGGCAATTTGTGTTTAGCGCTGTCAGCATGAGTGAATAAAGTGGAGGCGAGTTTTGATGGCGACCGCACGGCGCGTCCGGTTTGGCTCACGCCTGCGCAATGCAGGTAGGCGTTGGGGATTCTCGCGCCAGCGCCTTATTGTACCCCGACGCATTCGGTTTGGGACGCGCCCTAAACACTCCTCTATCCACGAAGACGAAAACGCTTCGCGCAGACGACGCCCTGACTGGCCAGTACTTGCTGCATTCGGGTCACTGGAAGTGCGCTTGGCGCAGACTGGCGCCGAAGTCGAAGCTGCTCAGCGTCTGCGCTATCACGTGTTTTATGAAGAGATGAACGCCGAACCATCCCCCGAGGTGCGCGCTGAAAAGCGCGATTTCGATAAATATGATGCCTTCTGCGATCATGTTCTGGTGGTTGACCGCGAGTTTATCGGCGAGAACGGCAAGCCGGCCGTGGTCGGAACCTATCGGCTGCTGCGCGGTGAAGTCGCCGCAATGCATGGCGGTTACTACACCTCTTCCGAATATGATCTTTCGACGATGCAACACGCTAACCGTCCAGGGACACGCTTTCTGGAATTGGGACGCTCTTGCGTCCTCAAAAGCTACCGCTCCAAAGGCACCACGATGCAGCTCCTGTGGAGAGGTATCATTGCCTATGATCTTCATTACTCGATCGACATAATGTTTGGCTGCGGATCGTTTCCTGGCACAGATCCGGACGCAATATCGCTTCAACTTTCCTATCTGCACCATTTCCATCGCGCGCCCGAAGGTCATCGTGTTCGTGCGCGCCCCGAGCTTTATGTTGAAATGAATCGCATGCCCAAAGAAGCGATTGAACCGCGTACGGCGATCAAGTCTTTGCCGACCCTTATCAAGGGTTATGTGCGGGCCGGGACTTTTATCGGTGATGGCGCGGTGGTCGATTCGCAATTCGGAACCACCGATGTGCTTATATACTTCCCGGTATCTCGTCTGAGCGCGCGCTTCATGAGCCATTTTGGTAACCGCCAGTAGCGCGGCTGCTTGAGAAGAATTAGGGTAGATCGCAAAAGCGCGGTAGCCTAAATTATATCGTTAAAGGGGGGTGAGAGGCCCCCCTTTGTTTTTAGTTAGACGGAGAAATCCCTATGTTGCGACAGGCCCATTTGCTATTTGCCTTTGCCCTTACAACTACTTTTTTTGTCTTGCCAAATACAGCGAACGCACAATCCTGGGGTTATTACAAGAATGACGAACACCAGTTTTCTGGCCTTTTCCCTGGCGATCCTGTTGGGCGGGCAGTCGATTACACGGCGGAAGGCGGCATCGCCATTTCAGCCAATGAATTCTCGGCGCGGCGCGGCGAAGGGCGCTATTCGATCACGATCGTCGATTTTGCCGAGCACGTGGGGGAAATGGAGAATGCTGTCGCGCATGCCGCTGCGACTGTAAGAGCGCGCGGGACACCGGCCTATGACGAATTCGCACAATTGAATGGGATTCCCGGACATGCGATCAGCGTCAGTGAGCCGGATGGAAGACAAACAATCGCGCAAATGTATCTGTTCGAAACCCGGCTCTATATTGCTCAAGGGTCTGAACCGCCTAATTCTGCGCCCGCAGCCCATTTCACCCAGTCGCTCGACATTCATCACCCTGACGGCAGCAGCGTTAATCTCAATCCAGGCGGCGAAACGACGCGCGAAGAAATTTTGCGAAACCGGGCGCTCGAAGCTGAAGGGGGGGGGTAAATATTCAGCTAGGTCCGAATTGAGGCCATGTCGAAAAAGACGGCGGCGCTTCCGTCATCTTTATATCTAAAGCGCCTTGCAGTTAGATGCTTCTTTGAAATCATTCTATCCCGAAGACTTGCGCATCAGTGAGATCAGTATTGTTATCAAGGGCGGTGGTGGTTAGAGCGCTTCCATCGCTAAAGACGACTGCGCCAAGTAACCCACCACTGGTGCCGTCTTTTAACGGGCCAATGGTGACAGTAACCAGATCACCAGCTTTCATGCTTTGCGGCGACCAACCTTGCCGCGCCAGGCTGGCAGGCGCTTGAGATTCCAAAATCCACTCGACGGGCTGGCCGTTTTCATCAGGGATTTCGACATAAATCCAAACATGCGGGTTGGCCCAAATATATTCTTTCACCGTTCCTTCGAGTTGGATTGGTGCATTTGATTCGTACATTGCGTGCGAATGATGTGCTACGACCGGCATCGCTCCGGAGATTGATAGCGCAACAAGAATGGTAGCCGTCAGACCGATGACTTTAATTTGCATTTCTTTCTCCTGAGCAAACTTAATTTCCATAATACAGTGATGGGCGCACCCTGCAAAGTCGTGGACAACAAGCCAATGGGTGTTGGCCAGCAAAGATTGCGGCCGACTCCATTAATCGCTTAACCGAGATTGCGCTAGAAATGGCGCGCGCTATCTTTTCACTTTTCCCTCGACAGCATCCCAGATAAGCGCGGCGCAATCAGGTCCGCCAAAACGCTTTAGCTCCTGGATGCCTGTGGGCGAGGTTACATTGATCTCAGTGAGGTAGTCTCCGATCACATCAATCCCGGCAAAGATGAGCCCGCGCGTTCTCAGCTCAGGACCGATGGCTTCACAAATCTCCAAATCACGTTTGGTCAACTCAGAAAGCTCGGGCTTGCCGCCGACATGCATGTTAGAGCGCACTTCACCTATCGCTGGCACGCGATTGATCGCACCCGCCGCCAGGCCGTCGACAAGAATGATTCGCTTATCACCTTTGCGTACATCAGGCAGATAGCGCTGTACTATCACTGGCTCCCGATAGACTTGTGTGAACATCTCCAGCAATGAAGAAAGATTTTCATCATCCTGCGAAATACGGAAAACGCCCGCGCCGCCGTTGCCGTAAAGCGGTTTAACGATGATATCCTTGTGCTCAATGCGAAATAAATCAATCACCTCGCGGTCAGACGAAATCAGCGTCGGAGGCATTAAGTTTTCAAAATGGGTAACAAATAGTTTTTCTGGGGCGTTCCTCACATGGAAGGGGTCATTCACCACTAAAGTCTTGGGATGAATGCGCTCCAAAATATGTGTGGCAGTGATGTAGCCCATATCGAATGGTGGGTCTTGCCGCATTAAAACAACGCCCAGCGTTGAAAGATCGGTGAGTGCCGCTTCGCCTAAATTAAAATGATCACCGATTTGTGATGTTACTTTAAGCGCGCGTAATGGCGCAGTGACTTTGCCGTCCCTAAAACTGAGATCGTGCGGGGCATAATAAAAAAGTTCATGCCCTCGCGTCTGCGCTTCCAGTGCGAGAGCAAAAGTTGAATCCCCATTGATGTCAATATTCTGGATCGGGTCCATTTGTATTGCGACGGTGAGTGTCATATTTCGCATCTAGTTGAGCCGGCGCTTCAGTGATTGAAGTGCAAGTCCCGCCTCATTTGCTACATTACGATCAAGCTCTATTGAGCGCTCATAGGCCTTGCTTGCCGCACCAAGCACTTGTGCTGCTTCCTGAATTTTCCCTAATTCCAACCATAAAGCGGCATCGCCAGGCGCAATAATAAGCATGCGCTCCAATATTTCTACGGCACGCTTCACATCATTGGCAGCGAGAGCACGGGCTTTAATATTATTCTGCAGCCGCAATAGCACTTCAATGTCGCCTACCGGTTTAACGACCTGTTTGCTGCCCTCAGGTGGTAGCTCGGTTAAAGATGGTGGCTTTACCGAGCGCTCATGCTCGATCATCATGCCGCCATTAAATGGGTCTATAACCATCTCGCCTCCGCCCGCCTGAATCATAAGAAGAAAATGGTTGGGCACAGAAAGGCCGAAGGCCCTTATGCCTGCCGCCCGCGCGGCATGGATATAAAGAATTCCCAAGGCAACAGGAAGGCCACGGCGGTTAATAATGACTGAAATCATGTCGGCGCTTTCGGGCGAATCATAGCGTGCCTGATCGCCGACATAACCATAACGACCTTGCAGGAGGTCACTTAGGCCACGTGCGGCAAGCTCTGGATTCCGTGCAAAAGCAGATTCTGCTTTTGCCGCTTCGGCAATTTCCGTGAGATGTTCGTTGAATGATTTTAAATCAGCTTCCGGATGATCCAAAGCAGAGAGCATAAGTGCCGCAGTGGCGATTTCACGTGGGCCGCTGCTAGCCGTTCCTATTCGTGCCAAAAATTCTGTCGGGGTTTCCTGGCTCATCGCCATTCAAAATTCTTTCTGCTGTCGATTGCAAATTTGGGGTTGCAATACAGGCATCATGGTATGGCCGGATCATATTCTAGCAAAGCAAGGTATTTGAATAAGGGGTTCGTTAAGCTTCGGGGGCCGCCGCGATGCCAAAATAGCGCTGCGGATCGTCCTTCAGAACTACAAAGTTCTCGACCCGTTTCACACCCTTAAACCTCGAAGCACGAGCAATCACCCGGTCGATTTCCGCCTGGTTTTGCGCGACACCAGTGATAAAAACCACTCCATTGACGACATCAATTGTGTAGTTGACGTCCTTGATCTCGGCGTCAGTGAGAAGATCTGCCGCGATCTCGGCTCGAATAAGGATGTCCAGCGGACGAGCAAGCCAGCCTACGCTGTCGGTTATTTCAATCTCATTATCTACCCGGCGCACACCTTCGACGCCCCAGGCTATGCGGGTCGCTGCGAGACGCTCTTCCGGCTCATTGGCGCGGCCCGTCATCAATACGCGACCTTCGATAACCGTCGTCGAGACGTTAACTAAATTCCATGCTTCGGCACCGGCGAGGCCCGCTGTCACCGCACCTTTAATGCGCATATCATCGATAGCAGCTCCGACAGTGCGTTCTTGTTTCGCGACAGAGACGCCCGTCACAATCCCAGTCGCAGCAATAGTTGCATTAGCGAGCGGGGCTACAGAAACACAACCGGACAATATAGGTGCGGCGAGTAAAAGGGCGAGAGCCACGGTGGATGAATGCTTCGACATTGGGGATTCTCCAAATTATCTCTGTTACGCAACTCGATAATCAATCCCACCAAAGCCCAATTTATTTTTTTGCGTTTATAGCACATTGTTTTTAGTGCACAGGTGCCACGCATCTTTCAGATGTCAGAGGGGCTGATGAGTCGTAATGATTATAACGTCAAATCGCGCTTTTTTGTGGCGTATTGCCAGATGGCTACTCAAATAAAGTTTGGTCAAGTACTCAATGCGTGAGCATGGGCGCTAGAAGGTCGTTTCCTTAGCTTTTACCTGGCTTTTTCTGTTGGCTTTGGCCCTTATTAAGTTTTACCACTTTTTCCTTTAGTGCGAGCGCACGGGTATAAACCGTGCGCTTTCGCGACCCTGTGGCGTCGACAACCAGGGTGGTAGCGGCAGCGATTGGCATGTGATCAAGGGCTTGCATTAATAATCGGTCGATTTTGGGGTTTTGTGCCTCTAAGTCACTTTCTGGCCTCAAAGCCGGGCTGACTATGATGGTGATCTCGCCTTTTGGCGGAGCCTCCTCGTAGGCTTTGCTTAGTTCGATAAGCGTGCCTCTGCGGACCTCCTCATAGAGCTTAGTCAGCTCGCGCATCACCGCTACCTCCCTTGCCCCAAGGATTTCTGCCATATCTACCAGTGTCTTAGAGAGCCGCTGAGGGGCCTCAAAAAAGATTAGGGTAGCTGGAATCCCCTTAAGTTCCCGCAAGGCACTTCGCCGCTCGCCGCGTTTAGCAGGCAAAAATCCAGTGAAAAAGAACCGATCTGTCGGCAGCCCTGCCGAACTAAGGGCAGCTAGGGCCGCTGAAGGCCCCGGAATGGCATGAACCGCAACCCCTGCTTCCACAGCCTCACGGACAAGCTTATGTCCCGGGTCGGAAACTAAGGGGGTGCCGGCATCGCTGACCAGAGCTAGGCAACCGCCCTCACGAAGCCTTTTTAGAATTTTTGGGCGTAACCGGGGCGCGTTATGTTCGTTGTAAGATAGTAACGGTCGCCGAATCCCGTGAATGGCCAGAAGGCGCGAGGTTACCCTTGTATCCTCAACAATGATTGCGTCGCAGTGAGCAAGGACGTCCAGGGCTCTTAAAGTAATATCCGAGGCATTGCCGATAGGCGTCGCAGTAACGTAAAGACCAGGAGTTAATTGAGATTCGCTGCCGGAGGGGGCGCCCCGCGGCCCTATTTTGGCCGCTAAATCCTGGTTCGAATGCTGGCCTTCTCGCTTGCCCTTTGGCACTTTGGAGTAAGTTTTTGTTTTTTGACGGCTTGACACCTTTGCAAAATCCTTCTGCCAATCGTGGATCGCCTCTTAAATTGTGCGTGTTTATTGAGGCGCTTGCCATAGGGTTTTTTGTATCAGGCTGCGTTAGCGCACCGCCACCACCGCCGCCGCCGCCGCCAGTTGTTGAGGCGCCGCCTCCCGAGGTATTCATGCCGCCGCCAGTGGCCGAGGCACCAAATTATTTCCGGTTAAAAAATACACCAGTTGACGATACGCCCATTCGCGTTGCGCTGCTTCTTCCCTTCACAAACCCATCGCCAGCAACCAGAGCGATTGCCGAAGCCATGCAACGTTCTGCAGAGTTGGCCCTTTTTGATTCGGGAAACAGCGACATTATTTTAATGCCACGTGATGACGGCGGCTCACCCGAACTTGCTGTTCAAGCAGCACGTCAGGCCATCAATGACGGTGCTGAAATTATTTTGGGTCCGCTTTTTGCTCAATTGGCGGTTGCGGTTGGTCCGGTGGCCCGCGAACAAGGCGTGCCGGTAATCTCGTTCTCGAGTGATCAAAACGCCGGTGGTAATGGTGTTTTTCTTTTAAGCTTCCAGCCAGAAACTGAAGTAAGTCGGATTGTTTCCTATGCTGCAGGTGAAGGGCACAACGCATTTGCTGCAATGGTCCCGCAAGATGCCTACGGCGAAAAAATTGCCAATGAATTTTTAGCTGCGGTTAGCGTAGAAGGTCGCACGATCACCGCGATGGAGCGCTTTGAACCTCAACCCAGTTTAGTTGGGCTGTCTGCGGAGCGTGTCGCCATCTCCCTGCCTGACGCTATCCTAATTGCCAACGGCGGTGTAATGCTGCAGTCGCTCGCCCCAGCGGTGGCATTGCGCTCCGCGGGGGATGAACCAAACAAAATAGCTCCCTTTGAGGCGCTTACAACTGATGAAGACCTTAATACTGTTCTGACCCTTAACATTGATCAAGCCCTTAACATTCCATTGCCGACTAGCCGAGATGAAGTCCTTCGCATTGATGAGGCCCTTAACGCTTGCAAAATGGAAGAGGGGCTTGACCTGACAGAAGAGGATCCTGATCTAGCGGAGGAGGAGTGCGAGGAAATTGTAACTATCCCAATACCATTTCGATTCCTTGGGACTGGTTTATGGGACAATCCTGCTGTCGCGAGAGAGCCAATATTACAAAACGGCTGGTTCGCAGCACCTTCTCCAAGTGCTTGGGTGGCCTTTTCTGCGCGCTATTTTAATGCATATGGCAATGAGCCGCCGCGTATTTCGACATTAAGTTATGATGCCGTTTCACTGGTGTCACTATTGTCAAACGGCATACCCTATCAGCGCTTCACCGATGCGGCATTGACTGACCCCAATGGCTTTGTCGGCGTTGATGGTATTTTTCGTTTTAATCTTGATGGGGTAGCAGAGCGAGGTTTGGCGGTGCTGGAAGTTAATAATGGTGGTTTTAGCGTCGTCGATCCAGCGCCGGCGAGTTTCATAACACCTGGTTTTTAGACTTACGCCGCCAGCTCTGCGACAACCGAATTAAGCAATAAGCGTCCACGCGGCGTTGTGCACAAGCGGCCATCTTCGCATGTAATCATTCCGTTTTCGCGAAGTGCGGCGATGCGCTCCTGCGAAAGAGTATCACGCCACTGCGCTTGATAGGCGGCAATGTCCAATCCTTCACGTAATCGAAGCGCCATTAGAAGATGCTCGCGGGCCGCATCCTGCAGCGCAACTTTCTCCATTGCTAAACTTGATCCTTCGGTTTCAACCTTGCGCAACCAAGATTCGGGAAGGCGTTCAGCGCAGGTCGCGGTCCGTATGCCATTTAGACTTAAGCGGCCATGTGCGCCGGGCCCAACGCCCGCATAATCTTCATACCGCCAATAGAGTAAGTTATGTCGTGCCTCCGCGCCCTCACGCGCATGGTTTGATATCTCGTAGGCGGGCAAGCCCGCACCCTCGCAAATTTCCTGCGTCATCTCGAAGAGGTCTACTGCCAAATCTTCATTTGGGATTTTTAGCTTTCCCTGACGCGAGAGCGTATGGAAGGCCGTGCCTTTTTCTATTGTGAGTTGATAGAGTGACAAATGTTCTGTGCCGAAAGAAAGCGCCGCGCCAAGCTCTTGCTGCCATTCTAGTAATGTTTGTTTTGGTCTGGCATAGATTAAGTCAAAGCTTACACGCGGGAATATCACAGTGCTAAGTTTGACTGCTTCTTTTGCTTCGTCGGCGCTATGAAGGCGGCCTAGAAATTTTAATGATGAATCGTCCAGCGACTGAACGCCGATGGATACTCGATTGACCCCTGCCGCCCTGTAATCACGAAAGCGTGACTGCTCGACAGAGTTAGGATTGGCTTCAAGCGTAATTTCTGCATCCGGCGTAACACGCCAGCGTGCAGCAATGGCATCGAGAACCCGCGACAGCGCTTTGCCGCTTATCAGGGAGGGCGTCCCGCCACCAAAAAAAACGCTCACCACTTTCGGTCGTGTAGATTTTTGAAGTTCTGTAACCGCGTCGAGTTCTCGAATAATTGCATTTGCCCAACGCGTTTCGTCAGGACTACTCCGCACGTGGGAATTAAAATCACAATAGGGGCATTTAGCGGCGCAATAAGGCCAATGCACATAGATGCCGAAAGCCCCGCTCAACTCTGTTCTGCTTTGAGTGAGTTTGTGAGTTTCTTAAAAGCTTTGGCGCGATGGCTTATTGCGTGTTTTATCGCAGGGTCCATCTCTCCAAAAGTAAAGCGATGGCCTTCGGGAACAAAAATTGGATCATAACCGAAGCCGTGTTCGCCGCGTGGTGGAAAAGTTAGTGCTCCATATGCACGGCCTTCAAATGTTTCTTCTTCTCCGCCAGGAATTACCAATGCTAGAACGCAAACGAAATACGCTCGGCGATCGGGATTGCCATCTAGGTCCCGCTCGACGCGCTGCATTGCCACGCGGAAATCTTTTTCCGATCCCGCCCAACGGGCCGAAAAGATTCCCGGTGCATCGTCAAGTGCACCAACGCAAAGCCCAGAATCATCAGACAAAGAAGGTAAATGAGAACTGCGCGCCGCGCTCCGTGCTTTGAGCAAAGCGTTTGCTGCAAAGCTCGTGCCTGTCTCTTCTGGCTCGGCAAGCCTAAGTTCCGCCGCGCTCCTGATTACAAAACTCAAGGGCGACAGCAAGTTTTTGATTTCTCGTATTTTACCTCTGTTGTGGCTTGCAACAACAAGCGAAGAGCCTGGGGCTAGCACAATCACTGTGTGATCACGGTGCTAGCACCGCCTTTTGCAGGGCCACGAGTTCTGAAGTCCCCTTACGTGCGAGGGAAAGTAATTCGCCTAGCTGCGCTTCGCTAAACGGGACGCCTTCGGCGGTGCCTTGAACTTCAACCAATCCCCCGGAGCCGGTGATAACAAAATTAGCGTCAGTATCCGCCATGGAGTCTTCTTCATAATCAAGATCAAGAACTGGGGTCCCATCAAAAATACCGCAAGAGATTGCAGAGACATGGTCTTTTATTGGCATCTCTTTGAGCAGCCCTGTTGAAACCATAAAGCGAAATGCCTGGAAAAGCGCAACAAAACCACCGGTAATGGCAGCAGTCCTTGTGCCGCCGGAGGCTTGAATCACGTCGCAATCAACCGTTACCTGGCGCTCACCTATCGCTGAAAGGTCTACTACTGCCCTAAAGGAGCGGCCGATAAGGCGCTGAATCTCTTGGGTGCGTCCAGATTGCTTGCCAGCTGCCGCCTCTCGGCGCATGCGTGAGCCTGTTGATCGCGGCAGCATGCCATATTCTGCCGTCACCCAACCGCGGCCTGAACCTCTCAGGAAGGGCGGCAGTGACTCTTCCATGCTGGCTGTGCAAAGCACATGGGTATCACCGAATTTCACCAGACAGGACCCTTCGGCATATTTGTTGATTCCGAGTTCCAGCGAGACCTTGCGCATTTGGTCAGGAAGTCGTTTGGAAGGGCGCATCAATGTCTCTTGAACTAATGGGCTGCCGTCGCTACGTAGCGGCGGGTGGGACCAAGATGCAAATTTATTGCGGTACTTATAAAAAACTTAATAATAACAGAGGGTTGTAATTAGGAGATGGGCTTGGACACGGGTGCGCCTCGGTCAGTGAGTTCCGGACAGACGCTTTTGGATATGTCAGAACGCGCGCGTGCGATCTTTCGCCAATTGGTGGAGGCTTATTTAAGCTCAGGCGAACCCGTCGGTTCACGGACCCTTTCCCAAGTTCTTCCCATTTCGCTTTCGCCTGCTTCGGTACGGAATGTTCTAGCTGATCTTGAGAAAATGGGGCTTCTCTACGCGCCGCATACCAGCGCAGGCCGAGTTCCAACTGATATGGGCTTGCGGCTCTTTGTCGACGGCATGCTAGAAATTGGGGACCTCTCGCGTGACGAACGTGGCGCCATAGAAAAACAAATTGTTAGTTCTGGCCGCGCCTCTGAAGACGTACTTACACAGGCAACAAGTCTTCTATCCGGACTGTCACATTGCGCAGGCCTTGTTGTTGCGGACAAACACGAGAGCTTTCTCCACCATATTGAATTCGTGTCATTGAGTTCGGATAAGGCGCTGGCGGTTCTCGTGGGTGTCGATGGTAGTGTAGAAAACCGTCTGATCGATATGCCGGCCGGGCTGCCGCCTTCAGCTATGGCCGAAGCATCAAATTATCTGAGTGCCAAACTTCGAGGCCGCTCGCTGGAGAGCGCGCGTGCAGAAATTTTGATAGAGGTCGAGGAGCAGCGCGCAGAACTCGATGAGCTTAGCGCGAAGATTGTCGCTGTCGGACTTGCCACTTTGAGCGCACGTCCGGAGAGTGGCGGCGAGTTGGATGAAAACAAAATTTTAATCGTGCGCGGTGCATCTAACCTGCTCGATAACATCGAAGCCCAAGGCGATCTAGAACGTATTCGGACTCTTTTTGACGAAATTGAGCGTCGGGGAGATTTGATAAAACTTCTCGAGCTAGCAAAGGCGGGAGAAGGTGTTCGTGTATTTATCGGCTCGGAGAATAAGCTTTTCAGCCTTTCTGGATCTTCTGTCGTTGCTGCTCCCTATGCTGATGCCAAAGGTACGGTTGTCGGGGTCATTGGTGTGATTGGTCCAACACGTCTCAACTATGCGCGTATCGTGCCAATGGTCGATTATACCGCACGTGTGGTCGGGCGGCTTTTGGTATAATGCAGCGCTCGAACGGAATAATGGGTTAAGGAGTTTTGATGTCGGAAAAAAATAAAAACGGCGTTGCGGAAGAAAAGAGCACTGAAGAACCTTTGGCAACGTCGGGGGAAAAAGAAGTCTCCCCTGAAGCCGCGACTGAAACTGCACCCTTGCAGGCAGAAATCACAGCACTACGAGAGCGTGCTTTGCGCGCGCTTGCTGAAGCAGAGAACACACGCAAACGCGCAGAGCGTGAAAAAGAAGAGATGCGGCAATTTGCGATTGCACGCTTTGCGCGCGATCTGCTTTCCGTATCTGACAATATGAATCGTGCTTTGGCGGCATGCCCGCCGGAGACCAGGGCAGGCGCCGATGACGCTCTAACGGCCGTTATTGAAGGAATCGAGGCAACTGAACGTGAGCTCCAGTCTGTACTCAGCCAGCATGGTGTCAAAGCAATTGAAACTACTGGAGTAAAATTTGATCCTAATTTGCATCAGGCCATCGCCGAAGTGCCTTCTGAGGGTAAGCCAAAAGGTACTATTGTGACGGTCATTCAGGGCGGCTACATGATCGGTGAGCGTCTTTTGCGCGCGGCTATGGTGACGGTGGCTAAAGGCGACCCGCCGCCCCAGGAAGATGCGGAAAGGGCATCTGACCCGGGCTCTCAGGCGGATTAGTAGAGTTGTTTTCGACAAGCCGGGAACTTCGGATTAGTTTGCTTCAAGATTCACCGTTTTTGATTTTCGCTCCTCTGGGGCTGTTCAGGGAATAGATTATTTATGAGCAAGATCCGCGTTAGCGTCGCAGGAGCCTCGGGCCGAATGGGCCGGGCGCTCGTCCGAGCGGTCTGTGAGAGCACGGATATGCGCCTTGCTTTCGCGCTCGAGCAAGAGGGTCACCCGGATTTGGGCCATGATGCGGGCGATCTCGCTGGTATCAACGATGCGGATGTCGTTTTGACCGACGATGCGCTAAGCGCCATGGCTAATTCCGATGTGGTGCTCGATTTTACGGTGCCCGCTGCATCTGTCGCGTTATGCGATTTATCGGCACAGGCGCGCGTAGTCCATGTTATCGGCACCACCGGATTTTCAGACGCTGATCTCACGCGGCTTAGTGTGGCAGCGCGTCATGCGGTAATCGTGAAATCAGGAAACATGAGTATTGGCGTAAATCTTTTGGGTGCGCTGGTGCGCGAAGCTGCAAAAGCACTGCCCAATTACGACATCGAGATAGTCGAAATGCATCACCGCATGAAAATTGATGCACCTTCCGGGACCGCTCTTCTTCTTGGCGAAGCTGCGGCCGATGGGCGCGAAGTTTCGTTGCGCGATCACGCGGTGCGGGCGCGTGATGGACAAACCGATGAGCGGAGGGACGGCGCGATCGGTTTTGCGTCATTACGCGGTGGAACCGTTGTAGGTGACCACACCGTGACTCTCGCCGGACCATATGAGCGCATAGAGCTCACACATCGCGCCGAAGACCGCATGATCTTCGCACGTGGCGCAGTTGCTGCTGCGCGCTGGGGCTTTGGCAAGAAACCAGGCATTTACTCCATGAAAGATGTGCTGGGTATCTAGGTAAAATTTTTAAGTAGCGGCCCGTAAGAAACACCTACGCTGGCAGGGCGTGGATTTCCCACCATGGTTTGGCTTCTATTCTTCAACCTCGCGGGTTGTGCTCTCAATCGCCCGAAGCTAGTCTTTTCCTTAATTTTACAATGGGTTAGGGTGCGCTGTACCACTTCGCTCCAATGGCGACACAGGCAAAAATGGCTCCGAGAAAATCCACCTTTCGACCCGGCGAAGCAAAGGCGTTCTTTTCGCGATTGGCCGCGTCTAGCCCCACCCCTAGAACCGAACTCATATATTCCAATCCCTACACACTTCTGGTGGCCGTGGTTCTTTCCGCACAAGCAACGGACAAGGGGGTAAACAAAGCGACAAAATCTCTGTTCAAAAAAATTGATACACCAGAGAAAATGGTCCGGCTCGGCGAGGAACCCTTGAGAGAAGCAATAAAGACCATCGGACTTTTTCGAAACAAAGCCAAAAACGTAATCGCTCTTTCCAAAATGCTGATCGAGAAACACGGTAGCGAAGTTCCACGAGAGCGCGAAACGCTGGAACAACTGCCCGGTGTTGGGCGCAAAACAGCAAATGTTATTTTAAACGTTGCGTTCGGTGAAAAAACCATCGCGGTGGATACGCATATTTTTCGCGTCGGAAACCGAACCAAGCTAGCAGAAGGAAAAACGCCCCTTGAAGTAGAGTTGGGTTTCGAAAAAATCGTGCCAAACGAGTTTAAGCTTCATGCCCATCACTGGCTTATTTTGCATGGACGTTACGTTTGCGTAGCGCGTAAGCCAAAATGTGAAGAGTGTATTGTTAATGATCTTTGCAAGTTCGAAGAAAAGGCCGCACCTTCCGGGGTGACGACGCGGCGCGCGAAAAAGAAAATAGTCACCAAAAAACCTACCGCTAAGAAGAAGGGCGGGGTGCTTGCTTGATGCTGCTTAGGCAGACTGTATCGATCGTACCGCTCTCCCCCGGGGGAGTAGTTTGCGCATGACGCAACACAAAGGGGCCTGTGGAATCAGGGAGGGTGCTCTCGCGGTATAGAAAGACAAAGAACGCACAATCGCTTCCATCATAACGCCATAGTTGAGAATCGCCCTCTTCACGTACAAAATCCGGTTGACCATATTCCGCGCGAAAATATGATTCGTCCGCACCGGGCGGTGGTGGCATTACCGCGCTCTCTTCGTGCGGCGCAGGTGCGGGTGGTGTGAGGTTAAGCACTGGCCTATCGGTTACTGTGGGCGGCTCCTGCGGTGTCACGCAAGCTGATAAGGCTAGCGCAAAGCCGATAATGCTGGCGTTTACGAACCCTGCCCTTGCAATCACTCTCAAGCCTTTCTATGCGAGTCGTGCCGAAATCGCGCGGCAGACAGAGACAAATTCTATCAGACAATACACCCCGCATGGGGGAAAGGAAGCTGCATTGGCAAAGTGTTACGACGTCACCGGCATAGGAAACGCCATTGTCGATGTCATTCATCCAGCGAGTGATGCTTTTCTTCTCGAGCACAAGATTACCAAGGGTGTGATGAGTTTGGTCGATGAGTATAGCGCCGCCCAGCTGATTGCAGCTGTGCGAGAGGGCAAAGAAAGTTCCGGTGGGTCTGCCGCAAACACCATGGCAGGCCTCT